>ERZ773217.780-NODE-780-length-29094-cov-7.132718_pt1 | contig 29094 bp, 27 predicted proteins | sample MGYA00580995_ERZ773217 | MGnify/ENA primary metagenome ERZ773217 (study PRJEB29015, sample SAMEA2737772) | human gut metagenome | biome: human gut; feature: human-associated habitat; material: faeces | place: China | collected 2012 ...
ACACAATCGTTTTAACATCTTTTTCATAAATCTAATGCTCCTTTCATTTTGGGTATAAAAATAGACGCTCATTTCTGAACGTCTATAACATACGAGTATCTTGATTTCTAGTGATAAATGATTTATAGTTTGTTTGTAATATTTTCTAACAAATTAAAGCTTTAAATAAGTCTTTGTTGCTAACAGCTTGCTAACACTCTACGGTGTATGAGGGTACATCAGAGAATATCATCAACTAAACATAACAAGCACTTATGCTTTAATTTACGGCATTAAACGCTCCCAAAAGGATAATCGAACTTCTAGCTACCACGGTTCACAGAGAACTCCTAAGGGCGTCTGTCATCCCCGCAGCTACGCTTCCTTTGTAGCTATGATATCCACTCCTGTTCCTGCCACATCAGGCACTATCACATCTCCTATGTGGACAGGCCCTTTCACAGTAATGCCCTTTAGGGCTCTTATGCACTGGAAGATTTTATCCTTTGGTATGTCCTCCTTCGTCTTTACAGAAACCATCTTCGCCTTACTGTCCTCCACCCATACCGTAGAGGTAACAATCCTGGAAGGACTTAGCACTTCTTTTTTAGCATATACCTCACCGCGCTTACAGGTGTGACCTGTTACCTTTAATATCTCCCCTTCTTCCAGTTCCACGGTCAGTGGACAGCCCATGGGACAACCGATACAAATAAGCACTCTTTTTTCCATGGTCTACGCCTCCTCTACCTTTATTGTAATAGTTTTAAGCTCCGGATGCAACCGTAGCTGTGCTTTTTCCAGCTTTATCTCCTCCATCTCGCCGGGAGCCATCACAGGGCGTTTTCTAAGCAGAGCCTGCTTATTGTTAAAGTATACTCCGATGCAGCAGTTTTTATAAACCTTTCCCACACGGAAGCGTACGATCTGGATATCCTCCATACGTTCCGGGTTTATAGTACAGGGCACTGTGTAGCGCACTCCGTCCACGGCCTGCAGGTTTATCTCCCGGCCCTTATGAGCTCTCCGTCCGCCTCTGACATACCTGGCCGCGTTTTTACCGGCTGCGGCCGCCTCCTCAGACACGAAATCCACCAAATCATGGACATGGAGCACATTTCCACAGGCAAATACACCCTCAACGCTGGTCTCCTGGCTCTCGTTTACAACTGGGCCTGCGGTGATCCGGCTTATCTTAACTCCCATTCCAAGGGATAGCTCATTTTCAGGTATCAGGCCTACGGACAGCAGAAGGGTATCGCAGGCGTAATCCTCCTCTGTCCCTGGAATGGGCCTTCCCCTCTGGTCCACAGCAGCCAGGGTAACTCCTTTTAGCCGTTCCTTTCCTCTGATATTCACCACTGTATGGCTCAGCTTCAGCGGAATGTTATAATCATCAAGACACTGCACGATATTTCTCTTTAATCCGCCGGAATAAGGCATCAGCTCTGCTACTACCTTAACCTTGGCTCCCTCCAGCGTCATACGCCTTGCCATAATCAGCCCAATATCGCCGGAGCCCAGGATTACCACTTCACGTCCGGGCATGAAACCCTCCATATTCACCAGGCGCTGGGCTGTGCCTGCGGAGAAGATACCTGCCGGACGGTAGCCTGGAATATTAAGGGACCCTCTGGCTCTCTCCCTGCACCCCATAGCAAGAATGATTGCCTCCGCCTGAAGCTCAAACAATCCCTCCTCCCGGTTCATGGCCGTAACCACCTTCTCATGGCTGATATCCACCACCATAGTATTCAGCTTATACTCAATCTTCCTCTCATAAATCTGCTCCTCATACCGGGCCGCGTACTCCGGCCCTGTAAGCTCCTTCTTAAAGGTATGCAATCCGAATCCATTGTGAATACACTGATTCAGGATTCCTCCCAGTTCATTGTCCCGTTCCAGGATAAGAATACGTTGGATTCCATTATCCCTTGCTGCTACTGCCGCAGCCAGACCTGCAGGCCCGCCGCCAATCACAACGATATCATATTCCTTCATCTTAAGCGCGCCTCCTTTTAAATTCTGTCCTTATTCGTTCCCACTACAAGCTTTGACTTCCCTCCGGCCTTGGTTATCTCCCCCATAGGAAGCCCCAGCTCCCGGCGCAGAATATCCATTGACCGAGGAGAGCAAAAGCCTGACTGGCATCGTCCCATCCCGGCTCTGGTTCTGCGCTTGATTCCATCTAAGGATCGGGCTCCTAAGGGGCGGTGTATGGCATCCAGGATTTCTCCTTCCGTTACCAACTCACAGCGGCAGACAATATTTCCATAGGCCGGCTTTTCCTTAATCAGCTTCATTCTCTCTTTCTTTGTCAATTCATTGGGATTCAGAATTCCCTTCCTTGTACCATGAAAGCCGGGATTAAGCTCAAGCCCCATTTTTCTTGCCAGGATTTCCGCTACCATTTTTCCGATGGCCGGACAGCTGGTAAGTCCCGGCGATTCGATACCAGCGCAGTCCACAAATCCAGGAGCGTCCTCCAGCTCCTTAATTATAAACTCGTGTCCGTCCTCATGAGCACGCAGTCCGGCAAAGGATGTGATCACCTGTCTCATAGGAAGATCCTTTACATTCATCCCCCCCTTTTCAATCAACTCATCCATCCCCTCCCTTGTGGTAGCTGTAGCCTCCTTATCCGTTATATCAACAGCAGTAGGCCCTACAATCAGGTTGCCGTGAACGGTTGGCGATACCAGTACGCCCTTGCCATATTTCCCAGGAAGCGCAAAAATCGTGTGGGAAACATGGCTTCCCGCATTCTTGTCAAGCAAACAGTAGTCGCCCCGTCTGGGTGTAATATGAATCTTGGTTTCACTGACCATATTATGGAACACATCCGCGTACAGGCCGGCCGCATTGACCACATATCTGGCTTTATAGAATCCCTGACTGGTTTCCAGAGCCCAGCCTCCCTCTAGTCTGCAAATACGCCTTACTTCTGTGTTAAATTTAAAAGCGATCCCATTGATACAGGCATTTTCGGCTAACGCTATATTTAAATTAAAGGGACATACAATACCGGCCGTAGGCGCATAGAGAACGCCTGCCACCTCATCTGTCAGGTTTGGCTCCATGGCGTGAATCCTGCCCTTATCTGTAATAACCTCCAAAGCCCTGACGCCGTTTTTCAGGCCTCTCTCGTAAAGAGCCTGCAAACCGGGAAGCTCCTTCTCATCCAAGCACACTACCAAAGAGCCGCACTGCTTAAATGGAAAATCCAGCTCTTTTGCCAGCTTTGGCATCATCTCGTTTCCCTCTACATTCAGCTTTGCCATGAGGGAGCCCTCCGCCGCGTCATAGCCCGCATGTACAATGGCGCTGTTTGCCTTGGAGGTTCCGCAGCATACATCCTCCTCCTTCTCCAGAACACAGGCATTTATCTTATACCGGGAAAGCTCTCTGGCTGACGCAGAGCCTGCCACACCTGCCCCGATGATAATAACGTCATACATAGTTTTTCTTCCTTTCTGCTGCAATCGTTTTATATACTATGGTATATGACAAATCATCCATATCCATTTTCCTCCTTATTGCTTCATCTTCCAGAATGTAGAGCAACCGGCCAGGCGCCTCCTTTGGCACTCAAGCTGCTCCTGAAAAAAGCAGGGTAAACAAGGTATGCTTCCATACCTTTTTGCCCTGCTCCATTCTCACGCAATGATTATAGAATTTTACCCCCGGCATACGCCCTAGGAGCTGCTTTAAGCAACAGCTGTTATAATGCCTATGCCCACGGAATAGCGCTGTACAGCAATGCACCCGCCACTGCTCCAACAACCGGTCCGACAATAACTACAGGCGCATAGCCCCAGTTGGAAGCTCCTTTACCCTTAATTGGAAGAACTGCATGGGCAATACGCGGTCCTAAGTCACGGGCCGGATTGATTGCATAGCCTGTCAGGCCTCCCAGAGACATTCCAATGGATACGATAATACCAAACACCAGAAACTTATCAACTCCTGGAGGAACTGCTCCCACCTGTCCAATGCCCTTGATGGCAAATACAAGCACAAATGTTCCGATTATTTCACTCAACATGTTGCGCCCCATGCTGGGTACGGACGGACCGGTTGAAAAGACGCCCAGCTTGGTTGCTGATGAATCTGTGGCGTCAAACTGATCCTTAAACAATACATATACCAGGCACGCACCCAAGAATGCGCCTGAAAACTGAGCTATCATATATCCAGGCACCAATGACCACGAAAGACTTCCGTCCACTGCCAGAGCAATGGTAAGAGCCGGATTAAAATGTGCTCCGGAGGCTGCTCCGAAGATACATGCAGGAATCATAACCGCCAACCCCCATGCCAAAGTAATTTGAATCGAGCCTGCGCCCTTCATACCGGTTTTGTTCAGCGTTACGTTAGCTACAACGCCGTCACCTAAAAGGATAAGTATCATAGTTCCTAAAAATTCCGCTATATACACTAACATATAGTACCCCCTTTTTGAATAACAGGCAGATTACGGCCTTTCACAGCTTCTCCCAGCCGAAATACCCCTTATTAGCGCTTACCTCCCATATCCCCTTTGCCTAGTTCTCCTTCGCCGATCCATAGGAGCACTTCACTGCCTTATTCCATCCGGCTACCATCTCCCCTCTCTTTTCTTCGCTGATTTCCGGCGTAAAGGTTCTGTCAATCGCCCAGTTCTTTACAACCTCTTCCTTGCTGGCCCAATAGCCAACTGCCAGACCTGCCAGATAGGCAGCGCCCATAGCGGTTGTCTCTACACACTGAGGGCGGTTCACAGGCGCGTTGATGATATCGGCTTGGGTCTGCATCAGATAGTTGTTATCGCTTGCTCCTCCGTCTGCCTTAAGGGCTGCCAGTTCAATGCCGGAATCAGCCCTCATAGCCTGGAGAACGTCATTGGTCTGATAGCACAGGGAGTCCAGAGTCGCGCGGATTATATGATATTTGTTCACCCCACGTGTAAGTCCCACAATGGTTCCTCTGGCATACTGATCCCAGTGAGGGGCCCCCAGCCCTGTAAAAGCCGGCACAACATAGCAGCCGTTGGTATCCTTAACCTTCCTTGCCATGTACTCGGAATCCGGCGAGGAATCAATAAGCTTCATCTCGTCTCTCAGCCACTGAATAGCAGCGCCCGCTACGAAGATGGAGCCCTCCAGCGCATAATTAACCTTTCCGTCCAATCCCCAGGCAATGGTGGTCACAAGACCGTTTTTGGAAAATACAGGCTTTTCTCCCGTGTTCATCAGCATGAAGCAGCCAGTTCCATATGTATTCTTAGCCTCTCCTGGTTGGAAGCAGGTCTGCCCGAACAGGGCTGCCTGCTGATCGCCTGCGGCTCCTCCAATAGGTATCTCACCTCCGAAAAAGCTGGAATCCGACTTGCCGTACACCCAGCTGGAGGGCCTTGCCTCCGGAAGCATGGATCTGGGAATATTAAGTTCTTTCAGGATCTCAGCATCCCATTCCAGAGAATTAATGTTAAACAGCATGGTACGTGATGCGTTGGAATAATCGGTTACATGAACAGCTCCCTTTGTCAGCTTCCAAATTAACCAGGTTTCCACGGTTCCAAAGAGCAGCTCTCCCTTCTCTGCCCGCTCTCTCACGCCTTCCACATGATCCAGAATCCATTTCAATTTGGTTCCTGAAAAGTAAGCGTCGATCACAAGTCCTGTCTTGGCGCGGAAGGACTCAACCAGGCCCTTCTCCTTTAGACTGTCACAATACTCGGAGGTCCTGCGGCACTGCCAGACAATTGCATGGTATACAGGCTCCCCTGTTTCCCTATCCCATACAATGGTGGTTTCACGCTGATTGGTAATGCCGATTGCAGCGATATCCTCTGCCGCAGCCCCTATCTTCGACATAGCCTCCACCGCTACTCCCAACTGTGTAGACCAGATCTCGTTTGCGTCATGCTCTACCCAGCCCGGCTTCGGAAAATACTGTGTGAACTCCTTCTGGGCAACACTGCACATTTCTCCCTTTTCATTAAAAAGGATACATCGGTTGCTTGTTGTGCCTGAATCCAGCGCCATTACATACTTTGCCATAAAAACCTCCTTCTTATTTTCCGATACACTCCACGTGTATCTTTTTTACATAAACCAATCCCTATCCCCTAAGGCACCGGTTTTGTCCCCCATCATTACATCCTCCAAACCTTATGATTGGTTGTGGTAACGGAAATAGCCCCTGCTGAAAGGGCTGCCATCACATCCTCCTTATCGGATATCAGACCCCCCGCAATCACCGGTATTTTTACCAGCTTGCACACCCTGCGGATTACCTTCGGCATTAGCCCGGGCAAAATTTCTATGAGATCCGGTCTTGCTGCCGCCATCTGTCTCTCGATATTTTCAAATGCCATAGAATCCAGAATGAAGATTCTCAGGGTGGTATGCAATGACAATTCTCTGGCCCGTTTGATAAGGGCAGGCTTTGTAGAAATGATGCCGTCCGTCTCCGTATTGCTTTTAATAAAATCCACCGCTACCTCTCTGCCGCTGAGTCCGGTGATTAAATCGATATGCACCATTGCTGCCTTTTTTTTCGCCTTAATCTGCCGGACAATACTGCCGATATTACAGATATCTCCAAACAGGATAAATACAACTTTAATTTCTTCCCTGGCACAGCAGGCATCCAACCCCTCCATGTCCTTTACTGCCGCAATAACCGGATTCGCCTCAATCAAATCATAAAATTTCTGTTCCATCAACCTCCCCCTTTTGACCCATAAAAAAGAGCATAGCCATAAAGCAACATTTCTGTTGTTCTTACTATGCTCTCATTCTCTCAGCATCCTTATTCTTCTGAACTTAATATAGCATATTGCATATATATTTTCAATATGCGTATAATATTTCTTTTCTTTTTTACAATGATTATATTATTATTTTCTCCGATCCACAGGCTATCTGACGGCGCTATTGGTTTTCACAGGCCGTTTCATACTGCGGATTGCTGCCTTTGTTTCCTGGTCCACCCGGCAGGACTCTGTAATTTTCTGAAGCGCTTTGTTATAAGTCCAATCGTCCAGATGGCTATTTCGCAGATAATCCATAGTGGACTCCTGACATTTTACAAAATATACGGAGATAGCCCATGCCTGAGCCATTTTGACGTAATAGCCCTCGTGACGGATTTTATCGATAGCTGCCAGGGCCTGCTTTGCATAGGCCCGTTGTGCAAAATGGTTCAACAGCATAACTAGGCCAAAGCGCAGCTCATACTCACTGCCAGACAAAAGATAGGGCTGAATAAACTCCCAGACCTCCTCCTTGTATCTGGAGGACAGCTTCAAGGAACTGCAAAAAAGGTCGCAGGAAGCCCAATTATCAATAGCCGGAATGAATTCTTCTACATAGCTCCTGGCTGTATCCCAGGTTTTGCAGCCGCCGCACACACACAAAGCCCATAGGATGATTTCATCATAGTATACGCCGTCCTCCCCCTGCCCCTTTTCCCTCCATGCGTCAGAAACCTGGCTAATATAGGCCTGCCAGCCATCCTTTAAAAGCTCCCTGGCCAGCCTTCTAAGCTCAGGAGTTCTCACTCCCAGCACTCCCTCCACCCCCGGCAGAAGCCTTCTGTGAAACTCCCTGTATTTGGGATCTGTAAGACCGTTTAAGCGCGTCCGGTATTGTTCTCTTATGCTTTGTTCTTTTATGCTTTTGTCAGCCATACTTCCTCCCTTTGCCTGCCCTGCTTCCAGCCTTAGTCTAACAGAAATTCCCTCAGAACAAGGTTACTTACATCCATCCCCCACTCTGTAAGGGAGATCCACACCCCTTTTTTCTGCAAAAGGCCGTTGTCTATAAGCTGTTTCATCACCGCTCCATAGACATGCTCCAGCTTGATCCCAAACATGGATACAAACTCAAGCTCTGAAACGCCCCTTATCATCCTAAGTCCCAGAAACATAAATTCCTCCATTTTTTCCTCTCTGGTAAGGTGATGCACAGCACCACGCAGGCAGGACAGAGCGTTGTCCCGAAAGGCTTCACTAAAATCCAGGCTAAGATACGCATCCATATCCCGCTCGTTGGCAAAGCGGCAGCCCTTTATATAGGAGGCTGCCCCAAGGCCCAGCCCAAGATATGGAATCTGAGTCCAATAACCTATATTATGTCTGCATTCCCATCCGGGCCTGGAGTAGTTGGATATCTCATAACGGCCATAGCCCTGCTCTGCCAGAAAGCTTCTGGTCAGATGATAGAGCCTGTTTTCCGTATCTTCATCCGGAAGAGAGGGAGATTGCCCACATGCGTTGGCGCCTTCACCGTACATCTCAAAAAAGGGGGTTCCTTCCTCCACAATCAGACTGTAAGCGGAAATATGTTCAGGCTTCAGCATCGTCACCTTTTTCAGCGTATTTCTCCAGGAATCCATAGTTTGGCCCGGAATACTGCTCATCAAATCGATATTAATATTGGAAAATCCGGACATTCTGGCATACTGGAAGCTTTTTAAAAATTCCTCGAAGGTGTGGATTCTTCCTAGATACTGCAGCTCCCGGTTATTGGCAGACTGGAGGCCGATGCTTACCCGGTTGATGCCCAGCGCCCGGTATACAGGAAGCTTTCTCTGCAGCAGGGTTCCCGGATTTACCTCAATGGTAATCTCCGCATCCCCAGCTATATGGAAATTCTCAAACAGAGACTGCATTAAATCACGGATGAGTAAGGGATCTATAACAGAAGGAGTGCCTCCTCCTATAAAAACCGTTGTAACCTGATATTCACGGCAGCAGGCGCCCTGAGCCCGGATTTCCCTTATCAGCTGCATTATATATTCCTCCTGTACGGAGCGCAGAGCCCTAAAGGAGAGAAAATCACAGTACAGGCATTTGCTGGCGCAAAAGGGGATATGGACATACAGTTCCAATGGTTTCTTCTGTCTATTTGTCATAGCTTCCTTCATCTCTTTTACATACCGCCCTGTCATAGGATAGCCGAACATTGACTGGAATTACTGCTCGTCCAGCTTCAGTACACTCATAAATGCCTTCTGAGGGATTTCTACGCTTCCTATCTGGCGCATGCGCTTTTTTCCTTCCTTCTGCTTCTCTAAAAGCTTTCTCTTACGGCTGATGTCTCCTCCATAGCATTTTGCAAGAACGTCCTTGCGAACAGCCTTTACCGTTTCTCTTGCAATTATTTTACCGCCTGCGGCTGCCTGAATGGGAATTTCAAACAGGTGCCTGGGAATCTCCTCTTTTAGCTTCTCACACATCTTCCTTCCCCTCTCATATGCAGAATCCGCGTGAACAATGAAGGAAAGGGCGTCCACCTCCTCCTTATTGACCAGGATATCCAGCTTTATAAGGCTGGAGCGCTGGTACTCCTTCAGCTCATAGTCGAAGGAAGCGTAACCTCTGGAACGGGATTTTAAAGCGTCAAAGAAATCATAGATGATTTCATTGAGAGGAAGCTCGTACTTAAGCAGGGCTCTTGTAGTCTCCATATATTCCATTCCCAGATAAACGCCCCGGCGTTCCTGACATAGCGTCATGATTGAACCTACAAACTCTGTTGTCACCATGATTTCAGCGCTGACGATTGGCTCCTCCATATAGTCAATCTCCGTAGGATCGGGCAGATTAGAAGGATTCGTCAGCTCCATCGTTTCCCCGGAGGTTTTGTGAACACGGTAGACGACGCTGGGGGCTGTGGTCACTAGATCCAGATTATATTCACGCTCTAAACGCTCTTGTATAATCTCCAGATGCAGAAGGCCTAGGAAGCCGCAGCGGAAGCCAAAGCCTAAGGCTATTGAGGTCTCAGGCTCATAAAAGAGAGAGGCATCGTTTAGCTGGAGCTTCTCCAGCGCCTCCCGCAGATCATTATATTTGGCGCCGTCTGCAGGGTAAAGGCCGCAGTAAACCATAGGAGTTACCTTTTTATATCCTGGAAGAGGCTCAGCAGCCGGATTCGTTCTGTTGGTTACAGTGTCGCCCACCTGCGTATCCCGAACATTTTTGATGCTTGCCGTCATATAGCCTACCATCCCCGCGCTTAACTCCTCACAGGGAATAAATTGGCCTGCGCCGAAATACCCTACCTCCACAATATCCGCCTCCGCGCCGGTAGCCATCATGCGGATCGGAGTTCCCTTCTTAACAGTCCCCTCCATAATGCGCGAAAAAATAATCACGCCCTTGTAGGAATCGTAAACAGAATCAAATATCAGGGCCTGAAGGGGCTTCTTGGGGTCTCCCTTAGGAGCCGGAATCTTGTGTACAATAGCCTCCAGCACTTCTTCTATATTAACGCCTGTCTTTGCGGAAATTCGGGGAGCATCGCTGGCATCCAGTCCGATCACATCCTCGATCTCAGCTGCAACACGGGCTGGGTCCGCACTTGGAAGGTCAATTTTATTAATTACAGGGAACACATCCAGATCGTGATCCAAAGCCAGATATACATTGGCTAAGGTCTGGGCCTCAATTCCCTGGGAAGCGTCCACCACCAGAACCGCGCCGTCGCAGGCCGCCAGACTTCGTGACACCTCGTAATTAAAATCCACATGGCCCGGCGTGTCAATAAGATTAAATATATATTCATTACCATCCTGGGCCTTATAGATGGTGCGAACTGCCTGAGACTTGATGGTAATTCCCCGTTCCCGCTCCAAATCCATATTATCCAGCACCTGCTCCTGCATTTCTCTGCTGGTTAAAAGGCCGGTCTTTTCAATGATGCGATCCGCAAGGGTGGATTTTCCGTGGTCAATGTGTGCTATTATACAAAAATTGCGGATTTTATTCTGATCAACGTACGCCATTGTCGTTCCTTTCTAGCTTGTCTTTCTCTGAATCTGCTTAGTAAAATATACCATTTTTTAAGTTCGTATGCAACTTAAAAATCTTCCTTTGCTTCCTCCCTAATCCGGCAGCGTCTCCCCTTTTTCTGATTTATCATCCCCCTTCCCGTCTAATTTCTTTCGCCCCCCAGAACCATATCCAGAAGCTCTGACAAAGGCTCCATGGCATTCAGGGCTTCCTGATAGGTATTCGTCTGAGCGCCTACCTCGATGAGGCTGGAGCACGGACGAAGATGCTGGTTGTAGCGCAGGCCCTTCAGATAAATCTTCCTGGTAAGGCCGGGATAGTAGGCTTCCGCATCCAGCTGCATCTGCAGGCTGAAGGCCAGGTTATCCTCCCGGAAAGGATTTTGAAGATACTCGATGGGGCCTTCCGGCGTCTGACTTAATCCGTTAAAAAACATAATCTGGGCTGTATCCTTGCCGTCCACCTGAGTCACCATATGCAGATTTTCTCCTACGCCGTCCCGGTGGATGTCCAGCACCACCTGAATCGAAGGATTCTTCTGGAGGATACTGGCAATGCCTTCCAGGGCATAATTGTAGGCCTTGCTTCGGTCCAGCTCCCCGTTCTTCAAATCATATACCGACTTGTCATGATAGACACGATAGCCCTTTGCCTCCAGCAGCCTTGTCAGATACTCCCCCAAACCTATCACAGTCTGTCCCGGCCCGGAATCCTTAAAGGCCTCCTGGGAATGGGTGTGGTAGATCAGTATCTGGGGTTTGGAGCTGTCCTTCTCCAGAGTCAGGTCCTTCTCCAACAAGACTTTGGCATTCATCAGCTCCCTGCCTGCCGTGGTAGAGGTATGTACACTGTAAAAATGCTTCATAAGAAAATCATAATCCATCAGCTGCTCCATCACATAGGTGGAGCCTGTAATCGGACGGTTCATAGAGCCGATCAGAAAAGCCCCCGGCTGACCGCCTGAAATGTCTCCCTCTCCCGCTGCTTCTCTCCCGTCAGAGGCGGATTTCGAGGCAGCCGCCGTCTGTGGGTCTGTTGTCTGCTGCCCTGATTCCTCATTGCCGTACCAGGCCAGATACTGATGCTCCTGGTAAAAGGCTTTCACAGCCTGATATTTCCGGTAGGATGGATCTGGATCTGGGATTTTCTCATCTCCTTCGATTCTGAAACGTTCTCCGATTCTGTATCCTGCATCCGGGCTCAGCGGGCCAGCGTGGTTCCAGATGGCCTCTACTAGCCACTGGCCTCCTGCCTGAAGGAGCTGCCTGAGATCCATTTTTATAACAGCGCCTGCCCCCTGGCTGATATAGCGTCCCCAAAGAAGGAGCAGGAGCATCAGGACCGTGCCGGCAATAAACCGGCGTATCAGCCGGTCCATGCCTCCACGTCTTAATCTCATATCATATTCCACCTGACGTTATTCTGGAGCAGCTTCGAATTTCAAGCATGCTCTCGTAATATGATATGCAGCAATCCCATAGATATTGCGGCTTTATTCATCCCTTCCAATCCAATCACTTCTCAGGACGAAGGCTTTGACTATTCCGTGCAAACACAGCCTGATGAATCCCCTCTGATATGGTAAAGCTCAGCTGCTTCACTGACTGATCGATATCCGGCGGGGTTACATACAATGGGCCAAACTCCGGCTCCAGAAGCTCCCTGATCAGCTGGTATTGCTGGTCGGGATCCATTTCCTCAATCCAGCTTCCTGTCCCTTTGGTGCTGTCATTCTGAGACAGCACCCTTACCAGAGCGGACACCGTATCATGAACGATGGCCGCCGCCCCCACAACCGTAGGCACTCCGATTGCCAGCACAGGCACACCCATACTTTCCTTTGTAAGGCTGTGGCGGTGGTTTCCTACGCCGGAGCCCGGATGTATGCCAGTATCCGTAAGCTGTATGGTAGTGCCAAGTCTACGCACGCTTCTGGCTGCCAGGGCATCGATGGCAATAATCAAATCCGGGTGTATCTGGCTGATAATTCCCATCAGGATTTCCGCAGTCTCCATACCAGTCTGGGCCATTACACCAGGAGCGATTCCGCTCAATGCCAAAAGTCCCCTGTCCTTAAGGAAGGAATCCCCATATTGTCCCTCCAGGTGCCTGGTCACCTGGAGATTTCCCAGAACCCTCGGCCCCAGGGAGTCCGGGGTTACTGAGGCATTTCCCAAGCCTACCACAAGTATGGAAGGCAAAGCATTCCTCTTCCAGTTAATCATCTCCCCTGTAAGTCGCCGTATCTGACGGGCCAGCTCCTCCGCTATTTCGCTGTGGTACTCATCATCCCCCTTGGAAAGCCGGTCTGCCTCCAGAGTCAGGTAGGTGCCCTTCGGCTTTCCCATAGCTTGCGCTCCCTGATCGTTGAGGATTTTCACCTCAGTCAGCTTTACCTGGCTTTTCTGACGCCGCCATTCCTTCAGCTTAACGCCGGATATTTCCCCTCCGTCTCCCTGAAAGCTCTCCTTCTGCTCCAGAGCAAGATCGGTTCTGACCTCAAATTGTCCCTGCTCTGCCGTATTCAACATTTCTACGACTTCATGTTCCTGCATATGCGTTCACCTCTCAGCTGTTTTTCTTCCATCTCATGGTTATTTTGGTCTTAAATTGCCAATATTATGTATGCCTTGCCAGATCCGGCAGCCTTTCTAAAAAATCACAGCTTATACTATGGAATCGCATAAAAACTCAGATTCATTTACCATTTATTCATTCTTGCGTTTGTCGTGAAATTCTCCCAAATACTCCTTGACATTTTCCGGCAAATTCGATAGAATATAAAAGTATGTTTACATTGAACTGTCCGTGTCCAGACTTTGATGGAAAACACAAAGAAACTATTTATTTTAAGAACGGAGGTGTATTTCATTGGCTAACATTAAATCTGCAAAGAAGAGAATCTTAGTAAACGAAACTAAGGCTGCTAGAAACAAGGCGATCCGCTCCAGGGTTAAAACTTCGATCAAAAAGGTGAACGCTGCTGTTGCTGCCGGGGACAAGGCTGCTGCCCAGGCTGCGCTGCTGGCTGCTACCTCTGAGATTGATAAGGCTACTTCTAAGGGAGTTTACCACAGTAACACTTCTTCCCGTAAAGTATCCCGTTTATCCAAGGCCGTTAATTCTATCGCTTAATTAAAATAGAGAATGAATTTCAGACATTAGGCCCCTTTCGGACTGACCCGCCGGAAGGGGTCTTTACTGCATCCCTTCCAACTAGCTTCCCCCCGTAAAATTACAGTAAAACGCATAAAGATTATGGATTCTCACATACTATGATTGAGGTGAGTGAAATGGCATCCTATGTCTCCCCGACTATACGGGACAAATTTGAAACTCTTTCAATCGACCTGAAAAACTGCATTCTGGAACGTAATGTACGCCTGGAATCGCTCCAGGATTTGATTCGGGTACTGGAAGAAATTGTGAACGAGGGAAGCTGAATACTTCCATCTGCAAATCGAACTTCAAGAGGGCATCTCGAAAGTCTACAATGACTTTTGGGACGCCCTCTTGAGGTTACCGGAAATTGAACTGCCTATTGTGCAGCAGATTGATTTCATGAACACTGGCACTTCCTATCCCTTACCGCTGTATCGCCATACCCGTATCCAGACGGCCGTCGAAAACAGGAACGTAAACATACGACGCTACAGCTTCTACATACGGCTCTCATCATAGCACGCCCGCATTCCTCCGATAAATTTGGGCCTGGTTCTGGCACAGACTATATGGGCGCTTCCGATTTCCTTTGTCTGAATCCGAACAGGCACCGCTACCTCCTTAAGATGCATGCCGATTAACGTATCTCCAATATCGATTCCAGCATGAGCTCTAATGCGCTCCACTGCCACCGGCTCCTTAAGAGCAGCCCAGGCAGCCGTCCCAAAGGAGCCCCCAGCCTTTAGCTGGGGCACTACATTTACCGGCTCCCAGCCATATTGCTTCGCAGCCTCCGCCTCCAATATCACCGCACGATTCAAATGCTCGCAGCATTGGGCTGCCAGATAAATTCCCATAGGAGCCAGCTCCTCATGGAGAGCCGTGAAAACCGCTCTCCCAATATCACCGCTGGAATGAGAGCCGATTTTAAAGCTGGCAATCTCGCTGGAGGAGCATCCCACAACTAGAATCTGCCCTGGCTTCATATGGGCCGTCTCCAGCAGTTCCTTTAACACCTGTTTCGTCTGAATCTTAATATGCTCCAGAGCGCTTGCTTCAATACAATCCTTTTCCATGCTGTCCTTCTCCATTCTCTTCATCCTTTCCCAAACCTTTACCGCTCAGTATTGATTCGTTATCAAAAGCTCCACTGCCATGCGATCCGGAAGCCTTCCTGTCTTTACGTGCTCCTCCATATCCACACAGAACTTCACATAAGAAAGAATCTGTTCTCTGGAAAATATCCTGGCCTGAAGCATAAGCTTCCCTGTTACAAAGGGCTGCAGCTTAAGCTTAGAAGCAATGGCCCCCTTCTCCATCCCGGTTCCCATTAGCTCCTTTACCTGGAGAATCTGGTTAAACTGTCTTGCAATCAGGAACAGAATCCGCATAGGCGGCTCCTTCAAGGTAAGCAAATCCTCATACAAATCCATTGCCCCTCTGGTGTTTTGGCTGGTGATGGCCGTTATCATATCGAATATCTTATTCGTCACCTGCGGAACGCAGACTGCGTCCACATCCTCCTTTGTAATCACATCCCTGCCCAGGGTATAACAGGTAAGCTTTTCCAGCTCTGAGCTGATATTCTCCATATCGTCTCCCACCCTGCTTAAAAAATATTCCATGGTGCGGCCTGTTATCTTCCTCCCGTTTTTAGAGAGAAGCCCCGCCGCCCACCTGGACAGCTGCCCCGGAGCCTGGCGGGACAGCTCTGCCGGATAGCCGTATTTTTTCACTGCCTTATATAGCTTGCTCCGTTTATCTACCTCCGACTCTACAAACACAATACAGGTGCTCTCTGGAATCCGCTCTGCATAGGCCGCTAGCTCCTCCCCTGCGGCTCCGCCTTTGAAAAAGCCGGTATCCTCCAGTAGAATCAGACGCTTATCCGCAAAAAAGGGCATAGTGTCGGAAAGGCCGATGATTTCATTCACATCAGCCCCTTTGCCCTCATAGTAATTGTAATTCATAGTGTCCCCGGATGTGACGGCCTCCCTCAGACGGCTTTTGTAATTATGTTTCAGATATGCTTCCTCGCCGTATAAAAGATATACAGGCTTGAACGTGCGGTTCTTGATATCCTGATTCAGTGTCTGCATGCAAAGGTTATCCTTCCATAAAAATCTGTGCTATTATACTTATTTGCCGTTTTCAGTATAACACAAATTGCCCCACTTAAACGAATGAAATCTATCGTTCAGAAACGAAAATCACGGATTCCCCGCTCAATCTTCTCCAAATGCTCCCGACAGACCTCCCTCACCTTATCCTTAGGTATATTGGCAAGCTCATCCTGTATCATTTTCTCTCCCAGGGCCCTGGTCTCCTCTGAAGCATAATCCATAAGAAACTCCTTCAGAGTCATTAGCGCGTTGGGATGGCAGCAGTTTTGAATCTGTCCGCTCTTGCATAGGCTCATAAACCGATCTCCTGTACGCCCCTCCCGATAGCATGCTGTACAAAATGAGGGGATATATCCCATTTCCATCAGCCAGCGCACTACTTCGTCCAGGCTTCTCTGGTCGGAAACGTCAAACTGCTCTGTGTCTGTGGGACGCTCCTTTTCCTGGTAGCCGCCTACGCTGGTTCTAGAGGCTCCGCTTATCTGTGATACGCCCAGACGGATGACCTTTTCCCTTACTCTCTGGCTCTCTCTGGTGGAAATAATCATGCCTGTATAAGGAACAGCCAGGCGGATGAGGGCGCAGAGCTTTGCAAATACCTCGTCATCTATACTATTATCAAACACAGATGGATCAATATCGTCCGCATGCTTAATGCGGGGCACGCTGATGGTATGAGGACCCACGCCGTGAACCGCCTCCAAATGCTCCGCATGCATCAGAAGGCCTGCAAACTCATATTTGTACCGCTCCAGCCCAAACAGAACTCCCAGGCCCACATCATCGATGCCTCCCTCCATGGCACGATCCATAGCCTCGGTATGATAATTGTAATCATGCTTTGGCCCAGTGGGATGGAGCAGCTCATAGCTCTCCTTGTGATAGGTTTCCTGAAACAGGATATAGGTTCCGATTCCAGCTTCCTTAAGCCTTCGGTAATTTTCAACCGTAGTTGCCGCAATGTTGACATTGACCCTGCGGATTGCTCCGTTTTTATGCTTCACCGAATAAATCGTCTGAATGCATTCCAGTATGTACTCGATGGGATTGTGAACCGGATCTTCCCCTGCCTCCAGAGCCAGGCGCTTATGTCCCATATCCTGCAAAGCAGTTACCTCCTTGACAACCTCCTCCTGGGTCAGCTTCTTCCTGGTAATGTGTTTGTTCTTTCCATGGTAGGGACAGTAGGTACAGCCGTTAATGCAGTAGTTGGATAGATAAAGAGGCGCAAACATGACGATGCGGTTCCCGTATAATTTTTTCTTAATCTCCTCTGCAATGCTATACATCTCTTCAATCTTATCCGGCATCTCGCAGGCCAGCAGCACCGAGGCTTCCCTGTGATTCAACCCTTTTAAAAGCCGGGCTTTTTGGATAATGGAATCAATTAATTCCACATTATCCTTATTCTTTTCCCCATAGGCAAGGGTTTCAAGAATTTCCTCGTGGCAGATAAATTCTTCTGCTTTTAATGATTTTGGATTATACATAATGATTTCCTTTCTTTGGGTCAGAGCATTACTTCCCCTTCAGTTATTTTTCACCTGCATACACAGGCCTGTATCTATTACAAAGCCAGACTGGCGCCGGCTCCATAATCAATCATCTTCCTATCAAGCTGTCAATGTCCAAACAGGCATTACAAAAACACAAAGAAAGCAGACCTTTCTAATGAAAAATTATATCACACAATTTTCTTTCTGTACATCTGTTTTCTTCCTTAGGGCCTACGGTTCCTCTTTCTCTCAGCTACAGCCCTTATAGGATAAAAATGGCTTCCTGAACCTTTAGTCACGCTTATCACCCGCCTTCAACTGTATAAACGATAGTACAACAATCATCAGTAAATTTCCACCAATCATCCCCCTACCGCTTTGATATTACCTATATATCATACTATATATCGCTTATTTTATCATATATAATATTATTATACTTCATTTATAGAATATTTTTATTTATTTAATACAAAAAAATGCAGACCGCCAGTCCTTCCGACGTTCTGCACTTTCAGGATGCCCCCCTTGCATCCTCAATGTTATTTATTCTCCATTTTTTGCATTAATTGGTTGAAATTGTAAATTGCCTTGTTTTTGGATTTTGATATGCAGATAAATATAAATTTCCATACGGATTTTCACTAATATCAATTCTGATATAGTCTGGCCGAACATATTTACTGAAATTTCCAAATGAATATAGCCTCTTCGCTGCTACATAAGTTCTATCCCACCGTCCTCCATAATCAGGAACAGCTGTGGGGAACCTTTGCTACCACTTTTATCAGCTTGAAGAACTTCCAAGCTTTTGGTAGCTTATGCTTCCCCCTCCGTAACTCTGTACGAATGGAACGGAGCAATTAGGATATATATTATTGATTAACTACGCCCCCTTCCACAACAAGGCTGTCCTCATAATCACTGCCATAGGTGTCAACCAGCGTCGCCTCATAGTTTGCGTGGAAGAACTGCTCATCCCCAAGACGTTTTATCTCTTCGTTGATCCAATCCAGCAGGGTGCTGTTGCCCTTGGAAACTGCAGGAGCGATTGTGTCCTGACTGCCAAGAGAGGGTATCCCAACCGTATATCCATGGTTTTGCAATGCAAAGGCGATAACCTCCGTGTTATCATTGGCCCATGCCACGGCATTGCCATTCTCCAGTGCGTTTTTTGCATTTGCATAGGTATCATATTTTTGAAGGGTAATATTAGGATAATTTTTAGTCAGATATGTCTCCGCCGTAGTGCCGGAAATAACGATCATCGCATCTTCATCCTTCCAGTTATCCAGAGTCGTAATTGTATTGGCAGCAGGAGATACCACTCCCAGAGCAACCTTCATATAAGGAAGGGCAAAATCCACTTCCTCCGCCCGCTCCTCAGTAACCGTAAAATTCGCGAGAATGACGTCCACCTTGCCCGTCTGAAGATACTCGATGCGATTTGCTGCTTCTGTGGAAACAAAATTTACGTTTACGCCAAGATCCGCTCCGATTCGGTTGGCAAAATAAACATCATAGCCCTGGTATTCTCCATTTTCATCTACAAAGCCAAATGGATTCTTATCAGAAAACACGCCGATATTGATGGTTCCAGCTGCCTTAATTTCATCCAGCGTGCGATAAACCACATGACTGCCGCCCTCTGAGGCACTGCCTGCACCTTCGGGGCTGCTGCTTTTGCAGGCAGACAGCGAAAACGCCAGGATGATAGAAAAGGTCAGCGCTGTAAGTCTCCTTAATTTCTTCATAATATTCCTCCTCATTCAGCTAAAGCCCCCTTACCATGGGCCTTCACTGTTTCAAATTCAAACGTATGTAAAAATTTTCTTGCCCGTTCTGTTTTGGGCCGCACAAAAAATTCCTCCGGCAGAGTATCCTCTATGACCTTCCCACCGTCCAGAAACAAAATCCGATCCGCCACAGCTCTTGCAAACTGCATCTCATGGGTTACAATTATCATCGTTTTTCCGGCAGCTGCCAGACCAAGCATCACGTCCAGAACCTCACGAACCATTTCCGGGTCAAGAGAAGCTGTGACCTCGTCAAAAAGCAGCAGCTCCGGCCCCATACAGAGTGCTCTGACAATGGCTGCCCTCTGCTTTTGTCCGCCTGACAGTTCCCTGGGGTAGCTGCCGGCCTTTTCCTTAAGGCCAACCCGCTCCAGGAGGGCATATGCCTCCTGACGAACCTCATCCTTTTTCCGCTTCTGTACCTTACAGGGAGCAAGCATAACATTATCCAGCACAGTCAGGTGAGGGAACAGCTCATAGCTTTGAAACACCATACCGATCCTCTGCCGAAGCTCTGCCAGCTTCTTAGCGCCTGGATTCACAATCTCCTCATCCAGTCTGATTTCGCCCTCCTGAATCGGCTCCAGCGCATTGATACACCGCAGCAGGGTACTCTTTCCGCAGCCGCTGGGTCCCACCACCACAATGACCTCTCCCTGACGAACCTGAAAATCAATGTGATCCAATACCTTGCTTTTCCCATAGCACTTGGTAAGGTTTTTTACAGATAACAGCATTTCACTCATAAGGCTTCATCTCCATTTTTGTTCCAGATATTTTGCAAACAGGCTGATGGGCCAGCAGGCAAGAAAATATAAGATAAATATAAAAAGATAAACTCCAAAAGCCGCGTTGGGACTGGACATCCGGTTTGCTTCTATTATCTGCTGCGCCACTTTCAGTACCTCCACCACTCCGATCATCAGAACCAGACTGGTTGTTTTAATCATTCGGGTGATCAGATTCATCGACAGAGGAATCAGTCTACGTACAGCCTGGGGAATGATAATATACAGATAAGTCTGTACTTTTCCAAGGCCCAGGGCTGCGCTGCTTTCGTATTGGTGAACAGGGATAGAGAGCAGCGCACTGCGCACCAGATCGCTCATTTCCGCAGTTCCCCACAGGGTAAATACAATGACAGCTGCCATTTCTCCCGTGAGATTCCAGCCAAAGGCTCTGGTTGTTCCAAAATAAAGGAGAAACAGCAAAACCATCTGCGGAAGGATTCGGATCGTCTCCAGATACACTCTCAGCCCCCCTCTGATTATAGGATTCCTCCATGTCATCAGCGCTCCCAGCAGTATTCCAAGGGGAATGCTAAGAGCCACAGAAATCAGGCTAATTTTAAGCGCTACCCCCAGACCTCCCAGAAGCCTGACCAGATTCTTCCCTTTAAGCAGCACGTCAAGTCCCAAATCCGGCATAGCGCAGCCTCCTTTCCAGGAAACTCCCCAATATAGAAACTGGAAGCAGAATCATCAAATAAAACACAACTAAGAGAAACAGGCTCTCTGTTGTTTTATAATACAGGCCAATTAAATCCTTGGCTGTAAACATCAGATCCATCAGGCTGATTGCGCTGAAAACACTGGTCTCTTTCAAAAGGAAAATCACATTTGCAGCAAAAGCAGGAACACTAATGGAAACAGCCTGGGGCAGAATAATATACCACATTGCCTGAAACCGGCTCATTCCCAGACTGTAAGCACATTCTCTTTGCATATCCGGTATTGCCTCCAGTCCGCTTCGGAAGGCTTCCGCCATGTAGCCCCCTCCCAGAAAGGTCAGGCCCGCTATACCACAGGCTGCAGCCTCTGTCGGTATTCCAAGCTTTGGTATTCCATAATAGATAAAGAACAGCTGAATCAAAAGGGGCGTATTACGGCTTAACTCAACATACACAGACACAACCCTGCGAAGAACCGGAATTTTAAAATATTGAATCAATGCGCACACAAGTCCAAGCAGAATGGAGAAAACAACTCCCGTCAGCCCAAGCCTGACTGTCAATAACGCAGCCTTTCCATACAACGGCAGATAATCAGCCAGCACATCTATCCTCAGAATTATTTCCCCCTTTCATTCTTAATTCCACTCTTATACCGCCTGAAATCCCCGCTCCAGATCGGCGATAATATCATCAATATGTTCTGTCCCAATGGACAGGCGGATCGTATTGGGCTTGATTCCCTGATCGAGCAGCTCCTCCTGGGTTAGCTGAGAGTGGGTTGTGGTAGCCGGGTGAATCACCAGACTCTTTACATCCGCCACATTTGCCAGAAGGGAGAAAATCTTCAAGCTGTCAATAAATTTGTGGGCTTCCTCCTGACCTCCTTGAATCTCAAAGGTGAAAATCGAGGCTCCGCCCTTCGGAAAATACTTCTGATACAGGGAATGATCGGGATGGGCAGGAAGGGACGGATGATTGACATGCTCCACCTTGGGATGCTTTGCCAGATACTCCACTACCTTCTTTGTATTTTCCGCATGCCGCTCCAGACGGAGAGACAGGGTTTCAACTCCCTGCAGCAGAAGAAACGCATTAAAGGGAGAAATAGCCGCACCCGTATCGCGAAGAAGAATCGCGCGGATATAAGTCACAAAGGCCGCAGGCCCAGCTGCGTCAACAAAGGAGATTCCATGGTAGCTGGGATTTGCCTCGGCAATCGCCGGATATTTTCCGCTTGCCTTCCAGTCAAATTTCCCTGAATCCACAATCACTCCTCCAAGGGTGGTTCCATGCCCGCCAATAAATTTAGTAGCGGAATGTACAACTATATCGGCCCCATGCTCAATGGGACGAATCAGATAAGGCGTTCCAAATGTATTATCAATTACCAGAGGAAGTCCATGCTTATGAGCTAGCTTTGCAATCGCGTCAATATCAGGAATATCGCTGTTTGGATTTCCCAGGGTTTCTAGATAGATGGCCCTTGTATTCTCCTGAATTGCCTGTTCCACCTCTTCCAGCTTATGTACATCCACGAAGGTAGTGGTAATGCCAAAATGAGGAAGGGTATGCTCTAAAAGGTTGTAGCTGCCTCCATAAATGGTTTTCTGAGATACAATATGCCCGCCGTCTGAGGCAAGGGCCTCTATCACATACGAGATAGCTGCCGCGCCGGAAGCCAGAGCCAAAGCTGCTGCTCCTCCTTCCAAAGCAGCCAGTCTTTTTTCCAGAACATCCTGAGTCGAATTGGTAAGGCGGCCATAGATGTTTCCGGCATCTGAAAGATCAAATCTGGCAGCCGCATGGGCAGAATTTCTAAACACATAAGAAGTCGTCTGATAAATCGGAACCGCTCTGGCATCCGTAGCAGGGTCCGGTTCTTCCTGACCAACGTGTAGCTGCAATGTTTCAAACTTATACTCACTCATAGCAAACCCTCTTTTCTGAAATTATGATAGTCGAATTTGAGCACAAAAAAACCGAGGCTTTTTAAAGCTCCCGGGCAAATGGCAAATCTTACACTTTCTTTTAAGTGCTTTGTGCAGGCGCAAAGCAAAGTACGCCAAAGCGCCTGGCCATATTATATGCCCGGGAGATCAGCATTCGACAACAACACATGAAGCAGCTTGTGATAACTGTATGTCTAATTGCCATTGCTTTTTGCCTCCTTTTTAACGCTTTCTCAAATTCTATGGTGGTATCATACACCAATTTCCCTACTTTGTCAATAGGTAAATAGGATTTTTGCAAAATAAATCAGCAGCATCCATTCATCTCATCAGATAAACTGATAAATATTATAGATATTAATTCCAATAATTACCGCCATTAGAAAAATAAACAGCTTATCTACCACATTGGAGTCTATCTTCTTATTGATGCTTCGCCCGCTTATTCCGCCCAAAATGCCACCGATCACCATAAGCACCAGCAGCCAGAAAGAGAATTCCGGCACAGTTTTGGTAATCAGGGAATTAAGAAGGCTGGCAATTTGGGAAAACAGGATGATATACAGGGAATTCTGCGCTGCTGCCTTCGTCTCCATTGAAAAAAAATAAAACAGCGCCACCAGGTTAATAGGGCCTCCTCCGATTCCCAGAAAGGAAGAGAAAATCCCCAAGACTACTCCAATCACCACACAAGCGGCAGCGTTGGTTATGTAAAGCGTCTTAATCCGATCCTTCTTAATGGTATAAATCAATGTTCCCAGCGTAATGATGAGTAGGCAGCCTGCCTGAACCGCTCCCACCGTATCTTTATCCGCACAGCTGGCGGACACAGCCTGAAACATGGATTTGCCGGCAACGCCTCCTATGGCGGCCCCTATAGCCAGAGGCGTTCCGGTCTTAATATCAATCAGGGATTCCCCGCTCAGCTTTCCCTTAATTACAGAATAGAATGTCATAGCCAGCACCGTGCAGCCGGACAGGAAGCTAATGGTCGGAACGCTTAACACTCCAAAGGCGTCCAGAGCCGGCTTGATAATGACTCCGCCGCCAATTCCGCAGATCGCGCCGGCAATGGAGGCTCCAAAGCTCACGATCCAGAATAATATATACAAATATCCATCCATTTGCTAATCATCTCTTTCCTGTTCTTTTCTATCGTTTCTATCTGTCCTTTGTATAGCACACCTTTCCTTTGACCAGCGTGCGTACTACCTGACAGTCCTCATCCAAAAAGACCAGATCCGCGTCTTTTCCCGGTTCAATGGAGCCTACCCTGTCATAGACGCCGATGAGTCTGGCCGGGTTCTCTGTCAGCATGGGAATCAGCTCTGCCAGGGAGCGTCCCGTAAATTTCAGAAGATTCTTAAGAGCCATTCCGGTCGTCAGTGTGCTGCCTGCCCGCGTTCCGTCTGAGGCCAGCTTTGCATCCCCATCCACAACTACCACGTCATTCACTCCCAGCTTATAGCTGCCGTCCGGCAGCCCCGCAGCCATGATGGAATCCGTAACAGCTACTACACGGTTTAAGCCCTTGATCTTGATAATAAAGCGCACCGTACCCGGATGGAGATGCCTGCCGTCGCAAATTATCTCGCAGTACACGTCGTCATCCTCCAGGACAGCTCCCCATATTGCGGGAAAATGCTGATGGAGCAGCTTCATGGCATTTCCTGTATGGGTAGCTCCCAGCGCTCCATTGCGGATGGCCTTTCTGGCAGTTTCATAGCCGGCGCCCGAATGACCAATGGCTACCTGGATTCCCAGGCTCTTTATGTAAGGAATAAAATCCACAATCCCTTCCACCTCAGGCGATACGGTGATGTAGCGCACCTCGCCCTCCGCTTCCTCCTGATACGCCTTTAAAAGCTTCATATCAGGCTTTTTTAACAGATGCTCCGGCATTGCGCCCTTATAAGCCGGACACAAAAAGGGTCCCTCCAGATGAATTCCTACCAGTTCCGCCCCCCTGTGCTTAAGCTTCTTCCATTCCTTATACATGCGGATGGCATGCATTGTCTGTTCTTCCGTGTCCGTCAACACAGAACAAAGCCAGCTGGTCGTCCCCTGAGAGGCAAAAAACCGGCAGATTTTCTCAAAGCCCTCTGCGTCGGCTCCATTTACATCTACTCCCACCGCACCATGGGTATGAATATCGAAAAAGCCTGGCGCCACTCGTTTTCCTTCCCCGTCAATAACCTCATCACAAGCTTCTCCCTGACAATCCCCCATACGTGAAATTTTTCCGTTCTCTAGCAGAAGCTCCAGAGGCTCAAAGCGATGGTTATGATATACGGATACATTTTTAATTAATGTCTTCACAAAAATACCCCCTTTCAGGCAAATTATTAAAAGCCTGCTCCGGTTCACTTTCTTACCGAAGCGCAGCTGCTTTCCCAGTCATAAGCAGGACGACGCCAATAGCCCGGAGCTGCTTAATAGGCAGCTCCGGGACGTATATCATCCATGCATATGAGCGGCACAGGCACAGTCCTCTGCCCCTTTGCCGTCGTATACCTCGTTCTTCATCATCAGATGAACGGCGCTTAGCTTGAAGGTCTGGGGAAGGGCAAGAATATTTGGATTAGGCCCTACAAATTTCTTCTTCGCATCCTCCAAGGCCTCCTCAATGGTGGCCCTCGTCTTTAAGCCCATACCTCTTGCGTAGCCCGGCTCCTGAGCCCCGCAGATATAAATGGCGGATGTATTCATCTCCGCTATATGTCCGCAGCTGATCATGGAGAAGCCATGGAAGGGATGGAAAGCGTTGCAGTAACGGTATTTTCTGATGTATTCCTCATTGGTCGCGAAATACTCGCCATAGCGGTTCATATCTGGCAGCGTATTCATGTAGTCATGCTGGAACATCTCATACATCTCTCTGGTATATGGCCACAGCTCATCATGGAAATAGCCGTTACAGATGGATGAGCAGATGATCACGCAATGATCGCTCATAATTCGCTTATGTCTGATAACCTGTGCGGAAATCGCCTGCATCAGCATAATCGGGTTCGTTCCCATTCCTTCTCCGTAATGGAAGAACTGCGGTGCGCCAAAGATCATTACGTCATACTTTTTCTCAGCCCAAGGAACATAGGTCCTCTTATCAGCCGCTTTCCAGGAATGAGGCTGCATTACCTTTGCATATCCGCTGTTAATTTCGATCTGCCGGGATCGGGTGTCCAGCACCGCGTCACAGCAAAAAAACTTCTTGCCCATGCACTTCTCCATATGCTGGCCAATCTCATCAAACTTTGTTCTCATAAGCGACGTACCGCTGACCGGAGTAAAATCGTTCCGGTGCATGACCTCAGGAACGTGGTGGGAGGCGATGGAACGCCAGTGGGTGATGCCTGTGGAACAATGCTTATAGCCTCCTGAATAGCCGCCGTAGGGGTTCCCCTGGGTATGGCCGATCAGGATGGCGACATCGCTGTCATAAACATATTTGTTCATCAGGACAGGATCGCCCCTGCCGGTTGTTCCCAAATCCACAAGATGCTCATAGTCCTCACTGTCATGGTTGATGATCTGGTGCGTATGCCAAAAGGCGTGAAACAGTTCATCACCCAGCACATTATGGATTTCCTGCTCCGTATTTTTTCTGTGAAGCCCGTTGGAGCAGATGAGCAGGATATCCTTTTTGTCAACGCCTGCCTCGTACAGCTCCTGAAGGATGAGCTTAATGGCAATCTTCCTGTGAGAGGTAGGCTGCTCTCCGCCCTTTACCCGGTCCGGGAAGATGATGGTAATCTTGGAACCCTTGTGTGCCAGCTTGGAAAGAGGCTCCATACCCATAGGATTGCGGATGGACTTGAGCGTCTCCTCCACCAGCTTATCCTCAGGAATACAGGGTGGATCCGCCACTGTTTCGCCTGGGATAAATACATCTGTCGTATTCGGAAGCTCCGCTGTCATTAAGCCAGCGCCGTATTCAAATGATAACTTCATAATTGCCCTCCTTTAATAACCCATATAGGTCTTGATGATTTCCAGATATTCTTCCGGATAAAAGCCAATCTCGCCCTGAAACCTGGTCAAAGCTATGAGCCCTCCATCCATCACCGGCACGCCGGCCAGCATCCTGGCGTTATCCACCTTTAAGCCGCCCCCATATACTACATCACAGCCCTCTGTAATTTCCTTGATATAGGAGCCAATCATCGTAATATAATCCTTATCCGGCGGAATCTTGCCCGGCCCAATGGCCCAGATAGGTTCATAGGCAATTACCACCCTGCTCTTATCCACACCTTCCAGGCCAACATCGATCTGCTCCTTTAGAACCTCTTTCCATCTTTCCTGCTCCTGGGAGGACTCTCCAATACAGTATAGCACAGAAAGCCCAGCAGAAACAGCCCTTTTTATCTCCTGATTCAGAATACGGTTTACTGCCTTCCTATCCGTCACTCCAGCCTCGGCCAGGATTCCCGCCTTGTCCTTACGCTCCTCACAGTGGCCGATCATGGTGGTCGTGCAGCCGATGGCCCTTGCTCCATTAGCCGTCCGGTTGGCAGTAAACGCTCCGAAGCCACCGTCCACCGCCGTATCATCCCGATAAACGCTCTGACAGCCAACCTTTACCGGACTGTTCTCACAAAGGGCCTGGACAGCCGGAATCAAATGGGCCTCCGGGAAATATACGGCAAATTCCACGCTATCCTTCTCGTACTTTTTCAGCCGCTCCTGAATGCTGGAAACGATATAGCTTCCCCATTCCCAAATCGGAGCAATGCTGTTGACTCCTCCGTATTCCTTTGGAATATCAAACCGTTTTAAATTCAAAAAAATATGCTTCATCCTTCTCCTCTCCCTGCTCCTAGCCTCATCGTTTTCCATATTCCTCTTTAAAATCAATAAAGTCCCGTAATTCAGGCCCAATTAAGGGTCTGCACCAGCGGATAAATTCATCTGTCACGTCGTTCCCTCTCTGGTTTATGTAAGAAGCCGGAATCGTCCTCTCATACATCATTACCTCTTTGATGGGGATTGTCTCAACACGCATCTGGTAAACGCCGCCGGCCTCTTCCTTTTCCACATCACGGATAAAGCCGACCATAACGCCGCTCTTGCCTTCCATCGCGGCCTTTAAAGCCTCCCGTCCTGCAAGAATAGCCTCGTCCCTGTCAACCGGGGACTGCCATGGAATGGAAGCTCTTCCGCAAATACCCGGCTTCTCGCTTCTGGCCTTAATTCCCAGCTTTCGGATCACCAGCTCCGCCAGAAAAGCACCCACATCACCGTAATAGGTAGCCCGTTCCGTCTTAAAGATTGGAGGAACCACAGGCTCTCCCAGCTCATTCTTTAGTCCCTCGCTGACCACCACTACGACACCGCCCTTTTCCTCATAAAGCCGTTTTACATCCTCCAAAAACTCATCCTCATGAAAAGGCCTCTCCGGCAGATAGATAAGATGGGGAGCATCCCCCGGCTGCTTTCTGGCCAGCGCTGAGGCGGCTGTAATCCAGCCTGCGTTGCGCCCCATGGCCTCAAGGATACATACATGAATCGGCAGGGACTTCACATCCACTCCAACCTCGGCAGTCGTTCCCGCTATGTATCTGGCAGCGCTTCCATAGCCCGGCGTATGGTCTGTAATGGCAATATCATTATCGATGGTCTTTGGAATCCCCACCACCCGGATTCCCTCCCCCTTGCATGCCTCGTAAATGCGTCCGCAGGTATCCATCGTGCCGTTTCCACCGTTTAAAAGCACATATTGAATTTCATGCTTTTTAAATATATCCACCATGGCCTCGTAGTCCTTCTGCTCCAGCGCATACCTGGAGGAGCCGATGGACGTAGCCGGTGTTTCCAAAAGCAGCTTTAACTTTTCCTCCGGAAATTTCAAAAGATCCATAAAGCGCTCCCTCAAAATCCCCTCGCTGCCTCCTATGGCTCCATAGACCTTATCAATCCTGCCGCTTTCCCTCGCTTCTTCTATCACTCCATACAGGGAGGAATTAATAACAGCAGTGGGCCCGCCTCCATGAACAACCAATACATTTTCTGCCATGCACTTCCGCCTTTCTTTCTCTTACTGTTGCATACCTGAATGATTTGATTTTATGTTACCATATCGACAGTAATTTTTGTAAAGTTTTTTCTCAAACGTTTGCGTACAATTTTACACAAACGTTTGCGTATGCGCCTATGGTCTTTTGCGCCCTTTTCATGTATACTTAATATATACTTATAGGAAATAAAAGCAGAGAGCTGCATTCAGGTAATCGAAAGGCTCGTTGACTCAGCTTCAGGCCCTTTGTATCACATTAGATTGGCTTAGCACTACACGTAATGAAAGCAATTTGGTAAATAGTCAAGAGTTATTTTGAAAAGATTTTTATCCAAAA
>ERZ773217.787-NODE-787-length-29033-cov-4.621782_pt1 | contig 29033 bp, 26 predicted proteins | sample MGYA00580995_ERZ773217 | MGnify/ENA primary metagenome ERZ773217 (study PRJEB29015, sample SAMEA2737772) | human gut metagenome | biome: human gut; feature: human-associated habitat; material: faeces | place: China | collected 2012 ...
GTTGTCCCCGTTTTCTTGGTCTTTGCAATAACAGGAAGAAGCCCGTCCACTAATTCAATCGTAGGGATTCCCCTCTCATAGTGGTCGTGATGAACCGCCCCGTCTCTGCTTATTTTTACGTCCATATAGGCAGAAAGCGCATTTACGACAGAAGAACCAACACCATGCAGTCCACCGCTTGTCTTATAAGCGGAATCATCAAACTTTCCACCCGCATGCAGTGTCGTATATACAATACGTGCTGCCGACACACCTTTTTGATGCATTCCAACCGGAACGCCTCTTCCGTTATCGCTAACGGTAGCCGAGCCGTCCTTCTCCAAAGTCACTTCTATACGATTACAAAATCCCGCCAAATGTTCATCTACCGCATTATCTACAATTTCATATACCAAATGATTCAATCCTTTTGTAGACACACTTCCGATATACATACCCGGTCTTACACGAACGGCTTCCAATCCTTCCAGTATCGAGATGCTGTCTGCATCATATGTATTTTTCTTTGCCATTTATCCGCATTCCTTTCTTCTTTACTTATTGCCCGTCAGAGCAAAATTCGCCAAATTATCATTAGTTTATCACAAAAATCATTCCCCTACAACCGCATTTAAAATTTCCGCCAGATAATCCATCGCATTCATAATTTCCGCTACCGTATTCGTCTGCGCCCCGCCTTCAACTAAAAGTGTCTTCGGTTTCATGTGCATATTATAGCGGTATCCTTTTAAATAGATGTTTCTCGTCAGTCCCGGATACCTTCTTTCCGCCTCCAACTTCATCTGCAGTGACAGCGCAAGATTGTCCTGAATATACGGATTTTGCAAAACTGTCAATTTGCCATTTGTCCTCGTTCTGCTCATTCCGTTAAAAAACATCAGTTTCGCCGTAGGTTTCCCGTCAATCTCCGTGACAAGACGGGTATTTTTGCCGACACCGTCCCTGTGTAAATCAATTACCATTTCAATACTTGGATTATCTTTTAAAATCTTTTGAATATTTCCTTTTGCCCGCTCGTACGCCTGTGTCCTATCCACTTTTCCATTCTTCATATCGTAAATGCCTTCATGATGCAATGTTTCTATGCCATACTTTTCATTTAACAGTTTCGCTAAATACCTCCCCACACCCACAATAGTTGTATTTACATCTCCCGGAACGGAATCCGCAAAAGCTTCCTGAGAATGCGTATGATAAAGTAAAATTTTAGGTCCTTTTTTATTTTTATCCAGTTTCATGTTTTTGCTCAGCAGTTTTTCCGCCTGCAAATCTTCCGGATTGACGAAAGTGGAACTGTCCACCGTGTAAAAATGGCTGCGCAGATATTCAAAATCTTTTAATTTTTCTACAGATAAGTCTACCCTGCTTTTATTTACCGGCTTTGTTTCCTGTTTTGCCTCCTGCTGCACGGATTTTTCTTCTTTTCCAATCAGATTTCCATTTGCATCTACCTCGTTTTCATCGGCCTCCTGTTTTGCCAAGATCATTTCATATGTCATTTCATCTTCTACTTCCGATTGGCAGACTGCCTTTCCGTTTATGTAACTGCCAAGAGGCAGCATTTCAAGCGCCTGATTGGCAATCCATTCTTCCAGACTTTTCTCTTCCCGGTTGGCGTACGTCAGTCCGCTCATAAAAGTCTTCTCCGCTCTCAGTTGAAGCGTTTCATTGATTTTCCCTTTCCACTCCCCGACAATTTGTTTACTTCCATTATATAAAATATAACTTCCAAGACAGATTATCGCTCCCTGCGTCAACATTCTTGCCGTTTTTCTGTTTGCCCTCAATTTCTCCCTCCCGCCTTTCAAACTATATTCAAATATTTACCATTATATGAAGGGCGGACGTATATTATTACGCCTGTCCATTGGAGAATAAAATGTTGAGCGCCTCGGAAATCGTATAACTGATTCTTTTTATCGTATCATCTATATCTTTTGGAGTAACAAACATACCGTTTAAATGGGGAGAAATCAGTTCCTGTATCAATTCATATTTTTCTGCCGCATTGTACCCCTGCAAGACAACACCTACTCCCCTTAACATTTCTGAACTTTCCAAAGCCGTCAGGAAATTTTCCATTGTATCATTGACAATCGTCGCTGCGTCCACAACAGTAGGCACACCGATAGCGATAACCGGAATTCCTAATGTCTCCTGCGTAATTCCTCCTCTGTGATTGCCAACGCCTGAACCCGGGTGGATTCCCGTATCTGCCACCTGTATTGTCCGGTTCAGTCTTTTTGTACTTCGCGCCGCCAAAGCATCGACCGCAATAATAAAATCCGGCTTCGTCTCCTTTACAATCCCGTTTACAACCTCCACCGTCTCCATTCCCGTCTGCCCCATCACACCGGGAACAATGGCACTCACCTGATTTACATTCTCCTCACCCATTGCATACTTGCCATATTCCCTGATTATATGACGCGTCACTATAAGATTATCAACGACATACGGACCCAGTGCATCAGGTGTTACTTCCCTGTTCCCAAGACCGATAACAAGCACGTCGTACTCTTTCTTTTTCTCCTTTATCAGTTCACATACAATTTTTGCCAGTTCCCCGGAAATTTCTCTGTGATAATCTTCATCGGGGATCATCAGATTTGGGGCTTCCAATGTAATATATGTCCCCACAGGCTTACCCATTGTTTTTGCCCCGTTTTCTGTTTCAATAATCACTTTCGTTATCTTGATTTCCCTCTCCTCATCGTATTCCTCTTCCAGCACAACGCCCTGCACCTCTACATTGTCAGACTCAAATCTCTCCTTCTGTTCCAACGCCAAGTCTGTCCTAATACTATACTTCTCAATCATTCCATACCTCTTTTCTTTCTTTTTTTGCCTTTTGTTCATATGTTTTACATTTTTTTCGGAAATATGTATTGACAACCACTGTTAATTAGCCTACAATGAACGAGTATGTTTCATTAGAACGTTCCGTGTCCGGCTCTAATGAAAAGATAATTGAAAATTCACATAATTTGGAGGTGTTCAGATTGGCTAATATTAAATCTGCTAAAAAAAGAATCTTAGTAAACGAAACAAGAGCTGCTAGAAATAAAGCAATCAAATCTAAAGTAAAAACTTGCGTGAAAAAAGTTGAGGCTGCTGTTGCTGCTAACGACAAAACAGTTGCTGCTGAAGCATTAAGAGTTGCTATCGTTGAAATTAACAAAGCAGCAAGCAAAGGTGTTTATCACAAAAACACTGCTGCAAGAAAAGTTTCTCGTTTAACAAAAGCAGTTAACGGAATCGCTTAATCAATTAATATGATAAATATAAAACAACCATGCCGTCAGTGGTTGTTTTTTATTTGCCTTATTTGCCATTTGGGGACGTAGTAAACTTCAAAAACACCCCGTCCCGAATTGCATTTCACTGTGTCCCAAATCGGAAAATGCCCTGTCCCTTTTTACAACTAAATGAAAAAAGCCTTTAAAACCGTATGTTTTATTAAATATCAGCAAACGTTCTTTAAATATTTTAAAAAATCAAATAAGAAATAACGTATTTATAGGCTTTTAGCATGGTATAAAAGTAAAATTTTTCTATTTTTAAGCAAAAAGGGACAGGGTGTTTCTCAAAAAGGGACGGGGTAAAACTAAAAACGGGACGTAGTGAATTCAAAATTCACTACGTCCCGTTTCACATTTCCATCATATAAAGTTCATGTAACGCTCTCGTCGCACAAATATATTTTCCCTGCTTTCCTTTTTCTTCATTCCATTTTGAAGAAATTCCGAATACGCAGTCAAACTCCAGACCTTTCGCCATATAAAATGTTGTAACAGTGACTCCCTTTTGAAAGTGCATACTATCTCTGTCCAAATATGAAGCCTGAATCCCTCTTTCCTGCAACTGCCGGTAAAACTCTTCTGCCTCTTTTTCTGTCATCGTAATAATCGCTATTGTTTCGTACTTCTCTCCCACTTCTTTTATTTTGTTGATAACAAAATCTATCGCTTCCTTTTTATCAGTTTTTCGCTCCTCCACCGCTTTACCATGACGTTCAAATAGTTCCATATCCGTATTTGCTGTAATGGAATTTGCGTACTGAGCAATCTCCACTGTATTCCGATAACTTTTATTCATTACGATTTTTCGTATGTCTTTTCCCAATATTTTCGGCAGGAATGTCAGCACATCTCTTTCTGTCGTATCGATAGTCTGTTGCTTGTCTCCCAAAATTGTCATCTTACATGAAAATAAATAGTCCAAGATCACATACTGCAAATAGGAATAATCCTGCATCTCATCGATAACCAAATGTTTTATCTGCTTATGCTTCTTTCCGCCTTCCAAACGATACTTTAAATATAACATAGGAAATACATCTTCGTACTGCAACTGTCTTTTTTCATATTGGACTGTCGGAAGAAGCGGATACCCCATCTCTTCCAATAACCAATTATAAATTTTATAGACATCTCTTGTGACATACATTTTCATAAATCGGCTTGAAAGGCATTCCTTCTCTTCTTCTGATAAATCTCTTCCACGCAAAGTTTCCCATGCGTCCACAAAGTATTCCTGCACCGCTCCCATACGAGCCAGCAGCGGTATTTCCTGAAACTTATAATAGAATAAATCTATAATTTCCTGTTCCGTAAGTTTCATTCCTTTAAATTCCACCTCAGTGAAATCCATCAGTTCATCTTCCAACTGTGCCAAAAAACCTTCCGCCATACCAACAAATTCCGCAGACTGTTTTGTTCTGTATCTCTCTTCCTGTTCTTTGTCGTCTTCACGCAGTTGACGCTCGATCTGATGGTATCTGTCCTCGCAATCCGAAACAATCTCCTGTAATTCTTTATAGGCAAATAAATCAAAACTCATTTCCTGTATGTTTTCCTCGTTGAGTTCAGGAAGAATATGAGAAATATAATCGGCAAAAACACCATTCGGAGAGAGAATAAGCACATTCACCGAGCGCAGATTTTTCCTGTCATGGTAGAGAAGATACGCTATGCGATGCAGTGCTACCGATGTCTTCCCGCTCCCCGCAACTCCCTGAATGACAAGTATTTTATCTCTTGTATTTCGTATAATTTCATTCTGTTCCTTCTGAATTGTCCGTACGATGTTTTTCAACTGCACGTCTCCATTACTTCCCAATTCCTGCTGTAAGATACCATCATCAATCTTCATGTCACTCTCAAAACCGTACAGCATTTTTCCGTTTTTAATTTTATACTGCCATTTCGAACAGATTTCTCCTTCCATTCTTCCTGCCGGGGCTTCGTATGACGCCTCCCCCTTATCGTAGTCATAAAAAAGACTGCTCACAGGCGCTCTCCAATCATAAATCAGAGGCATTGTCCCCGCGGTTTCCGCAAAATTTCCAATTCCGATATAGAAAACCTCTGCTTCCTCTTCATCTTCATATCGAAAATCCACTCTTGCAAAAAACGGAGAATCTTTCATTTTTTCAAAACGATATTTTAATTGAATCTTTTCATGGTTTGCATCTGCCTGACGAAAAAGAGCCTGCTGATTATCATAATTCTCATATCCGTATTCGTCCATCTCAGTGTAATTTTCCCAGTAATATGTGTGCATATTTTCAATTTCTTTCTGCCCTTTTTCGATGCCTTCTTCCAACTGTCTGATTCGTGTATTTAGTTTTTCCGTAATTTCTTTTAAAAAAATTGTTCCATCTAACTTTTCCAATTAATTTTTCTGCTCCTTTATTTTTTCTGCCAAATCATTCAAGTACACCCAGCGTTCCATTTTTTCTTCCAGCAACATTTCTTTCTCTTCTTTCTGTTTTGTAAGTTCAGAAAGTTTAGCTGAGTTCGTTGCATTTTTCATCATTTCATCGTCTATATTTTCAAGTTCTTCTTCCAGTTTTGCAATATCGTCATCTATCGTCTCATATTCTTTCTGCTCTTTGTATGAAAACTTTAATTTCTTCTCCCGGTTCTGTTTCCAGTCATTTTTTACAGACACTTTCTTCTCTTTATCTTCTGTTTCTGCTGTCTCTCTCTTCTTTTTTGCCTCAACATAATCTGTGTAACCACCCTCGTACTGTTGTAGATGTCCATTTCCGTCAAACTCAAAAATGCGGTCAACTACATTATCAAGAAAATATCTGTCGTGGGAAACCGTGATAACAATTCCCTGGAAAGAGTTAAGATAGTCTTCTAAAATCGTCATGGTCGGAATATCTATATCGTTGTTTGCCTCGTCGAAAATAAGTACGTTCGGCGCAGATTGTAAAATGCCGAGAAGATACAGCCTTTTCTTCTCCCCACCGGACAACTTTTCTATCGGTGCATACTGCATATCCGGTGTAAATAAGAAACGCTCCAGCATCTGTGACGCCGTAATTTTTCCTTCCCTTGTAGGAATATATTCGGCTATATCTTTTACATAGTCAATGACTTTCTGCTTCGTATCCATATTTGGTACTTCCTGTGCGAAATAACCTATTTTAATCGTTTCTCCAACCTCCACTTCTCCCTCATCTGCTTCGATTACACCTGCAATAATTTTAAGAAGAGTTGATTTTCCACAGCCGTTTGGGCCTACAATTCCAACGTTCTGATTTTTCAATGCGATATAACTGAAATTGTCAATCAGTTTTTTATCCCCGTAACTTTTGCTGACATGACGAAGTTCTATTGTCTTTTTGCCCATTCGTGTCTCCACCGAATCAATCTGGGCAACCTGTTCCTGAACAGGAGCGTTCTTTCCCTTCAACACTTCTAAACGTTCCAGTCTCGCCTTCTGTTTTGTTGTTCGCGCCCGGCACCCTCTCTTTGCCCACTCCAATTCCATACGAAGTACACTCTGTCTTTTTCTCTCTGAGGCCAGTTCCATTTCCTCTCTCTGCGCCTTCAATTCCAAAAACTGCGAATAATTCGCCTCATAAGCGTACAGTTTTCCTCTGCTGATTTCCAAAATCTTATTTGTAACTTTATCCAAAAAATATCTGTCGTGAGTTACCATAACGACAACTCCCTTATATTTCCGCAAATAGTCTTCCAGCCATGCAATCATGTCGCTATCCAAATGGTTCGTAGGTTCATCAAGCAAAAGTACTTCAAATGAGGAAGTCAGCGTCTTTGCCAGAGCAACTTTCTTCTTCTGTCCTCCCGAAAGATGTTCTATCTTTTGGTCGAAATCCGTAATCCCCAATTTTGTCAGCGCACTTTTCACTTCACTTTTGGCTGTCCAGTCGTTTTCCCTGATTCCCTCATTTGCATAAGAAAGTACGGTCGCATCTTCCGGAAACGCAGGTGATTGAGGCAGATAAGCAATTCGTATACCGTTCTGCTTTATAATTTGTCCTGCGTCCGCTTCTTCCGTGCCTGCAATCAGTTTTAAAAGCGTTGTTTTTCCCGTCCCGTTAATACCGATTACACCGATTTTCTCCCCTTCCTGTATTCCACAGGAAACATCATCGAAAATAACTTTCTCTCCAAATATTTTACTAATATGTTCAATATTTAATATGTTCATGTATACTTAACTCCTGTTTTTGTTCTTTTTTATTTATCTGTAGGAAGTTTTATTATAACACAAAAAAGAACCCTGTACACAGGATTCTTCTTTCACAAACAGTGCCATTATAACAAATATTCATTTATAACTTTCGCCACCCCATTGTCATCATGGCTGCTCGTAATTATTTTAGCAATTCTTTTCACTTCTTCATTGGCATTTCCCATAGCAACCGGACAACCCACAATTTTCAACATGGAGCAATCATTTGCATTATCTCCAATAGCCATAACCTGCTCTAACGGAATGCCCAAAGAGTGGCACAAATAATTTAGCGCCTTCCCCTTATTCGCCTCCTCATCTGTAATTTCTATATAATTACTGCTGGAATAGGCAATCTCCAAACCGGGAAGTTCTCTTAATTGTTCATTCATTGTCTGCAACTTCTCCCGATTCCCCGAAAAAATCTGGAGTTTCTCCAATGGTTTTTTATTATTCTTTACCCATTTTTCCAAGTTGATTATAGGACTGTGTGTTTTGAAATCCCTATGATATGCCACACGGCGATAGAGCATCTGTAAAACACGGTTATCATAGCACCTTCCCTCGCTGTGAAACGCCAGTCCTACATGAAAGTTTTTGCAAACATTCCATATATCCAAAACACTTTTCGTTGAAATCAACTTTCTATACAATACTTTCTTGGCTTTCATATCATATATTTTAGCCCCATTAGATGAAATCACATAACGGATTCCTTCCAGAGTTCTCAACTTTGCAGGTAATCCCTCCAGACATCTTCCTGTCACAACAGCCACGGTGATTCCCTGTTCCATTGCCTTTTTCAACGCCTGCTGAGTAACAGTGGTCATTTTATGATGACTATTTACCATTGTCTCATCAATATCTACTGCCAATAATTTTATATCCATATATATGCCTTCTTTTCTATGATTGTAATTTATGAACCTAATTATATCCCATATATATTTCTTATACAACTTTCATTTCTAATCTTTTTCCAAGTCTGCTAAAGATCTCATTGGCTATCGTTCCCGCCTTATCCGCCATGTCAAGTACGGACACCTCTTCTTCTCCCTCTCTGCCGATAAGTGTAACCGTATCTCCTGCTCTTACGTCTTTTATCATTGTCACATCTATTAGCAACTGATCCATACAGATTTTTCCAATGATGGAAGTTTTCTGTCCATGTACAATCACTTTATTATTCGTACCCGAAAGATTTCTGGGAATTCCATCTGCATAGCCAATGGATACCGCCGCTATTTTCCTGTCTGCCTCAGCATGATATGCTCCTGAATATCCCGCTGTTTCTCCCGATTTAATTTCTCTGACAGAAGTCACAAGCGCTTTCAACGATAAGGCCGGCTGCAATGGAAGTTTCACTTTCGTTTTATCCTGCTTTGAAGACAACACTCCAAACAGGGCAATTCCTATTCTCACATAATCATACTGTAGTTGAGGATAGTTCAATAAACCATAACTGCTTTGTATATGTAGTTTGGGGATAACTATTCCTCTTTGTTTTAAGTTATCCACCAGCCTGTCGAATTTCTCTATCTGCTTTTCTGTTTTCTCTACCGCCTCTTTTTCTAAAGAATCCGACTCATATAGATGTGTAAACATGCCTTTGATCCGTAAATTTTGCAGATTGAAAACTTTCTCCGTCTCTTCTATATTCTCTGCCAAAACGCCAAGACGATGCATTCCTGAATCTATTTTCAATTCCGCCTGTATGGAAAAACCGCATTTATTCATTTCCTCCCCATATCTTTCGTCTACGATTGTCTGTATCAGATCATATCGGACAACCTCTTCCATTCTTTTTAAATCCGTGTATCCCAGGATTAAAATGTCTCCTATAATTCCATTTTCACGCAGTTCAATCCCCTCGTCAACGGTTGCAACCGCAAAAGAATATATTCCCATTCCATTTAACATTTTTCCCACCGGAACCGCACCATGACCATAAGCATTCGCCTTTATTACCGCCATCATTTCACAACCGGAAGGCATCATGTTTCGCAGACAGTTCACGTTCCATTTTATTTTTTCCAAGTCAATTTCCAGCCACGCTCTCATCTTTTTTCCTTCTTTCCATATGTTATACATATCGATGCTGCAACAGAAACTAATGTCACTATAAGAAAGTTACAAAGACTATTCTCAACAAAAAGGTTTTCTAAATGCAACACCTTTGCCACTCCCCTCACTCCGATAATCACAAGCGGGTGTATCACATAAATGCACAAAGCAACTTTCCCAAGATGTCTGTTTCTTTTTCCTTTCCAAAAAAGTAAGAGTTGAAAAAGACATACCATACACGGAAGAAGTAAAATATACATATTGTCGTGTCTTTGCATATCAAATGTATGTAATATCACACCCTCCGCAATCATTCCCCCAAGAGAAACTGCCATTCCAGTCACTATCTTCCATTTTTTTACAGTTTTTTCTTCTGACAGCCACGCCCCTAACATAATAAAGACAGGGACATAAAACAAACCATTTCTCGTATATCCAAAAAGAGAAAAGATAAACTGATACATATTTTTCAATAGCGGTATCCCCTCTGTCAAACCGTAATAACTATCACCGAAAAGTCCGATGACGTACAATACTCCTCCTACAAAAAACATTCTCCTTTTCCCTAGCCGTTTTAATAGAAAGTACACTACCCATACTCCTAAAATCGTTGCCGGAAAATACCATAGGTGGTACATTGTCCCCTGAAAAAATATATCTTCTACAATTCTCTTTCCTAACCCCTTTCCATGTAAATCTCCCATATACCAGTTGACCGGTAAATAAATCACTATGAAAATACCGTAAAGAACAGCCATTTTCTTTGTAAACACTTTCATTTTCTCAAGTGTAGTTTCCAAATTTTTAAACAGGAAAAATCCTGTAGTCATCAAAAAGAAGGGAACGGCAACCCTCGCTATAATTCTTGTCAGAATAAAATCAGCGTAAGGCTGATAAGAAAGAAGCGGTGATGTATGAATAGTTATGACAAGTATTGCAGATACAAAACGAAAATAGTCAATCCCTCTGTACTCATTTCTCATCTTCTACCTCCACAATGTCAGGATAAATCCGTCCACATTATTTCCCGAAATTTTATACAGGCTATTCTCCGGCAATAAAATAACCGTTTCCTCTTCTGCCCTGATATAGAAAATTTCAATCTGTTTGTCGGCAGCCAAATAGGAAAGCCCCTTTTGACCATACGGATAATCTTTTAATAACTCAATATACTCCTCCAGACACAGCCCCCGTTCTTTTATAATCATGGAGTGAGGATAGCCCACATATCGAAAGTGCCACTCCTCCGCTGCAATCTTCGTGATTTCTTCTTTTTCCTTCGTATACCGCTCTATAAAGCCATATTGATATGACTGTGCGCGAAACTTTTTCCCCGCTCCTTCATTTGAAAACGCCGGGCAGATAAAATCTATCTCTTCTCTTTTCTCTCCGACATCAATAGCAAATCCTGTCTGGTGTTCACTGTGGTTTGGTATTGCCACGTATTTTCTCGTAAATTCTCCACCGTTTTCCCAGAGAGAAGTTTGATAAATTCTTTCCTGCTCTTTTTTAGAACGGTAACCGCTTACAAGAGCAATTTCATTTTCCCCACATATTTCTTCCAGCAGTTTTTTGAGTGTGACAGACGCTTCCTTCTCTAAAACCACCTCCGGATAATTTGTATTTATCTGACACAAACGTCTCTCCCGCTCTACTCTTAGAGGATAATCTCTGTTCACTAACACAAGCGTTCCTCTATGTACGTCTTCTTTTTTCATGATTATTTTCTTCATCATTTCACCTCTAAAGAAATCAAGTTATCCAAAACATCTTCAAACAGCATATCTATTCCCTTCATCATATTTGGATATCTGCTGTGAGAAGTAAATCCCGGAATGGTATTCACCTCATTAAACACAATCCGCTTATCCGGTGTTAAAAACATATCCACTCTCGCAAATCCTTTGCATGACAGTGTGCGATAAATTTTCTTTGCAGTTTCTTTTATTTTTTCTTCTATTTCTCCGTCAATTCTTGCCGGCATGTGAATCTTTGAATTTTGCAAAGTGTATTTTTCTTTAAAGTCAAAAAATCCATCGGAAAGTTCTATTTCATCTACTCTCCCCACAATAAGTTTATCGTTGCCAAGTACCGCGCACCCCACTTCAAATCCTTCTATATTTTCTTCTATAATAACTTCGTCATCATGGGCAAACGCCAACTCCACCGCTTTTTCCAACTCCTCTTCTCTGTCCACTTTTGTGATACCAAAAGATGAGCCTGCCCTGACAGGCTTTACAAATACCGGATAAACTAATGCGCCTGCTTTTTCTCCTTTTCTTAACACGACCGCCTTCGGAACAGCGATTCCCTCTTTTTCTACTAACCGGTGCGCCTTATCCTTGTCCATACAGAGTGACGAAGACAATGTCCCACAGCCGATAACCGGAAGTCCTGCCAACTCAATCAACCCTTGGATTGTCCCGTCCTCCCCGTTTTTCCCATGCAAAACAGGGAATACTGCATCAACTTTTACCAGACGATTGCCCTCCTTTGTACACTCCAAAATTCCTTGTTCCACTCTGTCCGGCAATATCCATGCAGGATTGCATTCCTTTTCCTGCCATGTATCTTCTGATATATATTTCTCTTTTCCATAATAACGAAACCATTTTCCTTCTCTCGTTATCCCTATAGAAATTATTTCATATTTTTCTCTATCCAAATGGGTTAGCACCGCATACGCCGATTGAAGCGATACCTCATATTCTGTCGAACAACCTCCAAATATAACAGCTATTTTTTTCATTTTCCTTCTCCTTTCACAACAAAAAAGCATTTTTACCTTTGATAGCGTCATTCTATCAAAAGCAAAAATGCTTTTTATCTCTTTTTCTATACTGCTTTTATACGATTTTCTCTTCAATTTCTTATGATTTTCTTACAAAACGGGAAGTTCTATCTCAAATCGTATACGTTCATCTTCACTGTAAGCCTGAATTGTACCGTGGTGCAGTTCTACGATTTCTTTCGCAATGGCAAGTCCAAGCCCTGCACCGCCCGTTCCCGTTCCTCTCGCCGTATCTAAACGATAAAACTGTTCAAATATTCTGGCCAATTTTTCTTTTGGAATGGTATTCCCCTGATTCTCACAGGCAATATGTATCCGATTTTCTTTCTCAGTCACGGTCACCACAATTTCTCCGCCCGGAAAACTATAATTAACTGCATTTCTAAACAGATTATCAAATACTCTCTGCATTTTGCCGACATCACATTTCATCATATAATCTTTCGGCATCTGTAACCGGAATGACAACTGCTTTTCTGTCAGTAATGGTTTAAATTCATAAGTAATCTGCTCCAACATTCGTGTCAGATTGACTGAACTCACTTCTAAAGTCAGATTGGAAAGATTAAATCGGGTAATCTCAAAAAATTCATTGATCAAATCTTCCAGATGCTCTGACTTTGTCAGCGCTATCTGCAAATATTTTTGTCTCAATTCTTCAGAAATCTGCGGTTCATCTTCCAGCAAAGTTAAGTATCCAATGACGGACGTAAGAGGTGTTTTTAAATCGTGGGCCAGATATACAATCAAATCATTTTTCCTCTGTTCTGCCTCTTTTGCCGCTCTCACATTTCGCTCCATTGTAATGCGAATATGATTTAACTGATTTTCTGCATCTTTTAATACAGGCGGAAATTTAATCAATTCTTCCCTGTTTTGATATAATCCTCCTGTCGCCTGCAGTACCTCCGACAAATATACGAAGGGTTTTCTCACAAAAAAAACTCCTACGCAAAACCCTCCAAAAATTGTAGCCAAAGTAGTGAACATTACCATTTTGGACTCAATCCATTTTCCAAGGACATAGATGAAATCATCTTCATACCATATAAACTGTCCTAAAATTATCTTTCCAAGTCCGTATGCAAGTAAAACTATACACGGACAAATCAAAATTGCAGCAATTAGTTTCAATATATGTTTATGATAAATTTTCTTAACTTCTTTATTCAACTTTATACCCCACTCCCCACACTGTTTTTACAAATTTGGGTTTTCTCGGCGGCTCATGCAGTTTCTCCCTCAATCTTCCGATGTGCGCCATTACCGTGTTGTTGCTGTCATAGTATTTTTCTCCCCACACCTGTTCAAACAGTTCTTCGGAAGAAACAACCTTACCTCTATTCTCACACAGATACCAGAGAATGGAAAATTCAATGGGCGTCAATTCTATCTTTTCCCCAAACAGTGTACATTCGTGGGTTGTCTTATTAATCACCAATCCTTTGATATCATGTTCTTCTTTTTCTTCCACAACCGTTTCTACCTGATTGTATTTTGTATATCTTCTCAACTGTGTCTTCACTCTTGCAAGCACTTCCAACGGATTAAAAGGTTTTAGAATATAATCGTCCGCCCCTAAAGTCAACCCTAAAATCTTATCTGCATCTTCCACCTTCGCCGTCAGCATGATGACCGGATAAAAATATTTCTCACGAATCTTCTGACAGATGGTAAATCCGTCTATATCCGGGAGCATAATATCTAAAATGGCTAAGTCCAGTCTGGTCGTCCGAATACAGTCCATCGCTTCCTTTCCTGTATAATATTTATGTACTTCAAAACCATCGTTTTGTAAGTAGACTTCCAATAAGTCAGCTATCTCTTTCTCGTCATCTACAATTAAAATCTGTTTCTTCATCTGTATTATCCCCTGATTTTATTTTATTGCCCTCGTCGCAAAGAAAGTCGGCACATTATACTCGTGTAAATTTCCTTCTCCGTTTGTATCCTCGTAGATATTTGTCAAAATAAATCCCGCCTCCAACTGCCCGCCAATCTGCTCCTCCAGCGTATGTGAAAACTGTATTCCCCAGTCATTTTTAATGGAATACTCATAGATTTTCTTATCTTTCATCGGATTAAACGGCAATTTATGCTGCAATTTTGTCTCCGTCTCATCAAAAATGTAATTCATTCCATTATCCAATCCACACAGAAGAATACCACCTTTTTTTAACACTCTGTAACATTCTTTAAAAATAGGTTTCACTTCCTCCACATAGCAATTTGACACCGGGTGAAAAATCAAATCAAATGTTTCATCTGAAAACGGAAGAGGTTTCGTCATATCACCTTCTATGATTTTTACCTCGTATCCCTCTCTCTCTGCCACCATTCGCTCGCTTTCACACTGTGTATGAGAGTAATCCAAGAGAGTACACTTTGCTCCCAAAGCGGAGAAAACAGGAATCTGCTGCCCGCCTCCGCTTGCCAGCCCCAATATGTTCTTATCTTTTAATTCTCCAAACCATTCGTGCGGCACATACTTTGTTGGCGTCAGATATACTCCCCATTCCCCTCTTTCTGCCTTTTTAAATGTTTCATGTGTAATAGGCTCACCCCATTCCCAGCCTTCCGCGCACCATCTGTCTACCGATTCCGCATTGATTTTCTGATAGCCTTCACTCATTTTCTCGCCCTCCTAAACATTCTCTTTTTTAAGAATAACACATGAAAAGACTCTGCACAAATAAAATATTTATACAGAGCCTCTTCTCTAATTTTTTTCCGTTACATGAATATCCATACTTCCCGAGCGGAATCCTTCCAAATCCACTGTAACATAGTCATATCCAAATGCTTTCAACTTTTCAATCACTTTCACTCTATTATTCAAAAGTAACGGCATATCTTTTTCATCTACTTCAATTCTGGCTATCTCACCATGCACACGGATTCTCACATTATAAAATCCAAGTGTTTTAAGCCATTCCTCTCCTTCTTCCACCTGATGCATTCTCTCATAATCCAACTTTGCACCATAAGGAAATCGGGTTGCCATACATGGTGTGGACGGTCTGTTCGCAACAGATATACCATACTCTGCCGCCAGTTTCCTTACTTCAGCCTTAGTGAAACCGCTCTCCGCCAAAGGACTGATAATGTTCAATTCTCTCAAAGCACGGATACCCGGGCGATATACATGAAGATCATCTTCATTTGTTCCCTCCACAACGTTTTTTACTCCAAGTTCTTTCGCTTTCTCCTTCAATTTGCCGAAGAGTAAACTTTTACAGCGATAACACCTGTCTATCGGATTATATTCGATTCCCGCGTCCTGAAGTTCATCTATATATACAACTAAATGCTTTGCTCCCGCTTCTTTTGCTACCTTCGTGGCAATTTCTACATCTTTCATAGGGTGTAGTTCCGTATGTACGGTAATGGCGTAAACTGTTGTTCCGTAGTTTTTCGAGGAGTCACAACAAATCTTTAACAGCAGACTGCTGTCCACCCCTCCCGAAAAGGCAAGTACAATATCTTCTTTAGCAAGAGAATTTATTTTCTCAAACAACTGTTTCTTTTTTTCTTCATAACTTTTCATTTATTGGCACTCCTCAATAATCTTACGATACACTTCCTGCCATGATTTTCCGCTTTCTTTGCAGATTCTTGCAATGCTATCATGCTCCGGGTAAATTCTTTCCCCTGTTGGAAGACTGCAAATCTTAATCTGCACTTCTCCCATTGATGTATCACGGGTTTCAATTCTTCTCGGTAAAACACTTCTCTCCATGCGCTGAATGCGGATACCGATACTTGTTGTTTCTTCAAAAATAATTTTCTGTAACTGCGAAATCTGATTTTCTTTACAGATTACGTTTAACTGATAACCGGGACGGTTCTTTTTCATAAAAACAGGGAAATAATGTACGTCTCTTGCTCCTGCCTCCATAAGTTTTTCCATCGTATAACCAAGCGCCTCTCCCGTGCAGTCATCAATATTACTTTCCAGTTTTATAATTTCATCTTTTTCGACATCTTGATTTGCCTGCTCCTCAATAAGCATTGCGCGAAGAATACTCGGTCTCTCATAATTTCTTTTTCCCGCACCGATACCTGTTTTCAAAATACGGAAATTTTCCGGTAACTTCTCCTCCGTTCTAATCGCCGCCGCAATAGCCGCCCCCGTAGGAGTGACAAATTCCCCTTCCGTCTCTGTAATGCGCAGTGTAAGGTTTTCTGCATTGACAATATTTGCAACGGCAGGAACAGGAATCGGAAGAACCCCGTGCTGGCACCGAACTGTTCCGCTTCCCTCGTAAAGCGTAGGGATAATTACGTCCTCTATTCCTAAATTATCAAGGCAGATGGCAACGGCAGCAATATCCACTATAGAATCCACTGCGCCCACTTCATGGAAATGTACTTCTGTCTTCGGTTTTCCATGCGCTTTCGCCTCTGCATTTGCAAGAATATCAAAAATCTTTTCCGCAAGTTCTTTTGCCCGTTCCGTCATTCTGCTGCAACGGATAATTCCCTGAATTTCAATCAGACCACGGTGTTCATGATGATGGTCGTGACCATGTTCATGTGTATGCTCGTGATGATGGTCGTGGTCATGTGTATGTTCATGATGATGGTCATGACCGTGTAAATAATGCATGTCATGATCATGATTTTCCCGCTCCAGCACCACGTCAAAGTCACAGGCGTCCAGCCCCGACTTCGATACTCTGCTGATTTTCGTCTGAAACTGTCCGCTGATTGAAAGGCTGTTTAAAGTTTCATTTAATACATCTTGATCTGCGCCCAAATCTAAAAGAGCAGCCACCGTCATGTCTCCGCTTATTCCGGCATAACACTCCAAATATAATTTCTGTTTACTCATGTTCATGTACCCCCAGTTTATTAATCTGTGATGCTATGTAACCTGCACCATATCCGTTATCAATATTTACCGTAGCAATTCCATTCGCACAGGAATTAATCATTGTTAGCAATGCTGATATTCCATTCATGCTTGCACCATATCCGACAGAAGTAGGCACTGCAATTACCGGTTTATCTACAAGTCCTCCGATAACACTCGCTAATGCTCCCTCCATTCCCGCTACTGTAATCACGCAATTTGCACTCTGAATTGTCTCTACTCTGGAAAGAAGGCGGTGAAGTCCGCTTACCCCCACATCATATATTCTTTCTACATGATTTCCGAAAAACTCCGCTGTCTGTGCCGCTTCCTCCGCAACGGGAATATCTGCCGTTCCCGCTGTACAGACAACAATCTTTCCGACATATTCTTTTTCCTTCTTCTCAATCTTCAAAATGCGGGACAGCGCATCGTACTCTACTTCAGGAAGTTTTGACTGCACAAGTTCCGCCTGTTCTTTTGACGCCCTCGTTCCAAGTACTTCTCCTTCTTCTGCATAAAGCCGTTCATAAATACTTAAAAGATGCTCGTCCGCCTTTCCGCTGCAAAATACAACTTCTGCGCAACCGGAGCGTAGTTTTCTATGTGTATCCAACTTTGCATATCCTAAATCTTCAAACGGTTGTCTGCGGAAAAATTCTTCCGCTTCCTCCACAGACATTGCGCCATTCTTCACCTGTTCCAATATTTTCTTTGTATCCATATCTGCCTACCTCCGATTTATTTCACTTAAGTCAACTATTCTTGTACAAACTCTTTTTGCCAGATCCATATTATGTGTGACAATCAGCATTCCATAATTGCGTTCTTCTGCCATCTGCAATAAAACATTCCAAATCTGCGCCTGTGAAATAACATCTAGCATCGTTGTAATTTCATCACAAATAAGAAATTTTGTTTCGGGACTTAATAGACGCACAATGCAAAATCGCTGCAGTTCTCCTCCCGACAGTTCCCGCGGCCATCTTGTCAGCCAGTCTTTTTCAATTCCAAAACGCTCCAATATTTTCTCATCGGGATTCCAGCATTCATTTAATGTCTTCTCCATTTTCCATCTCGGATTTACCGCTAACTCGGGGTGTTGGTAAATCATCTGCACCGGACAGAAACCTTTTGCCTGCAAAGGTTTCCCGTCGAGCAAAACCTGTCCGGAATCCGCACGGTTATATCCTGCAAGAATTTTCGCAAGTGTACTCTTTCCGTATCCTGACGGACCTACAATCCCTACTCTTTCCCCTGTTTCTATTTTCAGGTTTACGTCCTTTAGAATCCATGAAGATTTATCCGTATATCGAAAACTTATATTTTCCGCACTAAGTTGCATGAACACACCTAACCTTTCCGCCTCTCAGCTTTCTCATCGGAATTTCACCGCAGCACTTCTTCGTCACATTCGGACAGCGGTCTGCAAACAGACAGCCTTCCGGCAGGTTAGCCGCATAAGGCTGCACACCGTCTATTGCCTGAAATTCATTTTGCGGCAACGCTGAAATAAAGGCTTTGCTGTAAGGGTGACGGAGTTTTTCTGCACCGGCAAGGAAATCTTCCGTTGGCGCTGACTCCACAATTGTTCCCGCATAGAACACGGCAATTCTGTCCGCCACATGAAATGCTAAATCAATATCGTGAGTTATCAAAAGTACTCCCGCTCCATTATCTGCAATCTCCCTAAAATGTCTCAGCGTATCCATAGCCATATCAACGCTAAGTCCCGGTGTAGGTTCGTCTGCAATAATTAATTCAGGAGACTCCATAACCGCTGAAGAAACAAGCACTCTTCTCGCCATTCCGCCGGAAAGTTGAAACGGATACATTTCCTCTACGTCTTTTGATAATTTGTATTTTTCAAACATTTCTTCCTGTCTTTGTTTTGTAGAATAGACGCCCGTAACCTGTTTCCCCACCTTCATCACAGGGTCCAAATAATCAACGGACTGAGGGATAAACATCATCTTTCTTCCAAGAAGTTCTTTTCTTCTTTTTTGTGTAAGTTCTTCTCCATTATAGGAAATCTTTCCACTGATATTCGCATTATTTGGAAGCAGTCCCATAATGGCATGTGCGAGAAGACTTTTTCCCGAACCGCTTGAGCCCACCACGGCGACAATCTCTCCCCGATTTACGTCCAGAGAAAGAGAATGTACAACTTCCAGATTTTCTTTATGGAAAAATCCTTTATACATGCTAAATGACACGACAAGGTCATCTACCGTTAAAACACTTTTTTCTTTCATTTCTCTTCTCCCTACTCATTTCCACTTCCCGGATTCCAAAGTTTCTTCAAATTCTCTCCGATAACATCGAATAAAATAACTGCAATTAAAAGCATTAAGCCCGGGAACAACGCAAGCCACCATTTCCCCGTTGCAATATGGTTCATTGCCTCAGATAAAATCACCCCTATTGCAGGCATTTCCGCAGGCATTCCAAAACCGAGAAATGTGATGGACGCTTCATGCATAATTGCGTGTGGGAAAAGTAAAACCAATCCGATTAAGTATGCCGGAAGCACATGAGGTAAAATGTGCTGTACTGCCACCTGTGTTTTTGATTTTCCCATTTTATATGCCGCCTGTACATACTGTGCAGAGCGAATCTGCATAACTTCCGAGCGGACGATTCTTGTCAGCGAAGGCCAATGCGTCAGGGCGACGGCAACCGTTACCCCCTTCACTCCTTTTCCCATCATAAACGAAATTAGCATTAAAAGCACAAGATGGGGCAGCCCCATACATAAATCTACGCACCAGTTGACAAATTTGTCTACCCAGCCGCCAAATACCGCAGAGGCTATTCCTGCAACTAAAGCGATAACCGAACTGACGACGGAGGCTAAAATACCGATAATCAAACTGTTTGACAGACCTTTAATACATCTATAAAACATATCTCTTCCCACAAAATCCGTGCCAAACAAATGTTTTAATCCCGGTGCCATAAATTTATCCGCATAATTTGTGTCATAACAGGACGGGTCCATAAAGATGCCCCAAAAGAAAATTCCTGCCAAATAAATAACTGCAATGGCCACCAATATGGCAACCATAACTCTTCTGTTCCAAAATTTCTTCTTATCCACGTTTCTCCCCCTCTCTGATTCTAGGGTCAAAAACGCCATATAACAGATTAGCAATTAAATTTCCGGTAAATACAAATAATGCACTGAAAATTGCTATTCCCAGAAGAAGCGGTACGTCTGCATTCATCGCTGCCGCCGTTGTCGCATTTCCTATGCCCGGATATGCGAACACAGTCTCCGCAAGCGCCATACCTCCAAATAATTCATTGAAAGAGGCGAACTGAACCGTAATCGCCGGAAGGGCAACATTGCGCAGAACGTGGCGTTTGACAAGTTGTCTGCCATTTTCCCCTCTTGCTCTCGCATACAGAATAAAATCACTGTTCATAATTTCTATTACTTTCTGCCTTGTATATAAAACGACTTCACTTATACTTACAATCGTAAGTGTCAATACCGGCAAAATCAAATGGTAAATGCGGTCGCCGAGTGTCACCTCTGACGCCAATTTTCCCGCCGGAACTGCCATTCCGATTGGAAACCAGCCCAACTGTACCGCAAATATTGTTAAAATAAGCAGTCCAATCCAAAACACCGGCGCTGATTTAATTACAAGACAAAATGTTTTTACAATTCTGTCCATAATTCCTCCCTGGCGCATTCCACAGACAATACCCAGTATAAAGCCAATGATACCGGACAATGCCCATGCCAGCATCATCAGTACGATCGAATACGAAAATCTTGTCTTAATCACCTCAATGACCGGTTTTTTATATGTGATGGACATTCCCAAATCGCCATGAACAGCGTGCTTTACCCAAGTGGCAAACCTCTCAGGAAGGGGATCATTCAACCCCCATTCCTCAGCGATTTCTTCTTTTGCCTCCTCCGACAATGTTGAATTTGTACCTACATAGGAGACCAGAGGATCAATAGGTGCTTTTGTAATCAGTAAAAACGCCACAATACTGACTGCCATCAAAAGCAGCACCATTCTCACACATTCTCCTAATAACTTCTTTCCGTTTTTCATTAAACTCTCTCCGGTTCTATTTCATTTTCCAATCTGCCATATTGCAGATAATAGGTGTTCCATGCCCATGTGGGTGTGGAATCTGCGTATCTATTGAAATATCCAATTTATCGCTTATAAAGTAGCAATGCTGAATATTTACAAGGAATAAGTTTGTGTAATCTTCATCTGCAATTTTCTGAACTTCTTTCCATGCGGCAACTGCTTTCTCCTGCGTATTTGCAGATAACGCTTCCTTAATTTTAGCATCTACTGCCGGGTTCTGGTAACCTACCACATTATCGTATCCTCCTGTCAGGAATAAATCTGACTGGAATAAAGAAGATAATACTGTTGGAGAATACTGTCCCCAGCCCCACATAATTGCCGATGTGTTTTGTAATGTTACAATTTCCTCCCAAGTTGCCGTTTTTACTTTAATATCAATGCCAAGTTCCTTTGCATTTTCCGCAAGCGCCACAGAAAGATTATATCTGTCCGTATCCCCTGACGATGCATACAAATCAAATGTACATTTCTGTCCGTCTTTTTCACGGATACCGTCTTTTCCTACTTTCCAGCCTGCATCTTCCAAAAGTTTTTTCGCCTCGTCTACCTTTTTATCCGGATAAGTATCCGTACTCGCCCAAACAAGGTTATCTGTAAAGTTCACTGACGGAAGCCCGATTCCGTCAGAAGAATTATCAATAATTTTCTGACGGTCAATTCCGATGGAAAGTGCTTTCCTTACTGCCAGATCGGAAGTGACATTATTTCCAACTGTCACTTTCTTGCCATCAGAGTTTTTCATTTCAGTCACTCTGCGCACCGGAAGACTGACATTTCTAACGTCCATTGTCTCTAATTTCTGTAAAGTCATTCCCGGAATTTTTTCTTTTGAATAGTTTGTTCCGACCATAACAACGTCCAGTTCTCCCGCTTTTGCAGCCGCAAAAGCAGCATCTGTATCCATATTTACAATAGTCACTTTCTTAATTTCCGGTTCTTTTCCAAAATAATTTTCGTTTGCCTCCAAGATAATCTGCTGATCTGCGTCATATTGCGCAACCTTGTACGCTCCCGTTCCAATTGGTTTTGTATCAAACGCTTTACTGTCATAAGCATCTGAAGGCACAATCTGGAGAAGTGCCGTTGTATCTAAAAACGGTGAGTACGCTTCTTTTAACTTAAATTCAACCGTATTTTTATCTATTTCTTTTACCGAAGCAAGACGTGTCAAATCTACATACTCATTATCCGCCTGATTTTTTTGCACTGTCTCATATGTAAATACAACATCTTCCGCATCAAAATCACTTCCGTCACTAAATTTTATATCTTCGTTCAAATGGAAAGTATATGTTAAGGAATCCTGACTTATCTCCCAACTCTTTGCCAAATCTCCCACATACTTTGAATTACTGTCCACTCTCAATAATGCGTTGTTAATAAACGGATATCCGTGTGGTAACGCACCTTTAATCGGGTCCAGACTTCCTTCAAATAGTGTTGTTCCTACATATGCCTTAATTCCGTCCTCTTTTTTTGTGGAACTATCTTTCTTCCCGTTCTCTCCGCCACAACCGGAAACAGCCATCGCAAACATCGCTGTCACGCACAATAAACTCATAAATTTTTTCTTCATATTTTTTCCTCTCTTCTAAATGAAAAAAGCATACGAACTACCCTTCTGGATATTCCTACGCCTTCTGACATTTTCTTATTCTTGTGTATCAATATGATTATTCCGTATTCCACCGTCTCATTTGTGAAATACTTCTGTATCTCGTTTACGCTTCATGCTGTCTTTTCCGGTTATATACTTCTCATATGATATTGCTTTCTAGCAATTTGAATATTCAATTAATTCTTCTACCACCGATGCAATTAAAAAACTCATCGATGTGTTTCCAACTCCGACAATAATGTTGTTACAATGGTTCATCGGAATCAATAACTTTCTTGCCTCACTTTGACCAACAGCTTCTGCCATCTTTGAAGTGATTTCACCGTACATAGAATCAGCAATTGCTATTCCAACCGGTCCTATAATTATCTCTGCTCTTCTGCAGCCTACCACAACTGCATTCTCGCCTGTTGCCGCATGGTCTGCTCCCGCTTTCAGCATATTCGATGTTGCCATGGAATTCGTTCCCACTGCCGTTATCTCTGCTGCAGGAAATTCCTGCTTAATCGCTGACACAAGTTGTTTCCCCATGCCACCGCCCTGTGCATCTATAATTAGTACTTTCATTTCTGCTCCTCATTTCTTTATTTTCTTATCTTGTATAGTATAGCAGAATATCGGGGACACTGGCAATCTTTTCATAAAGTATCGGCGGTCAAACAACCGCCGACGCTTTATTATATAGTTATATGGAGTTTAAACAAATAACTTTATTTCGCTTTTTTCTTCTTTAAGAATGATAATTCTGTTTCCGCTATAATAATAGCAGCAAAAATTAATACAAATCCCATGATTGAACGTGGTGTGAATTTTTCATTAAAGAAAATTGCTCCAAATACAAGTCCGAAAATATTTTCAAAACTTAAGATAATTGAAACACTTGTTGGGTTTTCTGTCTTCTGTGCAATTGTCTGTAATAAGAAACAGATTCCTGAACAAACAATACCAAGATATAACACTCCACCAACTGCTCCCATATTCCATTCGATTGCTCCCGGATTCTCCATTGTCAATGTAAATACCCAAGCTAAAACGGCACATACAACAAACTGAAGCATTGTAATTAATCCAGGGTCTTTATCTTTGCCCCATTTTGCAATGGCAATAATCTGTGCTGCCCAGAATACAGAACTGATGATAGAAATACTGTCACCGTAACTGATACTGAAGTTTCCTGCTACAGATACTAAAATAATACCGACCGCACACATTGTCGCTGCAATAACATGATAAATCTTTGGTTTTTCTTTTAAGATTAACCAACCAAGAAATGGTACAAATACGCAGTATGCAGATGAAAGGAAATGACTCTTTCCAGGCATCTCAAGCATAACACCGATTGTCTGTGTGAAATATGCCATAAACAGACATACACCAATGAAAATACCACTCTTTAAATAATCTTTATCAATTTGTTTTAACTTGTTGAAATTTGCCAACGCTAAAATCACACCTGCAACCGTAAAACGACAGGCAAGAAGTGTTCCCGCCGGCAACGTGTCCGTAGAACCTTTGATAACAACCATGGAACTTCCCCATGCAATCGCTACGAACAAGAGAGCTAATTTACCAAACATGCTATTCTTCTTCATAAATTTTTCTCCATTCCTTTACCGTGAAGAACTATTCCATTACGCCAAGTCCTTTTGCAACACGTGTAATGAAGTCCTGAACATTAGTTACCATAGTTGTTGCTGCCAAACTTCCTCTGTCTAAAAGTTTGTTTACAACGAATTCGTCTGCGTCAACTGTGTAAAGATATACCGGACGAATTGTTCCGTCTTTTAATACACGGAAAGAAGGAGTCATGTTACCAACAGCGATTGTATGTAACATTGTTGCAAGACAGATAACTGTTGTTGCTTCTTTAACAATACCTCTCATTGCATTTGCTGCTTCATAAACGTTTCCATATACTTCCGGAAGTGGTCCGTCATCACGGATAGAACCTGCAAGTACGATTGGCACGTTGTTATTTACACAACTGCAGATAATACCGTCGTTCAAATCATAATCTTTCATGAACTGTGGAATAGAACCGCTTCTTCTTACTTTATTCAATACGTCTAAGTGATTGTAATGTCCGTTTGGCTGTGACTGCTGTGTGTAGATGTCCTGGCCAAGGGCTGTATGTAATAATGCACCTTCCAAATCATGTGTTGCCAAAGCATTACCTGCTAAAAGACCATGTGCATATCCGTTTTCAACAAGTGCCTGCATTGCTGCTCTTGCGTTAGCATCGAAAGCGAAAGCAGGTCCCATTACCCATACAATCTTTCCGCCGTTTTCTTTTTCATGTTTTAACAATTCAAATAATTTGTCATAGTCACGTGCATATGATGTCTCACGGCTTCTTCCCTGACGGAATACGAACTGGTCATCTAATTTTTCTCCAGCCTCTTCAAATCCGTGACAGTGCATATATACACCTTCTTCGCATCTTTCTGTTCTTCCAAGAAGTACTTTGTCACCTTTTTTAATATTTCTCGCTTCAACAACTGCAAGATGTCCATCATCACAGAGAATTACACATGAATCCATACGGCTTTCCTCCGCAAGTTTCCATTCTCCATTGATTTTAAAGTATTCAGGATACATAGATGTGCTGTGATAATATTCAGGCACTACCCCGTCCTTTTCTGCCGCTTCGTATTTAGCGTCCGGTGCGTTTACGAACATTTCCTGTGTAAAGTCCGGGTGATGATACTTAGGCATTTCAAAATTTGACATAATACTTACCTCCTTAGTTATATACATTATTTATGAGTTTATAAATACTTATGATAATAATTTAACACATCTGACACACCCTCATCAGACAATTTATTACGTTATTTCTGTATTTTACGTTGTTTTTTATGCAAAAAAATCACAAAACCGTTGTTTTTTGACTCTGTTTTTGTGATTTTTCAACATATTTTTTCTTATTCACTTTTCCAATTTTACTTTCCTGCGAAATTCCCCTGCCGTTCTTCCTTTTATTTGTAGAAAATTCCGTGACAATGTCTTCTCCGTCTTGTATCCCACCTCCAGCGCAATTGTCAGCACACTCTTATCACTGTCGAGCAGCAACTGTGCAGCATGGTTTACACGGATAAAATTCAAAAATTCGTTAAAACTCATTTCCACTTGATAAGACAATACACGATTTAATTCCTTCGGAGACATTTTAAACTGCTCGCTGACCGCCTGCAATTGTAAATCTTCCGTATGATTTCGATAAATGTATTCCACAATTTCATAAAACTCTCTTCTATCTACAATGTGACACCTGTCTCCGATGACCTGATATGTATTGCGAAACTCTTTTGTCTTTATTCCCATTCGCGCTTTAAATACTTTACACATATGCGAATCGTCCGTAAATCCTAAAATCTCTGCCAGTTCCCCTACAGTTAAATTTGTATAGAGCAGATAATTAATCATTTTACCTACCCGCATTTCATTTAGCAAATCAAAAAAAGACAATCCTGTCGTGTTTTTAATATAAGAACGAATTGCAGATTCACTCATATAAAATTTTTGCGACAACATAGAAATCGTAATCTTTTCATTCAAATGCACATACATAAACTGCAAAATTTCACTTGCATCTATCGAAGTCTCCCTGGGAACTCTCCTGTTGCTCCTAACAAAAGAAACTAAAATCTCAATCAATTTATTAATAATATATACGTTGCTGAATATTTCCTCTCCCGTTTCTTTTTCATCTTCGTTTACATATCTTATTTCATTTCCTATCTGATGAAACATGTTTTGTATTTCTTTATATTTTTCTTCTCCGAACGTAATTACCGGTGCCTTTCTGAGAACCTGCGAAAAAGATAACTGCACATTATCCGGATTAAAAAATGTTTTTACCAACTCATTGATTCGTTCAAAGTGGTATTGTACTACATAAAACTGAAGTGGTTTTTTTACTTCCACAATCTCTGTAATCTGCCACGGTAATACGGATACAAGGCTCCCTTTCGTTATAATATATTCTTTGCTGTTTATCAGAATTTTCCCTACCCCTTCATTTACCAGCCACAACCTTGACATGGGGTGAATTAACGGCTCCGTAACTTTCTCAAAAACTTCCACTTCAAAATTACATATACAGTTATTCATATTATCCGAGGTATAGAGACTCTGAATTGGAATAAATCCCATTTCCTGACTCCTCTCAAACAACTCAATTACATAGTTACTTATACATAATAAACATATTCTCACTCTCTGTCAAATAAGACCTGCCCTTGTTTTCTTTTTGTTTTTTCTTTATACTATAAATAAATGAATTTTATATACAAATCAAAGGAGTGTAATAATGTACAAATTACAAAAACAGTTAGAATCCATTCATCGCAAAAGTTATCCTGCCTATAAATCACTAAAAGGCGTTTACGATTTCAAAAATTATACTTTATCCATCGACCACGTACAGGGCGATCCCTTCGCCTCCCCATCTGCTGTGAGTGTCCGTATTCCTCACAAACTTGCGGGATTTCCCCGGGAATACTTTGACCGTTATGACAAACGAATTGCGTTACAGGACTATTTGCTGCGCCTTTTCGCAAAGAAGATTTCATCGTTTAGTTTTAAGGCAAAAGGCTCTGGAAAAAGCGGTCTTATTTCCACGAGCCTTTGCGGGCAGAAAATTTTAGAGAGAACTGCCTGCGAATTTGCAGATAAGGAAATCATTGTCCGCCTTGAAATTGGATTTCCCGCCAACGGAAGAACAATAAACGCAACCGAACTGGAAAAAATTCTTTTCGATTTCCTTCCAAAATGTATCGAATCTATCTTTTATTATAAAAAATTAAATGCAGATAATGTCCTGTCTGTCATTCATCTCGCTGAAGATCAGACTGCTGTCCGCGAACAGTTAAATGAAAATAATTTAATCTGCTTTATTGCAGACGGTTCTATTCTTCCGAGAGAATCCGGTATTTCTGACAGACCGATGAAAAATGCCATTCCTTTTAAAAGCCCTTCCTCTCTTCTCGTGGAACTCTCTCTTCCGCGCCAAAGAAAAATAAAAGGTATGGGATTAAAAAAAGGAATCACTCTTATTGTCGGCGGCGGTTATCACGGAAAATCTACATTATTAAATGCTATCGAATCGGGAGTGTATAATCATATTATCAGAGATGGTCGCGAATATGTCATCACTGATGACACGGCAGTAAAACTTCGCGCAGAAGACGGTCGCTGTATAAAAAATACGGATATTTCTCTTTTCATCAACGACCTTCCAAACCAAAAAGATACGCAGCATTTTTCTACGGAAAATGCCAGCGGAAGCACCTCTCAGTCTGCCAATGTTATTGAAGCTATGGAGAGTGGCAGCAAACTTTTCCTTATTGATGAAGACACTTCTGCCACAAACTTTATGGTTCGCGACGAGTTAATGCAGAGTATTGTGACGAGAGATAAAGAGCCGATCACACCATTTTTAGAACGTGTAACAGATTTGTACAGACAGTCCGGCATTTCCACTATCCTTGTTGCAGGAAGTTCAGGTTCTTATTTTTATACGGCAGACACCGTTTTGCAGATGGACTGCTATCACACGAAAGAAATTACCGACAAAGTAAAGGAAAAGTGTAAAAAAACAACTGCCCCTTCTCTTTTTGCGCCAAATTATAAAACACCTGATTTTCAGAGAACTCTTTTTGCCGCAAAACCAAATTACCGGCCAAATGACCGGATCAAACTAAAATTCCACGGGAAAGACTCTTTCCAAATTGACAGGCAGACTGTGGACTTACGCTACGTGGAACAATTGGCAGACGCCGAACAAACCGCCTGCCTTGCTTACTTATTAAAATACGCCCTTTTACATTACAGTGGAAGTAAAAAGACGGTGCAGGAAATTGTCTCTGCCCTCACCAAACAAATTGAAACAAAAGGATTGTCTTCTATTTTTGACTCTTCTTATATTTCATTAGGACTTGCTCTCCCCCGTCCGCAGGAAATCTATGCCTGCTTTAACCGGTATAGAGAATTATAGAAAAGGGGCTGTTGCAAAAGTAGATGAATAATCCACTGGAGCAACAGTTCCATTTTTATGTCCTAAAAACAGAAAACGGACTCCGAAGA
>ERZ773217.789-NODE-789-length-28971-cov-6.836630_pt1 | contig 28971 bp, 28 predicted proteins | sample MGYA00580995_ERZ773217 | MGnify/ENA primary metagenome ERZ773217 (study PRJEB29015, sample SAMEA2737772) | human gut metagenome | biome: human gut; feature: human-associated habitat; material: faeces | place: China | collected 2012 ...
TTAGGAGGCGAACGCTCTATCCTGCTGAGCTACAGAGACATCTATTCAATTAAAATTGGTAACGATCACTTTTCATCGTAAGGCGGCCGGTAGAGCATAACCTTAGGAGGCGAACCCTCTATCCTACTGAGGTACTGAGACATTTTCATAAATCTATTCAATTTTATCTAGTTATCATTTCAAAAGGCGATTGTTCCACCTGACCCTTAGGAGGCGTCCCGTTTACCCCGGTGCTACTAAGGCTTTAGTTGGTTTCTAAAGCATGGCTTTTTAATGTGATTGTGAAGGAATAAAGAGACAGATAAACATTATAATAATTGGCGCCGCCAGATAATGGCGGCTGAATGGAGATTTCTATGGAAAAGAAAGAACTGGACATCAATAATATGAACGGCATAACGGAGGAAGAAGATAAGACCTGCGGCCTCAATGACATGAATTGCATGGAGGGCAGAGAAGATAAGACCTGCAGCCTTAATGACATGAATTGTGTCGAGAACGAAGCGTATAAAACCTGTAGCCTGAACGACATGAACTGCTTAGGAGAATAAAAATAAGAAGAGTATGACCTGAATGATAGCCCCAAAGCCAAGATCCAAGGGCCAGGGATTTGAGCAGGGTGGAAGCTTCTGAAATATTATAGAGGTTGGAAGCGATAGGAAAAAGTACCGGAATAAGCTTGAGAAATCTATCGCTTATCCGGTACTTTTATGTAGTTCACTATTTGTTTCCAATAATTGTGACAATCATCTTATTTGGCAGACAAACGATGGTGTCGCTGCTTAAATGCTTTTGGCCCTGGTGAATACACACCTTGTCAGGGCAGCTGGCCTGGCTGCACCAGATTTGTCTGTCCTTAACAATCAGGTGGTTAAAGCCCCCGCTGCTTCCTGTGATCGTCACTTCTGTGTCTTTGCTCAGATCCAGCTGTTCCACAACCTCTCCGTCCACGGTTATCTCAGCGGTAGCAGCCGGTGCAGGGCGAAAGAACCGAATCATCCCCAAGGCGGCCAAGGCAATCAGCAGAAGCGTTGCGATCAGTATGAAATCCCGTTTCTGTAATAGCTTCATTATTCTGCTGCCTGCTTCAGACAGTCCTCCAGGCCATTAACAAAGGGATAAATATTGATGCTGACAGAAGCGATGGTATCCATTGCGTAGCCTTGTTCATTGGCAAGGCCGGAAACCTTCTGATGTTCAATTACATAGTTTGCCACAGAATTGGCCTGTTCAGCCCAGGTAGGGCCTGACTCAGTCATTACGTACTGGCCGTCCATGGAAAGCTTTCTCTTACTCTCGCCTTTTTCATTAAAGGCATCCCAAGAGCAGGAGGTGATAATGCCGTCCTCCACGGTGATGGACACACGCTCTTTCCAGCCTGAATCATCGAACTGGGAAGCTTCATAGGTGTAAGCGCCGTCTGTCAGAGGATATTCCGGCCGGGCGTTTGTAATGGGTCCTCTCAAGGTACGGTACAGAGGGCCGGAGATAGCGATTACGATAAGGGAGAGAAGGGCCATAATAACAATACCGGCAATGCTTTTGGATGTCTGTTTCATTGGTTCTTTGCTCATTGTAACACTCCTTGCGTATAGTAGTTTTCCATCCAGAAAACGGATATTGTTTATATTATCATAAAATATGCGGATGTACAATCAGTTTTCCCTGGAATCATGGAACTAATTATGGTATAATATCGCGAGATATAATACCGCGCTGGTTCAGTGACACGGGAAAGCGTGGCAGAACACCAAGCTGAACCATGTGAATATCCCCAGGAGGGATGACGTTCACGGAGAAATACCATAGCTGGAGAATTGGGTATAATAGCCCCAGTTGTGTTCCGGGTTGATCCGGTGATAGGCGAAGGAGTGTTTCATCATATGGAGGCTGGGGGCTATAGGCAGCGGAAATATATGACCAGGAGAATATCCATGTCCGTAAAAAAAAATATATTAACAAAAAAGCTGGCTCTGCTGGGCCTTTTAATCGCTCTGGCTGTTGTTCTGGGATACGTGGAATCCCTGGTTCCCGTCTATCTGGGCGCGCCTGGGGTGAAGCTGGGGCTGGCAAACCTGGTTACGATGGTAAGCCTTTACTGTATGGGAGTGAGGGAAACGATCCTCGTAAACGGAGTGCGGATTCTGTTTACCGGTTTTATCTTTGGCCCGCCCTCTGCCATTCTTTTTGGAGGCGCGGGGGCCGTATTAAGCCTTTTGGTTATGTATGTGTGTAAAAAATACCGTCTTTTTGGAATGGTGGGCGTAAGCATACTGGGAGGAGTGGCCCACAATGTGGGGCAGTTTCTGATGGCAGCCTTTGTGGTTCATACCTTTGGAGTATTTTCCTATCTGCCAGTGCTTCTGGCGGCTGGAACAGCGGCAGGAGCGCTGGTGGGGCTTTTGGGAGGCATGATTGTACTGCGTGTGAGCGGTATTTTAAAAAATTTTTAGTATAGATCCGAAAAAATGACATTGTCACCTGAGGAGGCGGGAGATATAATAAAAAGGATTTAAAACAGAAAGAAGAGAAGAGGGAGGGTTTTGCTATGGTTTATAAAGCGATAGAGGGGCTGGTGCGGTATGGCCTGAACAGGGGACTTATTCAGGAAGCGGATGCCATATACGCCAGGAATCAGATTCTGGACGCGCTGATGCTGGATGAATTTGAGATGCCGGAGGGGACGGTTCCCTGCGAGGATTTAGAGGCCATACTTAAGGAGCTTTTGGACTATGCCGCAGAGACGGGAGTTCTAAAGGAGGACAGCGTGGTATATCGGGATCTGCTGGATACTAGGCTTATGAACTGCCTGATGCCAAGACCCAGCGAGGTAGAGAGGGAATTCTGGCGCTATTATGAGGAGTCTCCGAAGGAAGCTACGGACTGGTACTATAAGCTGAGCCAGGACTCCGATTACATACGCCGCTATCGTATTAAAAAGGATATGAAGTGGGTTACAAAGACGCCCTACGGGAACCTGGACATCACCGTGAATCTGTCTAAGCCGGAAAAGGACCCAAAGGCAATTGCGGCAGCAAAGCTGGCTAAGCAGAGCGGTTATCCCAAGTGTCAGCTATGCATGGAAAATGTAGGCTATGCAGGCCGCGGGAATCATCCTCCGAGAAACAACCACAGAATTATTTCTATTAGGATGAATGGCAGCCAGTGGGGCTTCCAGTATTCCCCATATGTATATTATAATGAGCATTGCATCGTATTTAATGGTCAGCATGTTCCAATGAAAATAGACAGAGCCACCTTTCAGAAGCTGTTTGATTTTATTAAGCAGTTTCCCCACTATTTTCTGGGCTCCAATGCGGATCTCCCAATTGTAGGAGGGTCGATACTGAGCCATGATCACTTCCAGGGAGGGAGATATACCTTTGCGATGGCCGAAGCAGGAATTGAACGATATTTTACCATGAGAGGATATGAAGATGTTGAGGCGGGAATTGTGTTCTGGCCGATGTCGGTTCTGCGTCTGCGGGCAAAGAGTACGGAGTGCCTCATTGAGCTGGGAGATAAGATTCTTACCTGCTGGAGAAGGTATACGGACGAGGAGGCATTTATTTTTGCTGAAACAGATGGGGAGCCTCATAACACCATCACCCCCATTGCCCGCAAGGCAGGAGAGCTGTATGAGCTGGATTTGGTGCTGCGCAATAATATTACCACAGATGAATTTCCTCTGGGCGTATATCATCCCCACCAGGAGCTGCATCATATAAAGAAGGAGAATATCGGCCTGATTGAGGTTATGGGCTTGGCTGTATTGCCCTCTCGGCTTAAGACTGAGCTGACGGCACTGGCAGATTATATTATCAATGGGAAGGATATTCGCGGCGACGAGGAGCTTGGGAAGCATGCAGACTGGGTGGAGGGATTCCTTTCTGCTTATAAGCAGAAGGGGATTGCTGTCACTGGAGAGAATGTGGAGCAGATTCTTAAGGAGGAAGTAGGGCATGTGTTTGCACGGGTGCTGGAGCATGCAGGCGTGTACAAATGCGATGAAGAGGGGCGCAGGCGATTTAGTAAATTTTTAAAGACGGCTGGCTTTAAGGAAGCCTAGAAGGCGCACCCTCGTTTTTAAAGCTTGCTTCTTATTTTTCTGTGTGGGGCAGGCGGCCTCTTAAAAACCGCTTTTTCAACTCTCTCCAGTGAAAGGGAAGCAAAGGATATATATAGCTCTTTCCCGCGATAGTCCGATTGAATATAATGGAGCATACTGCAAAGCTGGTTCCCAGAATATAGCCCCAGATATTAAATAGGGCGGTCAGTATTAAAATGATAATGCGCATAAATTTCATGGCATAGCCCAGCTCGAAGCTGGCCTGAGAATAGTTTGCAATGGTTACAAAGGCCATATACAGCATAGTCTCGGTGTTAAACCACCCGGATTTTACAGCATATTCTCCCAACACAATACCGGCGATAACACTGAGGGGAGTTGTCAGCATATTGGGAGTATTGATAGCTGCCAGTCTCAAGCCGTCAATGGCAAATTCCAGTATCAGAAGCTGCCATATGAGAGGGACGTTTAATGGGTCTGAAAGCTGGATAAAGGCCAGCCAGTCTGGTATAAGATTGGTGTTCTGTATAAGGAGCAGCCAGGTGGGCGTCAGCATCAGGGAAAGGATGGATATTGCCATCCTGGATAGACGCAGATAGGTGCCTGTAATAGGTGGAAAATAGTAGTCGTCTGCTTCCTCAATGATGTCAAAAACGGAGGAGGGCAGTATCATAGCTGAGGGGGAGTTGTCTACCAGAATAACGATATTTCCCTCCAGCAAAGAGGCGGCTGCTGTATCCGGCCGTTCGGAGAACTTAAATTTAGGAAAGGGATTGAACCATTTGTGGGGGAAGATGCACTCTGCCAGACTTTCCTGGTTCATTGTAAGGGCATCTACCTTCAGCTTTTTAATCCGGCTTTTGATGGTGTCCAAGAGCTTGTTATCCACCCGGCTTTCCATGTAGCAGATGGCTATATCTGTGTGGGAGCTTTCGCCTGCCGTCATGATTTCTATGGTAAGCTTGGGATCTCGGATACGGCGGCGTATAAGAGCTGTATTAAAGATTAGCGTTTCCACAAATCCGTCTCTGGAACCCCGCATTACTTTATCCTTTTCCGGTTCGCTGACTCCTCTTGCAGGGTAGGTACGGCAGTCGATGGTAATGCATTTATCATAACCGTCGATGAACAGGCAGGAGACCCCGGAGAGAAGCTGGATAATCATGTCGGTATCGTTGGTTAGAAGGCCGATTTCCCCGTAGGGTACATACCGTTTGGAAAAGCTGTGAGCGTCCTGGGGCATATCCTCCGGCTTAATGGAGGAGAAGGCCTGAAGAATTTTAAGCAGAGAATCATCTTTTGTAAAGCCATCTATAAAGTAGAGACAGGCTTCCCGGCCTCCTATATGGATGATCCGGTAGACCACGTCAAAATTTGTCTGGACATTCAGCTTCTTGTGAAGGTACGTAATATTGTCTGTTAAATTTGGAGAAAAATTCATGGTTTTTTCCTTTCTGTTTTTGAACAGCCTTGAATGAAAATCAAATGTAAAGTAAGTATGTACCAAATTGCTCCAAAATATTCAGATAGCATGGGCCTGCCTGATGTGCACAGATGGGAGAATTTTATATAAAAATTGGGATTTGAAAGAAAAAAATTCACTATTATGCACAAAGAAGCATTGACAAATGACAGAATCAGTGCTATAGTGTCCATGTAAGAAGCACAAAGGAGTGCCTTACAGGTTTTGTTTGGTATGGGGATGCCAGATAAACTAATAGTGTGACGGTTTTAGATCGTGACTGAGAGCTGCTTTCTGTGGGGGAAAGGCAGCTCTCGCTTTTTATGCTATCGTTCAGCCGTAGGCTTTTGATGATCTACTTTGAGCTTTGGCAGGCTAAGGAAGCTGCTTTAGATACTGCGTACGGTAGTAATGTGGCGACAATCCCACATTTCTCTTAAAGGCTTTGGAAAATGTAAAGGAATCACTATAGCCTACAGCATAGGCAATATTCTGAATCGAAAACTCTCCCTTCTCTAGCATGAGACGCGCCTGCTTCATACGGTAGGAAACAAGATATTCCTGTGGTGTGCGGCCGGTGGCGTTTTTAAACAGCCTTGTCATATAGCTGCGCTCCAGGCCGCAGACATGGGCGAGCTCGTCCATATGAAAAGGCTCGCTGTATTTGACATGAATATAGCCTATAATTTTTTTAATATAGGCCAGCTTGTGGTTGACCGTAGTCATACATTCATTTGTTGAAAGACGCTTGAGACAGTCAAATAATTCATAGGTTTTCCCAATACAATATAATTCCCTGTGGTGGCTGGACAGAAATTCCTTCATGATGGATTCCACGTTATTTGGATATTCGGAGGATATAAAAACAGGATTCGCTTTGTGCAGCCCTGAAGCCTGAAAGGATTCATGGGCCTGGGGGCCATCCAGATGGATCCATATATAATTCCAGGGATCCTTGCTGTCTGCTATATAGTATGCCAGTATATCAGGCGGGATAATGAAGCCCTGATGGGCACAGACGGGATAGTCCTTATCCTCTATGGTCAGAGTTCCCTTCCCGGATATAAGATAATGGAAAATATAATGGCTTCGGATAATGGGGCCGTAGGAGTAGGAAGGCGGACAAGCCTGGCAGCCTATTTCATATAGCTGAAGATCGGCGCAGGAATCATAATTGATAAAATAGCGTTCATCATAGGTTTTTTAAAGGCCATTGACAGCTCCTTTCCTGGTAAGTAAGGTTTTATGAAAACAGGTCATTAAGACATTTTACCATATGTTTTTCGGCTAAAGCAATGATCAAAAGACACAAATTGACATGTGAAAGCGATAAGCTGACATTTTCATAGAATAAAAAATATGCTTCAATAGAAATATAAAAATGTTGCAGAAGGGAGAAGAATGATGATGAAACGATGGATCTGTTTTGTGGCCGGCACAATATTAGCGGCAGGAATGATGGCTGGATGCGGCAGCTCAGGCAATGAGCAGGAACAGGGGATGTCCCAGGCAGCGGCTGATATGGCAAAGGCCGGCGCTCCAGGGACAGAAGGTACTGTCACAATCAGCTATGGATGCTGGGATTCCAATCAGGGGGAGCTGCTTCGCACAGTGGCCGATGAATTTGAAAAGGAAAACCCGAATATTAAAATTGATATTCAGGTAAATAGCTGGGATAATTACTGGACGGCACTGGAAGCTGCGGCAACCGGAGGTTCCCTTCCAGATACCTTCTGGATGCACTCCAACAATATCTATTATTATGGAGCCAATGATCAGCTGATGGATCTGACCCCATACATTGAAGCGAGCGATAAGGTAGATCTTTCAAATTACCCGGAAGGCTTAGCGGGAATATACAATATAAATGGCAAACAGTATGCGGTGCCAAAGGATTACGATACCATAGCCCTCTGGTATAATAAAACTTTATTTGACGAAGCGGGAATTGCCTATCCAGATGATACCTGGACCTGGGCGGATTTAAAGGAAGCGGCAAAGCGTCTCACGAAGGATGACAAAAGCCAGTATGGCTTCTGCGCAGGCTTACATAATCAGGAGGGATATTATAATTTTGTATATCAGAACGGCGGGGAAATTATCACGAAGGACAAGAAATCAGGATATGATGAATCAGCCACCGTTTCAGGAATTGAAGAGTATTTCAGCTATGTAAAGGAAGGGTTGTCACCGGAGATTTACGACGATAAGGCGCGGGCTGAGGCGATTGAAAACGGACTGTGCGCCATGGGGTTATTTGGCTCATGGAATTTATCCGGATTTGCTTCGTCAGATTTTATGAAGGAGAACTTTGACTGTGCGGTTCTGCCTATGTCCAATGAGGGCGGGAGGGCCTCTATTTTTAACGGTCTCGGAAATGGGATGTCTGCTACCTGTGAACATCCAGATGAAGCATGGAAATGGATTGAATATTTAAGCAGCAGGGAAGGGCAAATCCGTCAGGCTGAGCTTGGTATTGCCATTTCTGCATATAATGGCTCCTCCGATGCCTTTGCAAAAGCATATCCTATGTTTAACACCCAGTGCTATATTGATATGGTAGACTATGCTCAGATTCGTCCCTACTCCAATCAGACTAGCATTTGGGAGGATAAGGCATATGAGCTTTTAAAAAATGCCTATGCCGGTAAGGAGGATACTCTGACGGCCTGCCAGAATGTAGCCAATATGATGAACGAAGCGCTGGCGGCAGAGGATTAATCGAATCAGTATTGTGTCAGGTATTGCAGCAGTGAAGCACACTGCTGCAATTTTATAGAAGGTGGATTATGAAAAAGAAAAAAATTAGAATTCCCAGGAAAACATGGAATGAATGGCTCTGGGGCTGGGGAATGGTTTTTCCCACCATATTGGGATTGATTGTTTTAAATATCATACCAATTTTTCAGACATTTTATTTAAGCTTTTTCAAAAGCGGCGCCTTTGGAAAGGGAAATACCTTTGTAGGTCTGGAGAATTATAAGAAAATGCTTCAGGATACCCAGGTGTGGTGTGCGGTTCGCAATACCCTTGGCTATACTTGTCTGGTAGTGCCTGCTGCTATTGCGATTGCTCTTTTTCTGGCAGTTGCGTTAAATGGGAATATTAAGGGGAAGGGGGCGTACCGAACTATCTACTTTATCCCTATGGTGGCGGCTCCGGCTGCGGTTACAATGGTCTGGAAGTGGCTGTATAATGATAAATTTGGTCTATTGAACCATGTGCTGAACCGGTTGGGCGTTGGAAGTGTGAGCTGGATTGACAATCCCAGGATTGCTTTGCTTTCGGTAGCGGTCATTGGCATATGGAGCTCCATCGGATATAGTATGGTTCTGCTGCTGGCAGGGCTGCAGGAAATACCATCAGATTATTATGAGGCATCTGATATAGATGGGGCCGGTTCTGTGTGTCAGTTTTTTAACATTACGCTTCCTCTGATTTCACCTACCCTGTTTTTTGTGCTTGTGACAAGCATCATAACGGCAATGCAGGTGTTTGATGTGATTTATATGATGGTTGGAGTGAGCAGCCCGTCTTACGACAGTACAGTATCACTTGTATATTTATTTTATAATAACTCCTTTAAGTATTCCGGCAAGGGATATGGATCTGCCATTGTCATGCTGCTTTTGGCCATTATTATGATAATCACGGTGATTCAGACCAGACTGCAGAAACGATGGGTAAATTATATGTAGGAGGTGCGAATATATGAAGAGAAAAAGGAATATATCCATATTCTGTCTGCATATTGTTCTGCTTTTGGGGGCATGTGTAATGATGATGCCCTTTGTGTGGATGGTTCTTACTTCCTTTAAAACAGTGACGGAAGCTACTTCTATGAATCCATTTCATTTTTTTCCTAAGGAATTGAAATGGGAAAACTATGAGAAGGTAATCGGGGAAAATGATTTCCTGCGTTTGTATCTTAATACCTTTGCAATGATGGCAATACGTGTGGGATGTGCGGTTCTGTTCAGCGCTATGGCTGCCTATGCCTTTGCAAGGCTTAAATTTCCAGGCAGGGATTTCTTGTTTGGTCTGGTGCTGTTTCAGATGATGGTACCAGTTCAGATTTTTGTCATACCACAGTATTTGATGATTGATAAGATGGGAATGAGAAATACTGTCTTTGCTTTGGTTTTCCCAGGATTGGTCAGCGCCTTCGGAACCTTTTTGCTCAGGCAGTTTTTCATGGGACTGCCCAAGGAGCTGGAGGAATCCGCCAGGTTAGACGGCTGTAATATCGGACAGACCTTTTGGAGGATTATGCTGCCGCTTACAAAATCAGGGCTGGTGGCACTTTCGATTTTTACCGCATTGTTTTCCTTTAAGGATCTTATGTGGCCCATGATTGTAAATTCCAATGCCGGCGCCTCGACTCTGTCTGCTGCCCTGGCAAAAATATCAAGCGCTTATTCCGTAAATTATCCGGAGCTGATGGCTGCGGCTGTACTGGCAATCTGGCCTATGCTGCTGCTCTATATCATCTTTCAGAGGCAGTTTATTGAAGGGATTGCTACGTCAGGAGGGAAATTATAGATGGCTGTAAAATATTCAGAACAATCAAAGGAATTTCATTTGTTTAACGGACAGATTAGCTATATTCTGCAAATCCTGCCCAATGGGGCCGTGGGCAATCTGTATTTTGGGAAACGGATTCGTCATAAGGAGGACTTTTCTTATCTGCTGGAGGGGGGGAGCCGTTCTCTTGCGGTTTATACAAAAGAGCGGGATTATTTTTTCAGTCCACAGTACAGCAGGATGGAATACCCCTGCGTGGGAACCGGAGACTTCAGAGAGCCTGCTTTTGAGCTGAGACAGGAAAATGGGAGCAGGATTACTCATTTTCAATACAGCTCCCACAGAATTTATAAAGGGAAAGAGAAGTTGGAGGGACTTCCTGCTCTATATGTGGAGGCCGAGCCGGAGGCAGAGAGCCTTGAAATCCGGTTGACAGACGAAGCCCTGAATCTGGACTGTATTCTGAAATATAGCATTTTCCGGGATTTCCCAGCTATAACAAGAAGCGTTAACTTCAGCAACAGGGGAGAGGAAAGGGTAGTGCTGGAAAGAGTCTTAAGCGCCAGTGTAGATTTTGCGGATTCTGCTTATGAATCAGTACAGCTGTCCGGCGCCTGGGCAAGGGAGAGAAGCGTGGTTGTCAGAACGCTGGAGCAGGGGCTGCAGGGCATTGGGAGCAGGAGGGGAAGCAGCAGTGCGGAGCAGAATCCGTTTTTGGCTATAAAGCGCCCCTATACAAATGAACGCAGCGGGGAGGTTTATGGCTTTAGCCTGATTTACAGCGGAAATCATATAGAGCAGGCAGAGGTTGACACCTGTGGCATGACCAGGGTTCAGATTGGTATTCATCCAGATGGCTTTGAATGGCCTCTGAATAGGGGGGAAAGCTTCCAGAGTCCAGAGGCTGTGCTGGTTTACTCAGAACAGGGACTGAACGGGATGAGCCAGGTCTTTCACAGGCTGTACCGTACAAGACTGGTTCGCGGATACTGGAGGGACAGGGAACGGCCCATTCTTATCAATAACTGGGAAGCAACCGGCCCGGAATTTACGGAAGAAAAGCTGGTTGAAATAGCCATAAAAGGAAAGGAGCTTGGCATAGAGCTGTTTGTTCTGGACGACGGCTGGTTTGGAAACCGAGAGGATGACTGCAGGGGACTAGGCGACTGGTATGTGAAGAACATGGATAAGCTGCCAGGGGGAATTCAGGGTATTGCAGAAAAAATAAACGGACTTGGAATGAAGTTCGGCTTGTGGTTTGAACCGGAAATGGTCAATAAGGACTCGGATCTTTACCGAAGCCATCCGGATTGGATCCTCTGTCCACCTGAAAGAACCCCTTCACCCAGCAGAAATCAGTACGTTCTGGATTTTTCACGCAGTGAGGTTGTGGATTATATCTACAGAATGATGGAAGCAGTGTTATCGCAAGCGCCTGTCAGCTATGTTAAATGGGATATGAACCGCTATATGACCGAGTGCTATTCCAGAGCAAAGAAGCCTCAGGATCAGGGAAAGGTCATGCATCAGTATATTTTAGGTGTTTATGGGCTGTATGAAAGGCTGATACAGAGATTCCCGGAGATCTTGTTTGAATCCTGCTCCAGCGGAGGGGCCCGTTATGATCCTGGTATGCTGTACTACGCTCCACAGGTATGGACCAGCGATGATACAGATGCAATTGAGCGTATAAAAATACAGTACGGAACTTCCTATGTGTACCCCCTGTCAACAATGGGGGCTCACGTGTCAGAGGTGCCTAACCAGCAGGTGGGGCGTGTTACGCCCTTTGAAACAAGGGCCAATGTGGCTATGTTCGGAGTATTTGGCTATGAACTTGACTTAAGCAGATTAAGGGAAGAAGAAGCCCAGATAGTCCGTTCCCAAATTATGTTTGCAAAGCGCCACCGCAGGTTGATTATGACCGGAGATTTTTACCGTCTTTCCAGTCCGTTTCAGGGAAATGATGGGGCATGGATGGTGGTGTCTGAGGATAAACGGGAAGCATTAGTGGGCTGGTACCGTATATCGGGGATACCGAATGGGGGCTGGATTCGCGTAAAGCTGGCCGGACTGGCTCCGGAAAGAAATTATATCCTGGATTCGGATGAGTCTGTCCTTTATGGAGGTGATGAGCTGATGAATGTGGGAATGGTGATAAAGGAAAGGGAACTGTGTAATTCTGGAGGGGATTACAGCTCCAGAATCTATTTTCTGAAAAGTGAAGAATAAATGATGACAGGTTTTTAAGGCGTCCCTCTGGTTTGGGTAACTGAACCAGGGGGCTTTTCAGCTATGGGTAGATTCGCAGCTTCAGGCTGCCCAGGTTTTTAAACTTTCTATTGACATATTTCCTACAGGAATAGTATGATAATTCTGTAAGGATAAAAGGAAGCAGACGGATTTACACTAAAATAAAGGAAGTGACAATACATGTTGATATCAACGAAGGGACGTTATGCCTTAAGAACAATGATAGATTTGGCCCTGAATGGGGACGGGGAGCCGGTAAAGATAAAGGACATCGCAAAACGGCAGGATATATCGGGGAAGTATCTGGAGCAGATTGTCGCCATTTTATCAAGAGCCGGGTATGTGCGCAGCATTCGGGGAAATCAGGGCGGGTACTATCTTTCCCGGCCTGCTTCGGAATATACGGTGGGAATGATTCTGAGAGTTACCGAAGGCAGCTTGGCTCCGGTGGATTGCTTGTCAGGGGACGAAAATCCCTGCGCCAAACAGGCAGAATGCGTTACTTTAAAGATCTGGCAGGAGCTGGACGAAGCGATTGCAGGGGTGGTGAACCAGTATACGCTGGAGGATTTGACCCAGTGGCAGAAGAATATGAAGAATAATTACGTGATATAATACATTTAGTAAAATGATACCAGGGGATGGATTTATGAATCGAATCATGGGGATAATTGCATTTATTAATAAATGGAAAAGGCATAAGCATGTGAGAATGGGCCTTACCTTGGCAGCGGTTATACTGTCAGCTTTTGTACAGGCCTACGTGCTTCAGGTGTTTGTCCGTCCAGCAGGCATTATATCCGGCGGGTTTACAGGGCTTTCCATGCTGATAGAGAGTCTGGGAGGACTGAAGGGAGTCTGTATTCCTATGCAGGTGTCCATGCTGGTGTTCAATATTCCGGTAGCTCTGATGTGCTGTAAGGGAATCAGCATTCGGTTTACAGTATGTTCCTTGCTTCAGGTAGTACTGAGCAGTATCTTTTTGCAGATATTGAATTTTTATCCTATATTCAATGATGAGGTTTTAAACGTCATTTTCGGCGGCGTGCTTTTTGGAGGCGGGATTGTAATTGCCCTAAAGGGAAACGCCTCCACCGGCGGCACGGATTTTATTGCTCTATACGTGTCCAATAAGACAGGACGGTCCATATGGACCTATGTATTTTTTGGAAACGCAGTGATGTACTGCCTTTACGGTTCTGTTTTTGGCTGGAAATACGCGGGGTATTCGATCATTTTTCAGTTCATATCCACCCGTATGATTTCCGCCTTTCACCACAGATACGATCTGGTTACTTTGCAGGCTACAACCATGAAAGGGCCTGAGGTAGTGGACGCCTATATCCGGCATTCCCACCATGGAATCTCCTGCACAGAGTCCATAGGCGGATACAGTAAAAAGAAAATGTATCTTCTGAATACGGTTATTTCTTCTTATGAGGTAAATGACGCGGTTCATGTGATGCAGGAAGCAGACGAGCATGTCATTATCAATGTGATAAAAACGGAGCAGTTTGTGGGACGGTTCTACAGGGCGCCTATGGAGTGATGGGGCCGGAGCTTGGTAAAGGGCAATTTTAAGGCCAACCGTGTCACGAAATTGGTCGCCGCGAAAATGCTGCACAATAATAGGGCTGTAGCATAACGGGTATTTACGGGCATGGTTCGCCAAAAGCACGGTTTCAGTAGAAAGGCACCTGGAACCGTGTTTTTTGATTCAGAGAGGCTGTTTTTGTCCATGCTCCGAATATCTGCATGGTATGACAAGGCCCATAACGAGCCGCATAAGCTGTTTCGCTCAGGAAGCCTGTTAGAGCTCAAGCTTTGTAGCCTCTCCCTTATATGATTAAACAGAAACTCAGGCTTTTGTTTTTGAACCTGGGCTTTAGGGCAGCCTGTGAAGTGGAGAGCGACGCTCTGGCGGTTTAGGTTGTAATCCTTATCAATTATGGATATAATGGAGAAGATGAAAATTATAAATAAACTTTATAAAACCTGACAGAATGTGAATCATGGAGGTCTCATATGAAACATGGATTTTTAAGAGCAGCAGCAGCAACCCCTAAGATTAGGGTAGCTGACCCTGTATACAATGCGAAACAGATTATAGAGTTAATAAGCCAGGGGCACAAACGGGGAGTCAAGCTTATGGCATTTCCAGAACTGTGTCTTACAGGGTACACCTGCGGGGATTTGTTTCTGCAGTCCTCTCTGCTGGAAAAGGCCAGAGAGGGGCTAAAGACTGTTATTGATTCCACGAGGGGGAAGGATACCCTTGTATTTTTCGGGCTTCCCTGGGAGCACGGAGGAAAGCTTTATAATGTGGCGGCAGCCGTACAGAATGGACGCTTTCTGGGGATGATTCCGAAGCAGAACCTTCCGAATTATTCGGAGTTTTATGAAGCACGCCATTTCTGTCCAGGCGCCGGACGGCCTGTTATGACAGAATGGGAAGGAGGGCAAGTCCCTATGGGAGCAAATCTGCTGTTCAAATGCTCGGATATGCCGGGATTAACGGTAGCGGCGGAGGTTTGTGAGGATGTCTGGGTTCCCTGCCCGCCAAGCATAGGCCACGCTATGGCCGGGGCTACGGTGGTAGTCAACTGCTCCGCTAGTGATGAAACGACTGGTAAGGATATGTACCGTCATGAGCTCATATGCAGTCAGTCAGCGCGGCTTGTGTGTGGGTATGTCTATGCCAATGCCGGAGAGGGGGAGTCAACTCAGGATCTGGTATTTGGAGGCCAGAACATAATTGCGGAAAACGGCGCTTGTCTGGTGGAATCCAGACGGTTTTCCAATGAGAGCATCTGTGCGGATATGGATCTGGAACGTCTGGCTTCAGACCGCAGACGGATGAATACCTATCCGGCAGCAGACAGTGTAAGAGAGAAGGGCGGCTATCAGGTGGTGGAGTTTGCTTTCCGGAACCCAGAGGCTGGCAAGGCAACGGAGGCTCCGGCTGGGCCAGCTGGGAAAGCGGCTGCCGGGATTACGATAGGGCCTGACGTTACGCCTGGCCCTATCCTTCGCTTTGTAGATCCGACCCCCTTTGTTCCCCATGATGAAGGCCAGCGCAGCCGCCGCTGCGAGGAGATTCTGTCCATCCAGGCCATGGGACTGAAAAAGCGCCTGGAGCATACAGAGTGCAGGAACGTAGTGGTAGGCTTGTCAGGAGGGTTGGATTCCACGTTAGCTTTGCTTGTAGCCATAAGGGCCTTTGAACTTCTTAAATTGCCAAGAACCAGTATTCACTGTGTGACTATGCCCTGTTTTGGCACTACCGGCAGAACCTATGCCAATGCCTGCTCACTGGCGGCTAAGGTGGGAGCCAGCCTGAAGGAAATTAATATCCGTCAGTCTGTGACCCGGCATTTTGCAGACATTGGACAGGCTTTAGATAACCATGACGTAACCTATGAAAACGGGCAGGCCAGAGAGAGAACCCAGGTTCTGATGGATGTGGCGAATCAGCTTGGAGGCCTGGTGATCGGAACGGGAGATATGTCGGAGCTAGCTCTTGGCTGGGCCACCTATAACGGAGATCACATGTCCATGTATGGTGTAAATGCCTCAGTACCCAAGACCCTGGTACGCCATCTGGTGCGCTACTATGCGGATACATGCAATGAAGAGGAGCTGTCCCGTGTGCTTATGGATATTTTGGATACGCCGGTGAGCCCTGAGCTTCTTCCTCCTGAGGATGGACAGATCGCTCAGAAAACGGAGGATCTGGTAGGACCCTACGAGCTTCACGATTTTTATTTATATTATGTACTGCGCTATGGATACAGGCCCTCCAAGATATATCGTTTGGCTATGCAGGCATTTGACGGGCGGTATAACAGAGAAACTATTCTGAAATGGCTGAAGGTATTTTACAGACGGTTTTTCAGCCAGCAGTTTAAGCGTTCCTGTCTGCCTGACGGCCCGAAAGTGGGATCTGTGGCTGTATCTCCCAGAGGGGATCTGCGGATGCCAAGCGACGCCAGCAGCAGATTATGGCTGGAGGAGATTGAAAATATCCGGTAGCTGGCTGTGAATGAGCATTGATATGGTACCGGCTATGGGACTCTTGGGAGGCTGACGGATGGAGCCGCGCAAAATAAGGTATACAGGAGAGAAGCAAATTATGATAAACAGTACCTCGAACAGGCAGGTAAAACGGGTCGCAGGCTTAAGGGGGAAGGCGAAAGTCCGCAGAGAGGAGGGAATGTTCGTGGCAGAGGGCCTGCGCATGTGCCGTGAGCTGTCTCCGGGGGAGGTGGATACCCTCTTTGTAACGGAGGACTTTCAGAAAGACAGAGAGAACCGCCGATGGATGACACATTTTCAATATGAGACTGTGACGGATGTAGTGATGAAGTCGATGGCTGACACCCAGTCCCCCCAGGGAGTGCTGGCTATCGTCAGGCAGAGAAATTATAGCCTGGAGGATATTTTGAGTACACCTTTAAAGCAGGCCCTGCTGATTCTGGAAACCCTCCAGGATCCGGGAAACCTGGGTACCATCCTCAGAGCAGGAGAGGGCGCGGGAATAACAGGAGTGATCATGAACCGTGAAACTGCGGATATTTACAATCCCAAAGTAATTCGCTCTACCATGGGCTCTATACTGCGGGTTCCCTTTGTGTATGTAGAGGATCTTAAGCCTGCCTGTGAAGTGATTAAAAGGGAGGGCGTCCGGCTTTTTGCGGCCCACCTCAAGGGAATGAATAATTATGACCAAGAAGATTATACTGACAATGTGGGCTTTTTAATCGGCAACGAGGCCAGGGGATTGACTGAGGAAACGGCCGCTCTGGCCGATGCTTATGTGAAGATTCCCATGGCAGGAAGGGTGGAATCCCTGAATGCTGCCATAGCCGCCTCTGTCCTGATGTTCGAAGCTGCAAGACAGCGGAGAAACAAGTGGTTTCCCTCTGGATAGATGACGCTGACCGGGAGATATGGTCTGAAGCCCCGGAAAGGAGAAGGTTCCATGACATCAATGGGATGGCTGGTATTGCTGCTGATATTTTTAGGACTGGAGCTGGCATTTGCAGCTCTGACCTCCCTATGGTTTGCTGCAGGGGCTTTAGGGGCGTTTATTACTGCTCTGGCAGGAGGAAGTATGGAGCTGCAGCTGGTAATTTTTACTGTGGTTTCTTTTCTTGCTCTTATGTTAATTCGTCCTGCTGCATTTTTTATCGGCAGTCACAGGAAGGCAGGTGCTGACCATGAAAATGCAGCTGGATTTAAGTAAAGAATACGGTCTTGTTCTGGAGGGAGGAGGCGCCAGAGGGGCTTATCAGGTGGGAGCCTGGAAGGCCCTCTGGGAGGCAGGGGTAAAGATAAAGGGAATGGCCGGAACTTCTGTAGGAGCTTTGAACGGAGCTTTAATCTGCATGGATGATTTTGACAAGGCCAGGCAGATCTGGGAGACCATCAGCTACTCTAGGGTTATGGATGTGGATGATCAGCTGATGGACCAGCTTATGAGCTTCCGATTGAAAAGTCTGCCCGTTGTAAGCCTTTCAGAGGTAATAGCAGGGGCCAAGCGTATTTTAAAGGACAGAGGCTTTGATATTGCCCCTCTAAGGAGCCTGATAGAGGAGGTGGTGGACGAAGATAGCATCCGCAGCTCCAGCAGGGAGCTGTATGTAGTTACCTATTCCCTTTCTGACCGCCAGCCTCTGGTGGTCAATGTAAAGGAGGCGCCTGAGGGGGAGATTGCGGATATGCTTATGGCTAGCGCTTACCTTATAGGCTTTCGGAGAGAAAAACTGGGGGGAAAGTACTATATGGATGGAGGCGGTATTAACAACGTGCCTGTTGACGTGCTCATTGAAAAGGGGTATAAGGATATTATCATTTTGCGGATATATGGCTATGGCGTGGATACGGAGCGCAAACTGGAGGTGCCGGAGGATGTGTCCCTCTATCATGTGGCTCCCCGGCAGGAGTTAGGAGGTATGCTGGAGTTTGACAGAAAGCGGGCCAGAAGGAATATGCTTTTGGGATATTTTGACGCTCAGAGAATGCTTTATGGGCTGGCAGGCAGGAGCTACTATTTGGATGCTTCTGAGAAGGAGGCCTATTACTTTGATAAGATGATGACGGAAATTCATTTGCTTTTGACCTGGCTGAAGCCAGAGCGGGCGGATAAGGGAGATTTGGAAGCTGTCCAGGGAGGCTACCGGATTTATACGGAAAAGGTGATGCCTGCGCTGGCAAAGGAGCTTAAGCTGAAGCCGGGATGGGACTATAAGGATCTATATCTGTCTCTTTTGGAAGCCCTGGCAAAGCAGTTCCGCATCAGCCGCTTTAAGATTTATACGGTGGAGGAGCTTTTGGGCCTGATTTACAGGAAAGCTGGTCAGGATCTGCTAAAGGAAAGGTTTCTGGTTCTTGACAGAGGTTTTTAACCATGGTATATTATGCATAATTGATGAATAAATATAAAGATCCAGAGTTTCCCTGATTTGTGGAGCACTCTGGAGATATTAGTCATCAAAGATAGTTTTAGGCATGTGTGAGCCATAGGCAGCGAAAGGTATATATGCATAAAAATCCACATTATAATGGAGGAGGAAAGTCATGAATTTAAAAGGGAGACATTTTTTAACATTAAAGGATTATACGCCGGAGGAAATTACATACCTGTTGGATTTGTCTGCAAAGTTAAAGGAGAAGAAGAAAAAGGGAATTTTAGTGGACACGCTGAGGGGAAAGAACATAGCCCTGATTTTTGAAAAGACCAGTACCAGGACACGGTGTGCCTTTGAGGTGGCAGCCCATGATTTGGGGATGGGGACTACCTATCTGGAACCGTCGGGCTCCCAGATTGGAAAAAAGGAGAGCATTGCAGATACGGCCAGAGTGCTGGGGAGGATGTACGAGGGCATTGAGTACAGAGGCTTCGGTCAGGAAATCGTGGAGGAGCTTGCCAAATATGCCGGGGTTCCTGTGTGGAATGGCCTTACAAATGAGGATCATCCGACCCAGATGCTGGCAGATCTTCTGACCATTCGTGAACATTTGGGATATTTAAAGGGGGTAAAGCTTGTATATATGGGCGACGCGCGGTATAATATGGGTAACTCCCTGATGATTGCCTGCGCAAAGATGGGAATGCACTTTGTTGCTTGCGGGCCTGCCAAATATTTCCCGGCTCCCAAATTGTTGAAGGAATGTGAAGTATTTGCAGCAGCCAGCGGCGGTTCCATCACTCTTACAGAGGATATTTGGGAGGCAACCAGGGGAGCGGATGTGATCGATACGGATGTCTGGGTGTCCATGGGAGAACCCGATCAGGTTTGGGAGGAGCGGATTAAGGAGCTGACTCCTTATAAGGTTACAAAAGCCGTTATGGAGAATGCGGGACCCCAGTCCATTTTCCTCCATTGCCTGCCCTCCTTCCATGATTTGAAAACAAAAATTGGAAGGGAGATGGGAGAGCGGTTTCACGTATCGGAGCTGGAGGTAACAGATGAGGTGTTCGAGTCCAGCCAGTCAGTGGTTTTCGATGAGGCTGAGAACCGGATGCATACGATTAAAGCAGTTATGCTTGCTACGTTAGGAGAATAATTCATATGCAAAGTCAGAGAGGGCGGGGAGAACGTCATGCCGGTATTTTTCTGGATGGAGTTCACCTGATACTGGGAATTGCCATTGTGATTCTGGCTGTGCTGTCATTTATGAACCCGGAGGGAAATCTTATGCTTTTCCCTCTGGTGTTTGTGCTGGCTGCGCTGCTGAATGCTATCAGTGGGATTTTCGAGCTTAAAACCAGGGGTCATAATAAGAAGCGGCTGCGCGGGGGGCTCCTTCAGATGGCTTTGGCTGCGGGTTTTGGAGCATTAGGCGTTTTAAGCGCTATTAGTATCTGGATATGAGGTGGCTGATGAAATCAGAAATATTGAAAATGCTGAAAACATCCTCAGGCTACCTGTCGGGCCAGCAGCTGTGCGAGAAATTCGGCGTATCCCGTACGGCTGTATGGAAGGCCATACGGCAGTTGGAGGAGGAAGGCTATAAAATTGAGGCGGTCCGCAATAAGGGCTACCGCCTTACAGGGGAAGCGGATGTAATTACCCAGGCTGAGCTTCAGTCCATGCTGCAAACACGATGGATTGGGAACAGGCTGGAATATTTTGATGAAACGGATTCTACAAATATACGGGCCAGAAAGCTGGCAGAGGAAGGGGCTCCTCATGGGACTCTGGTAGTGGCTGACAGCCAGCGAACAGGCAAGGGGCGCAGAGGAAGGGCCTGGATCTCCCCTAGGGGGGTGGGGATCTGGATGAGCCTGGTGCTTCGCCCTCCCATATGTCCTGCCGGCGCTTCCATGCTGACTTTGGTTGCAGGGATGGCTGTGGTGAAGGGAGTAAGAAAAAGCACCGGATTGAAGGCCATGATAAAATGGCCTAACGACGCGATTCTTTCAGGGAAAAAAATCTGTGGCATTCTTACGGAGATGAGCACAGAGGAGGATCGTATCCGATATGTCATTACCGGCATCGGTATCAACGTAAATGTGTCCAGCTTTCCTGAGGAAATTGCAGAGAAGGCTACTTCTCTTAAGGAGGAATTGGGGGAAGCTGTAAAAAGAAGCCTTGTGATAGCGGCAGTGGCGGAGGCCTTTGAGGAATTCTATGACAGTTTCCTTAAAACTCATGATATGTCATGCCTTATGGAAGATTACAATAAGGCCCTTGTCAATCGGAACCGGCAGGTAACGGTACTGGATTCCAGGGGCCAGTATCAGGGAAGGGCTCTGGGGATCGATCCGGAGGGAAGCCTTTTGGTTCAGAGAAAGGATGGGACAGTGGAGTCTGTTATCTCCGGCGAAGTATCGGTAAGAGGTATCTATGGTTATGTATAGTACGGAACATTTTTATGACGGCCTCCAGGCGCTGGAGCGAGAGGACTCGCCTTTAGACAGAAGGGAACGCTTAAAGGCTATGGAAAAGCCTCTTCTTTTTTGGTATGCAGCAAGGGCTCGCTCTCTGCCCTGGAGAGATAAGCCCTTGCCCTACAGGGTATGGATATCGGAGATTATGCTTCAGCAAACGCGCGTAGAGGCAGTGAAGCCCTATTTTGAGAGGTTTATGGAGGCCTTTCCTACAATCCGGGCTTTGGCGGAGGCAGAGGATGACTATCTTATGAAGCTGTGGGAGGGCCTGGGATATTATAACCGGGCCAGAAATTTAAAGAAGGCGGCCCGGATTTTGACGGATACATATGGGGGCTGCCTTCCTGCGTCCTTTGAAGAATTGATTCGGCTTCCTGGAATCGGCAGCTATACAGCGGGAGCCATAGCCTCCATTGCCTTTAATATACCGACGCCTGCGGTGGACGGTAATGTGCTTCGGGTTATATCCAGAGTTCTAGGAGACAGGGAGGATATCAGAAAGGCTTCCGTAAAAGGCAGGATGGAGATGGAATTAAAGGAGATTATGCCTAAGGATAAGGCCAGCCAATACAATCAGGGCCTGATTGAAATTGGTGCGCTGGTGTGTATTCCAGGAGGAGAGCCCAAATGCGGAGAGTGCCCTTTGTACTCCGTCTGCCTTACAGGAAGAAATGGCTGGTGGAAGGAGATACCCTACAAATCACCACAGAAAAAACGCAGGATTGAGGAGCGAACCGTATTTATTATCGAATATCAGGATAAGGTGGCTATCCACAAGCGGCCTCCTAGTGGGCTTTTGGCTGCCCTTTATGAGCTCCCGAATGTGGAGGGCCGGCCCTTGGCGGGAGAGGTTCCTTTTGTTTTAGGATTAAAGAAGGGGCAGGTAGAGTCTGTGACGGAGCTTCCTGCTTCCAGGCATGTATTTTCGCATGTAGAGTGGCATATGACAGGCTACAGGGTGGTTCTAAGGCCTCCAGAGGATAAAAATGCCCGGACTGTGTTTGAAGGGAAAGCGGAACCTGGCTGTGACAGCTTCGGGGAAAACGTGGGCGAAGGGTTTTTAGGATGGTTGTTTGTAACCAGGGAGGAATTGGCAGGAACCTATCCTCTTCCCAATGCATTTAATCCATATACAAAGCTTATTGGATAAGTTTTACAAAGTTGGATACAATGAAAGGGAGGAATGCAGAATGAAGAAAATGCTTTTTGTATTTAACCCGCGTTCAGGAAAGGAGCAGATCCGGGGCAGCCTTCTTGATATACTGGACATATTTTCCAGGGCGGGCTATGAGCTGAGGGTTCATGTCACCCAGAGCCCCAGAGATGCCATAGAGATCGTCGCCAGGTACGGCAGCCGTGTGGAGGTTGTAGTGTGCAGCGGAGGGGATGGTACTCTTAATGAAACGGTTTCCGGCATGATGAGGCTTAAGAAAATGCCGCTGCTAGGCTATATTCCCGCAGGCTCAACCAATGATTTTGCCGCAAGCTTAAACCTTCCTAAGCGGATGCCTCTGGCAGCGGAGGAAATCGTGGAGGGAAAGCCCTTTGCCATTGACATAGGAAGCTTTTGTGACGACCGGTACTTTATGTATATTGCGGCCTTTGGAGCATTTACAGAGGTAGCTTATCTCACCAGCCAGGACAGAAAGAACCTTCTGGGGCATCAGGCCTATATGTTGGAGGGGGTAAAAAGCCTTGCGGGAATCAAGCCTTACCCTATGCGGGTAGAGTGGGAGGGAAATGTTCTGGAGGATAGCTTTGCCTTTGGCATGGTGACCAATACCAGAAGCGTAGGAGGCTTTAAAGGGCTGGTAAACCAGTCAGTAGCTCTCAATGATGGCATGTTTGAGGTGCTGCTGATCCGCATGCCCAGGACGCCGGTGGATTTGAGCAATATAGTATCCTATATGTTCCTGAAGGAAGCGCCCAATGAGTACGTGCGCAAATTTAAAACTTCCTCCATCAGGTTTACATCTGAAGGTCAAGTGGATTGGGTGCTGGATGGGGAGTACGGCGGGGCAAGGACAGAGGTAAAAATTAGGAATTTAAAGGAGAAAATCCACATTCTTTTAAAATAATAAAAAATACAAAATATGTCGAAATCTGTTGAAATCTCGATTTTGATAGTATATAATGATAAAATGTGGAGATCTCCACATTTACCTTTAAGCGAAAGGACGTTTATCAGTGGAAAAGGACGATTTTTTAAAGAAGCTGGAAAAGCTGGTCGAAGCTGCGAAGGCCAAGCACAATACGCTGGATGCAGGGGAGATTAATGATTTTTTTGTCGGGGATAATCTGACTCCGGAGCAGATGGATCAAATTTACAGCTATCTGGAAGGCAGAAACGTAGATGTCGTTCCAGTGCTGGACGAGGCGATGCTCAGCGAGGACACTGCTCTTTTGGAGGATATTGATTTAGACCTTGACTTAGATGATGACAGCTTTGTCAAAGAGGCAGAGGAAGAAGAAATCGACTTGGATGCGGTGGACTTGTTGGAAGGAATCGGAACGGAAGACCCGGTTCGCATGTACCTGAAAGAGATTGGCACGGTGCCTCTTCTTACTGCTGCAGAGGAACTATCCCTGGCACAGCGCAAGGCAGACGGAGATGAGTATGCCAAGGAACGCCTGATTGAGGCCAATTTGCGTCTGGTAGTCAGCATTGCAAAACGGTATACCGGCAGAGGGATGAGCTTTCTGGATTTGGTTCAGGAGGGAAATCTGGGCCTGATCAAGGGAGTGGAGAAATTCGACTATACGAAAGGATATAAGCTAAGTACATATGCTACATGGTGGATTCGCCAGTCGGTTACAAGGGCTTTGGCGGATCAGGCGCGTACAATACGCGTACCGGTGCATATGGTTGAAACCATCAATAAAATGTCTAAAATGCAGAGAAAGCTGACTCTGGAGCTGGGGTATGAGCCTTCCGTGGCAGAGCTTGCGGAAGCTCTGGATATGACAGAGGATAAGGTCATGGAAATTATGCAGATTGCCAGAGAGCCTGCGTCCTTGGAAACCCCTATTGGCGAGGAGGATGATTCCAATCTGGGTGATTTCGTGGCTGACAATAATGTGCTTACGCCTGAGGGCAATGTAGAGTCTGTCATGCTTCGGGAGCATATTGACACATTGCTGAAGGATTTAAAGGAGAGAGAGCGTCAGGTGATTGTCCTTCGATTCGGACTGGAGGACGGACATCCCCGCACGCTGGAGGAAGTAGGCAAGGAATTTAACGTTACCAGGGAGCGCATCCGCCAGATAGAGGCGAAGGCTCTGCGGAAGCTGCGCAATCCGGTGAGAAGTAAGCGAATCAGGGATTTTCTGTAGCTGGTAAGGCATGAAGCATAAAAGAGGCCGCCCCTTTGGTAGCTACTCATAAAACAGTATCAACCAACAAACTGAAATAGGGTAGCTGCCATACAGGGTGCAAAGAAAGACGAGTAAGAAGCGGTTGCTTTTTGCTCGTCTTTTTTCTCTCCGTTACGCAGTAGAAACGCCATTTTGACGATAAAGGTATAAAAACATTAACTTGCCTTGACCCCATTCTGAAAGCCGCATAAAATCAAGGGATTTTTACCTTTGAATGCGAACATTTCATAATGGTTTGAGAGCGCAAGCGGTCTATCCGATTGCGCTCTCTTAGCCGCCCAACAGCAAAGGCGAAAATAGCTGTCAAGAACGCTTGCGCAAAGTTTATTCTTGACAGCTATTTGAGATTTTGCTATTTTTTATGCACTGATATAATCAAGGTATTGCCGGTACTTTTGCACCATTAGTTGTTTTCCGTATTGCTCCATATAGTTATAATCTGGGTTTCCCTGTTTATTTGCAGGAAGCATAATTCCACTTTTTAGCAATCGCTCCTTTGTCCATTTGTAACCATGACTATATTTCTCCTGTGACATATCAGAACAAGTAGTTATGAACAAACCTATATATTTATTGAGCCAATTTGCATATGCAAATATTACATCAGAGGTAGAAACGAAACTTTCAGCTTTATATACTGCATAACCAGCAGAGCCATTGCCATTTTTAATAAATCCAATAGCGTTTCCGTTCTGTATTAGTTTTTTATCAGCTTGCACAAATGATAAAACACCATTGTTACGATTAGTTGCACCCACATACGATTTTCCCAACAACATATCTTCCGTAAGATGATTTAATCCTTTTGATTTTCCGGGCGCAAAATACTCAAAAATTTCTCCAATAATAAACTTTTTCCATTTTATTGATTTAAGGCCGGGTAGCCCCCCCCCCGATTGAGTATTTTTACCAATAAAATTTTTATATTTTTGTATAAGCTGACTTTCTCGTTCTTTGATATATTGTTCCATAAAGTCTAAATCAAGCTTGCCTTTTATATTTATGGGAAGCATGATTTTTTCTCTTGAAATCCTATTATCGTTAATTTCTCTATTGAAATTGTACTTTTGCGAAAGTCGGTTCATAATCGACGCTATAAACAAATAATGATATTTATTATATTTTTCGTTTTTTAAGTGTGTAACATGGTCGCTTGCGACAAACGAAAAAGGTTCATAAAAACTTGACCCAACACTACCGCTATTAGCAAGACTGATACAATTAGAAAGAATCCTAACCTTTTCTGTATTGGAAATAAAGTTATCAACACCATTACACAATGCAGAAGAAGATACATACGGCATTTCTCCTGGTATATGGTTTTCTGACTTTAAACGCTTGCCCCGTTGAATTACAGGAAATAACTCCGTTAGAAAAAATGGTTTCCATTCTCTGTCATTCAAATTCAGCATTGTTTCTCTCCTTCCTTAAATAGATATTCCCGCCCCTGCATTATCATTGAAAACTCAAACGTTAAATAATCGCCTATGGTTTTTATAAATTCTTCCTCTGTTGGAATTGCGTCGTTAAAATAGTAAAAGCTATGCAACCATTCATCTGTCGCTTCAATGGTTGTCTCCACACAAAATTTTGTTTCTGCTTCTATCCTTCCAAACCAAACATCAAGCAAATGCTGTTTTTTATCTTTTGCCGATTCTGTTTCTATCAGACCGATATGAGGTGCAACTTTATAACCGTCATTTTCAAAGTTAATAAATTTGCACACTTTGTCTTTGGGGTGCGGCTCTCCTGCTGTAAATACGGCAATACAGGGAATCGTACCGACGCCATAGAAAGTGTCCTTATTTAAAGAAATAACACCTTCTAATGTGTGATGTTTCAATATATTTTCCTTTAATACCTGTTCTTCTTTTGTCTTTCCTGTCATAGAAGATTGTGGCACAATGACAATACATCTTGCTCCTACAACAAGAGAATCCAGCAAATGCTCCACAAAAGACATCTCGTATAAATCTGGATTTTGCTTTGAGCCTTGGGAATAAGGCGGATTCATCATGCCGACAGTCGATTGCTTTAGTTGCAACTTGTTTGCATCCTGTTTGAAAAAATCATCATTTATCAGGTTGCTTTTGCCGTCGCCGCGCAAAATCATATTTGTAGTAGCGATTGTAAACATATTGGGACGCATTTCGATTCCATGAAGTTGCTTTTGACGAATACTCTTTTTCAGTGTATCGTTTTCTGCTTTGGCTAACATATTGTGCATAGCGGCAATCAAAAATCCGGCTGTACCACAGCAAGGGTCAAATACAATGTCTGCTGATTGTAGGTCTGCTAAATCACAAAAAAGCTGTGTAATATGCTTGGGCGTGAGAATAATTCCTAATGTTTGCCCGTCGCCGCCGGAGTAACTCATAAATTCCCCGTAAAATCTGCCAATATAATCCTCTGCGCTGCTTATGTACCGGATAGATTTGTAGATTTTATCATTCAGATATTCAGCAAAATGTTTCAGAGGAGTCTTTTGTAATTTTGGCTCAATTTCGTTCAATTTTACAGTATCTTTAATAAATGCGAACTGACTAAGAATTTTATCTTTCTTGACTTCCGGCGAAACATTCGCCCTCTGTAAATTCGCATTGATAGCGTCGTATATTTTTTGACCATCTGTTTTTACACTGTCTCCCGTAAGGTCATTGACGGAAAAATTTTTATACTCGCTTTCCCGAAGCGCAAGCAGAATACCGGAAACAATCAGCGGTTTTTCTGTATCAAGGAGATTGCCATAATTTCTTAAATCCTCATGCAATACGCTTGCGTCTTTCAGAATTTCCGCAGTTTCTTTTTCATAATCTGTGTTTTCTTTGAGGATTTCACGAATATAATATTCGTCTATGTTATCTTCGTTGAAAGAAATAAACGATTCTACTTCTGGCAATTCACGATAAAATTCCGTTTCATCAATGTAGATAGGTGTGATTTTATGTTTTTTCTCATCGCCGGACACACCAAATACAATTATTTTCTTGTATGAAGTATTATCTGCAAGATGTTTTCCATAAAAGAGCGCACCGTTTACAGCATAGTCAATGACTGCCGTTGTTTCCATGCTGATATTTCCTTTATAGTCTAATTTAATGTGCTTTGCTAAATCTGCTTTGTCCTCAATCACAAGCAGATAATCTTTCACAATTCCTACATATTCGGGGAATCCGACATTTCCCGTTCCTTTTTTAGACGCAGTTTTGAGGGCTGTGTCAATCTCTTTTATAGAACTGCCCTGTGGGTCAAGAGAAATGTTTGCCTGTTTTAGCAAATCATAAACCCACAAATCTGTCCGTACTTCTTTTTTCGCCATAATTACGCCCTCATTCTTTCTCTGATAATCTCTATTTCATCAGTATTATTGTAAAGAAAATCAAAAACATCTTTTGGAATTTCATCTCGCCCTGCGGCGGTAATATTAAAAAATTTATCTTTTTCCTTTCCTGTCAATCCCAATACAGAAACAATTTTCTCTTGCATTTCTGGCGCAGGCGGCTTTACTCTGCCGTTCAATAAATCAAAAAGATAAGTGCGCGATACACTGATTTGCCTTGCAAATTCAGATTGAGAAAAATTATGTTTTTTAATTAAAGTGACAAGGTACGCGCCATAGCTGTCTTGTTCATAAATTTTTCTTGTCATTTCTATCTCCTGTTTTATAAATCAGTAAGCTAACTACTTTACATTATATTGGGCAATCAATGTTTCGTCAAGATATACAAAACGACTTGGCATCTCCGATATGTCCTCCGTAGTAGGAAGTAAGAATAATTTTTTCTTAAATTTTTCTAAAATCTCCGTCAAAACTGCCTTGTCAGGTGTAGTAGGTAGTGAAAGAAAAATTATCACAAAGCGGGCAGAAATGCTGCTTGCAAACGTCTTGTTAGCGAAAGGGGGCTACTCATGGAAAACAGGAAACGAAACGTGCAAATCATTGTACGGGTAACAGAGGAAGAACGGGCGTTGATTGAGAAACAAATGCAGCAGATACCGACGCTCAATCTCTCCGCCTACGCTCGAAAAATGCTCATTGACGGGTACATCATCACGCTTGATTTACAGGAAGTCAAAGGGCATACGGCGCAGCTTCAGAAAATCGGCGTGAATGTCAATCAGATTGCAAAGCGTATCAATGAAACGGGACGGATTTACGCCGACGATATGGACGAGATTAAGCGCGTTATGGAAGAAGTATGGCGGCTGGAACGGTGGCTATTATTGCAATTCAAAGGTTTGACAAAATGAGGGCTTGGGACACTTCACAACAAGAAAAATACAACGGCGGCAGTCGGGCATTTTACGGGAATGGCTATCCGTTCCCTATGCTTGCGATATACTAAATCATGGTTACAGGGGATACACCCTGTGCCGTTACTAACGCCTAAG
>ERZ773217.811-NODE-811-length-28245-cov-4.261618_pt1 | contig 28245 bp, 38 predicted proteins | sample MGYA00580995_ERZ773217 | MGnify/ENA primary metagenome ERZ773217 (study PRJEB29015, sample SAMEA2737772) | human gut metagenome | biome: human gut; feature: human-associated habitat; material: faeces | place: China | collected 2012 ...
ATTAAAAGACAAAGAAGGAAATTACATCTTACAGAAAGATGTAACAAATCCGTCTAAAAGATTATTATTCGGTACATATCCAGTTGTAGTTATGTCTAATAAGACGATTAAAAATGAAGCTACTGGAAAGGTGCCAATTTATTGCGGAAACTTCGAGGAAGCGATCACACTGTTTGACAGAGAAAAGCTTACAATCGGAATTTCTACAGAAGCAGGAGACTTATGGAGCAAAGACCAGACTGGAATTAAAGTACGTGAACGTTTAGACTGCCAGATCGTCGATGATATGGCGGTATATAAAGCAGAAATTCCGGCAGATCAGATCTCAGAACCAACAAAAAAATACAGAAGATCAGAACTGGAAGCAATGACTGTAGACGAAATTAAACAGCTTGCAACAACTAAGAGCTACACAATTACAAAGACAAAGAAAGATGAGATCATTGAAGAGTTTATCACAGCTCAGAAAGGATGATAAATGGATGCTGATGTACGTTCACAGCTTCTTGAAGAAGCAAGCGAATATCTGAAGGCTGAAGAAGACGATGTCGTATTCAATCTTGCGTTTGATGCAGCATGTGAAACAGTGGCGGCAGCAGTTGGAAAGTTTGATGAAAACAGTGCAAGGATGAAACTTGCACTGTTTTTGATCATGCAGCAATTGTATGATAACCGATCTATCCTGGAAACAAAGAATAACGAGAAAATTTCGTGTATTGCAAGAACGATCTTATTGCAGTTACAATTGGAAAATTATTCGGAGGATGAAGATGATTAACATCGGAGACATGAATAAAAAAATAGAGATCTATTGTTTTGGATGGGATAAGGATGAACTTGGACAAAAAATCAGAAAAGAAAAGTTAATTGCCAGAGTATGGGCAAAAGTTCGCCTGATCCGATCTTCCGAATCAATCAAGCTTCTGAAAAATGAAGCAACGGAAGAAATGCAATTTACGATCAGATATCGAAAAGGGATTGATAAAAACATGAAAATTCGATACAAGGATCAAATGTATGGAATTGATTCGGTAGAAAATGAAAACGAAGCGGATAGGTTTCTAATACTGCATGCGGAGGCTGTAGAAGATGAAAATAAGAGCGAAAACAACATTTGTAGGTACGTTTAACATGAAAAAAGATGAGATTAAAGAATGCGACGATCGAAGAGTCGTAAATGATCTGAAAAAACTTGGATTAGTGGAAGATGTATCAGAAGAAAAAGAATCGGTGTCCGATTCGGACACAATGGAGTAAAAAAACGATGTCAGATGAAATTGATTTTGAATTCGACACTGCTACATTCGATGAATTGAGAGAAACGCTAGAAAAAGTAGCAAAGAAATATCCAGATTATGCAGAAAAAGAATTAAAAAAAGAAGGAAGAGAATTCAGCAAGGCCGTAAGAAAAGAAGCTTTATCTGCTACAGATAAACATACAGGAAATCTTACAAAAGGATTCCGACTAGGACCAGTAAAGCATATCAACGGTGTGATACTGGAAGAATTCATGGCAGAGGGAAGGAAAAATCCACACTGGCATCTGGTTGAAAATGGTCATGAGATCATAACGCCATTTAAAAAGAATGGAAAAAAATTAAAAAATGGTGGTAAATGTGTTGGCTTTGTCCCTGGAAAAAGAATTGTATCAGCAGTTTTGAAAAACTGGGGAGGAAAGCACGAAGAACGACTAAGAAGAGTCTTAGAAAGAGTAAAGGATGATGCAGGACTATGATCACGATTGATGACATGAAAAAAGCGGTCGTAGCCGCATTAAATGAGAACTTTGATTATCCATGTTACGAATTTGGAGTCGTAGAACAAATGGAATATCCGTGTTTCTTTGTACGAATCACGGAAAATGGAGAGCTATACACGAAAAACAGGTATCAACAGCGTTACGCTGTAGAAATTGTTCTTATGCATGAAAGAGGCGAGCATGGACAGGAAATCAAAGTATTGAAAGATATTGAAAAAATAAAGCAAATCTTTTTATTTGCGATGCAGACGGAAAAGAAAAAGGTTCCGATCATGAATTTTGAAATGGAATACACCGGAGAACGTGGAAATGTTCCACGGATCACATTTGATTCAGAATTCCTGGACGACTTATACAAGCCATCGGATGCACCGCTAATGAAAGAAATAGAAATGAAGGAGGACCTAAACAATGGGAATGCCAAGCATTAACATTATATTCAGAGAACTTGCAAAGACATTTGAACAGAGAAATGACAACGGAATTGTTGCTTTAGTCCTTGCAAATAATTCTGGAATGAATCCGAAAGAATACAGACCGGGAGATGATCTGGATGCTTCGATTGCAAAAGATGCAAAAATACAAATCCAGTTTGCAATGGAAGGTGGAAGAGAAAAGCCGCAGAAAGTAATCTGCTTTTTTGGACAGTCTGAATATGCAGATCTTGATACGATCCTGGATGAACTAGACAATGTAAAATTCGATTATCTTACATTCGGATCAGCATTACAGGAAGATCAGAAAGCAAAAGTAACGAAATGGATCAAAGAAAAAAGAGAATCAGGAAAGAAAGTAAAGGCAGTTCTTGCAAATACAACAGCGAACGATGAAGGAATTATCAACTACACGACTGAAAGTGTGACGATTAGTGGAGAAGAATATGATGCTGACAAGTTTTGCTCAAGGATTGCAGGAATCCTTGCAGGAACACCGCTTACAATGAGCTGCACGTACACAGTTCTGGAAGATGCAGAAAGATGTACAAAATTATCCAAAAAAGAAATGGATGAAAAGATTGATGCAGGGGAGTTTATTGTGTTTAGGGATGGTGATTACATCCGTGTTGCAAGGGGCATCAATTCATTAACAACTGTATCAGATACAAAAACAGATGATTTTAAAAAAATAAAGATGATTGATGTGATGGATCACGTTTCGACCGATCTTACAGATACGATCAAAAACAACTGGTTAGGGCAGTATCCGAATAATTATGACAACAAATGCTTACTATTAGCGAATTGCCAAGAATATTTGGATGGACTTGTATCAAGAACAATTTTATCAAGTGCGTCAATCGAAATTGACATCGAAGGAAACAAGAAATACCTAGAGAGCAAAAACGAAGACACTGTGAACATGACAGAAGATCAGATCAAAAAAGCACTTACCGGGGAAAATGTTTTCTTAAGTTCACAGATGGGAATTCTTGACGCAATGGAAAACTTTAATATAGACATTGTAGTTTAGGAGGTACAAATGAAGACATTTGAAGATAATGACGTAATCAACGGCTCATGGGGAGAAGTATGGGTCGATAATGATTATATGGCACAAGCAACAGCACTGGAAGCAACAATCAAATTTACAAAAACAGACGTACCGCAGACAGGAAGATTGAATTCAGGAAAAAAAGTAACAGGTATCGAAGGAAGCGGAACGCTGAAATTAAATCACGCTTCATCTTATTTCAAAAAAAGAATTCTGACAGATATCAAAAATGGAAAAAACACACCATGCACGATTATTTCGAACTTAGATGATCCGACAGTGAATGGAAATGAGCGAGTTAAATTGACGAATTGTACGTTCGACGAAGTGAAACTTGTTGACTGGGAAGCAAACAAGTTAGGAGAAGAAAGTATTCCATTTACATTTACAACAGCCGAAATGCTGGATACAATCGACGATTAGAAGGAGAAAAAGAATGAATTTAATTGATAAATTATTAAGCGTAGACAAAGAAGAACTGACAAAAGAATGTACAAAAACATATCACAGTAAGAACATGGAACGACTGACTGGAGATGGAGAGATTACGCTGCGAAAAGTCAAAGAAAGAAAGCTGAGAGAACGTGCATTAAATACATTGGACAAGAAAGGAAACTTACTCCTGGTAAATGCACATGATTCAGATCTCCTTGTATTGATGGACGGAGTAAAAGAACCAAACCTAAAAGATGAAAGACTTTTAGAACATTTTGGAGCAGCAACACCAAAAGACTTAGCTGAATTATTGTTTGATGGAGAGATACAGGAGATCTCAGATGCAATCAATAATTTTTACAAGGACCAGGAAGACGAAGCAACAGAGAATGATGTAAAAAACTAATCTATGAAGACGGAGAAATCAACACAATGTATTGGTTATTTCGTCTTCATAATATTTTACCAAGAGATTTTACAGAAATGAGCAGTCATGAACAAATGATCATGGCTGCTTTTGTACATCAAGAGATTGAGGACATTAGGAAGGAGAATGAACAACTAAATGGCAAATAGATTTGTAGATGCAACGTTGCGTTTAGTGGATAAGTTCTCCTCTCCGCTTTCCAAAGCAACCGCAGAAATGCAAGCGAAGGGAAGACAGATCCAGAAAACGGCAAATAGCATCAAGCGAACTGGAAAAAACTTAGAATCCGTAGGGACATCGTTGGAAAAAAAGGTAACGGTGCCGATTATCGGAATCATGGCCGCTTCTGGAAAAATGGCGGACACATTTGAAAAGGATATGGGGCAGGTAAACACACTGCTCGATAATCATAATCACTTGAAAAGCTATAAAAACATGGCAATCAAGACATCAAATGAAACAGGCATAGCACTGCATACGATATCCGAAGGAGTTTACCAGATGATTTCCAGTATTGGAGACTCTGGAACAAAAACACAAAAGATTTTCAATGTTGCGGCAAAAGCTGCAAAGGGTGGCGGATCATCTGTACAGGAATCCGTGGCACTGATCAGCTCTGCTATGAAGGGGTATGACAGTGTAAATGTAAAAACAGCACAAAGCATCTCAGACATGGCTTTTCAGACTCAGAAATTAGGGGTCACAACCTATAAAGAATTAGCGGCATCGATGCAACCGCTATTCCCGTTGGGAAAATCATTAAATGTGTCATACCAAGAACTCTTTGGATCTATGGCAACCTTGACAGGTGTTACTGGCAATACTGCGGAAGTTACAACACAGATGAAAGGGTTGTTCACAGGTTTGTTAAAACCAACAGAATCCATGAGCAAACTGATGCAGAAATACGGCTATGAAAATGGTCAGGCTATGATAAAAGCAGAAGGAATGCAGGGAGTGCTGAAAATCTTGCAGAAAGAAACAGGTGGGCAGTCAAATAAGATGGCTCAGCTTTTTAGCAATTCAAGAGCATTAACCGCAGCGTTGGCACTGACTGGAAGCCAGTATGAAACGTTCAAAGAGAAGACTGCAAAGATGGGGAAAGCTCAGGGATCAACGGAAAAAGCTTTACAAGATATGCAGACATCTATGAGTAAACTTCGAAAAACAATCAATGTTGTAAAAAATTCATTAACTGTATTTGGAAGTGCAGTATTACAGGTAGTAGTACAGCCAGCAACAAAGGCAGCGAACAAGCTCAGCGAGTTGACAGATAGATTTTCGAAGTTGTCTCCAGAAACGCAGAAATTTATTGTGAAAGTAGCATTGATTGTAGCGGCAGTTGGTCCGGCGATTGTGATTATTGCAAAATTAACAGAGGGCGTTGGTGCACTATATGGAAATGTTGGAAAGATGATAAAAACTGTCCAAGGAGCAGAAAGCTTTTCATCTTTGATCACTCCAGGTGGAAAAATTGTTTTGATCTTAACAGGAATTGCGGTTGCTGCAGTTTTAGTTTACAAGAACTGGGATAAGATTACGGCAGCAGCAAAAAATATGCAAAAAACAGTTATCTCAGCATTAAATGCAGCAGGCGTTGATACAAAAAAACTAGGATCAACTGTAAAGAGTGTTGCCAAGATAGCTAGTTCGGCATTCGGAACAATAGGAAAAGGAGCAGGAAAGATTATAAGCGGCTTAAGATCAGTAGCAACATTTCTTTCTGGAGTATTTAAAAAAACGTTTAATATTGTTTTGAGATTTGTAGTAGCAAGGTATGCTGGATGGCTGAAATCGACGATTGATGTTGCGCATGGAGTCACAACAGCATTTAAAGGAATCATAGAATTTATTTCAGGCGTATTTACTGGAAACTGGAAAAAGGCATGGAATGGAGTAAAAAATATATTCAAGGGAGCGTTTGAAGCACTTGTTGGTATTGCAAAAGCTCCACTTAATACAGTGATTGGACTTGTCAATACAGCGATCAGTGGATTAAACAAGGTTAGTGTAAAAATTCCATCATGGGTGCCTGGAAAATATGGTGGAAAACAATACGGTATCAATATTCCTAAGATTCCAATGCTAGCAAAAGGAACAAATAACTGGAGTGGTGGAATTGCGCAGATCAATGAGAAAGGTGGAGAAATTGTAGATCTTCCAAGAGGAAGCAGAGTTTACCCACACGACGATTCTGTCAGAATGGCACGGAATGAAGGAAAGAAAGTCTACAAGATAGAAAAACTTGCGGACACAATCATCGTAAGAGAAGAAGCTGACATTGATAAAATTGCTGAAAGAATTGCAGACAAACTAGAAGCAGTACCAGCATAAGGAGAACGTTATGGAAATATGGTTAAACAATGGAAATGACAAGATCCGGTTCCCGGTATTGCCATCAAGTTTCAAAATCGGAACGTCACAAAACAACACGTCAGAAAATGTGCATAGAAAAGGAGAAATAAATCTGTTAGGCGAAAGGAACTTAGAAACAGTAGAGCTAAGTTCCTTTTTTCCAGCTCAGGAATATGATTTTTGTCAGTACAAAGGATTTAATACAAATCCATATACGTACATCAATAAGATAAAGGGCTGGAAACAGAACAAGATCACTCCGACACTTGTGATAACTGGAAGAGCCGATTTTAACAAGTATGTATCTATAGAATCTTTGGAGTATGGAGAAGAAGATGGATCAGGAGATGCAGCATTTACAATCAGTTTAAAAGAGTACATCACAATATCTTATTCAGAAACAAAGAAAAAAACATCGGGAGGGAAAAAAGTAAAAAAGAAATCTGGAAAGAAAAGAAACTCAAAGAGTAAAAAGACTATAAAATATACCGTTCGATCTGGAGATACATTAAAAAAGATTGCCAAGAGCAAAACAGGAAAATCTGCCAACGCTTCGAAGATCTATGCAAAGAATAAAAGCGTGATCGAAAAAGCGGCAAAAAAACATGGTAGAAGAAGCAGTAGTAAAGGAAGATATATTTATCAGGGAACGAAGTTGGTGATAACGGTATGAAAATTACATGGAAAGGAAATGACATATCTGATCTGGTTAATACAGTAACGTGGTCAGGAAGTGATTATTCATCTGCACGATCCTTAGAATTTGCTCTTCCAAATCCAGCAGGAGATCCGAATGTAAAAACGCCAAACATAAAAACAGGCGATCTTATTTGTTTTTATGATAGTTCCAAGAAAAAGTTTCATGGAAAAGTTACAAAAAGAGAACGAAAAGGCGAAGCAGGTACAATAAGCTATACAGCGTACGATTATTTATTGTATCTGACCAGGAGCAAAGGAACGTACAAATTCAAGAAAAAAACGCCTGAACAGATCACAAGACTGATTTGCAAAGATCTGAAAATTAAAGTAAAAAACATTGCAAAAACAAAAGTAAAAATTAAGAAAATGCTTTTTACAGATAAAGAATATTACAACATGATTCTTGCAGCGTATACAAAAGCCCGAAAAAAAACAGGAACAAACTACCAGATCTTAATGGAAGGTGATCAATTATCAGTGATCAAAAAAGGAAAAATGTTAGATGTTACGCTAAATCAAAGCGAAGGCATAACAGAATCAAGTTATGAAGAAACAACTGATAACATGATCAACAAGGTTGCAATTTACAACTCCAAGAACAAAAAAATCGGTACAGTATCTAATAAAAACTGGATCAGCACATATGGAACATTTCAGGATTCTTTATCTGTTGAAAAAGGAAATGGAAAAAAAGAAGCAAAGAATACCTTAACAGGATTAGAAAAAACAGCATCTCTAACAGCAATTGGAGATATAAGGTGTATCTCTGGTTATGGAATCAAAATTCACGATGTAGATTCTGGACTTGACGGAAATTTTTGGATTGAAAATGATTCACACACTTTTGAAAATGGAATCCATACAATGACGCTAGAACTGGCGTTTAAAAATATCATGGAAACAGAAAGTGATGATACCGAATCAAATTCAAGTTCTGGAACTGTAAGTACAGGCATATTAAACGGAAGAAAAGTGAAAGCCTTATTTACAGCATATTATCCGGCATCAAATAAAATGGAGGGTGGACATTATGATTGTAAAGGAAAGAAGCTTGATCCAAGTAAATATACATGTGCTGCACCTGGTTCTGTGAAATATGGAACGCAAATACAAGTGCTTGGAACAAAAACGAGCAGAGATAAAAAAGTTCATAAGGTTAATGATCGTGGTGGCGCAATAAAAATTGTAAATGGCGTGTATCACTTTGACTTGCTCATGAAAACAAAAGCTCAGTGCAACAGATTTGGAAAACGAACAGGATATGCGATCATAGGAAATGGAACAGGATTCAAACAAAAGAAAGTTGATACCAAGCAAGCAGATAAAGTAATATCAAAAGCCAAAAAATACATAGGAAAAGTAAACTATGTATTTGGAGCATCGTCACCTGATTTGGGAAAAAGTGATTGTTCAGGTTTTACGTCATTTGTATTTCGAAAGGCGACAGGGAAGCAGATAGGAAGAAGTGCAAACGTTCAGGCGACAAGAGGAAGTAAGGTACAGAAAAAAGATCTGAGAAAAGGAGATCTTGTAATCTTCCAGGGAACATACAAAGCAGGACCATCGCATGTTGGCATTTACATCGGATCTAATAAATTTATTCATTGTTCTAATGCTGGAGTAAGAATAAGTAGCTTACAAAATGGTTACTATGCAAAACATTGGATGCAGGGAAGGAGAATCTTGTAATGAACGCATATGAAAGAATGTTAGAAGTTATGAGAAAACAAGGAAAAAAAGATAATCCGGCATCAATTGAAATTGCTTATGTCTCAGATGGACAAGTAATCCATCATGGACAGAAATTGGACAAAGATGATTATTTAATTACAGAAGGATTATCTCTGAAAAATGGAGATAAAGTTCTGATCGTACAGATAAACGATGAAGAATATGTAGTTATATGCAAGGTGGTGAGTGCGTAATGTTTCCGTTTGAGAAAGATACAGAAGAATTAGAAGAGGAAGAAGAAATTGAATATTATCCGAAAGAATATGATATTGATTTCTCTTCTGGAAAACTAAATGGGAAAATAGCAGAAGGAGCAAGAGCGTTAGCTGTATGGGCGTATTTTACAATTAAAATTGAAAGATATCGTTTTGTGCAGTATTCGTGGGAATACGGATCAGAAATCAATGATTTGATAGGATATACGCATTCTGATGAATATGTAAAAAGCGAGATAAATCGACTCATAACAGAATGCTTGGAACCGAATGCCTATATCACAGGCATAACAGATCTTGAAGTAGACAGAAGCAAAGAAACAATGAATATAAAATTCAGATTGCTAACAGAGTATGGAGATGAGGAGATGAATATAGATGTATGAAGATATGACAATGGATGTGATCATGGAAGAAATGATGGAAGAAATGCCAGATGGATTGGATACATCTGAGGGATCACTAATTTATCACTCATGTGCAAAACACGGAGCAAGACTGGAAGAAGTATATACAGAATTGTCGGCACTTGTTGATAATCAGTACAGCGACACTGCTGATCTGGATCATTTGGTAAGATTCGGACAAGAAAAAGGTGTGTACATAGAAGAAGCAACACCAGCACAATTTGAAGGTGTATTTAATGCAACTGTACCGATTGGAACGGAATTCAGCGGAGATGATTACAACTACATTGTAACAGATGTGATCAATGAAGAAGAACATAAGTATAGACTGGAATGTGAAGATGCAGGAACAGAACCAAATGGATGGACCGGAGATCTTATGTGCCTGGATGACATCGACGAGTTAGAAGATGCACAGTTGACGAAATTATTGGTTCCAGGAACAGACGAAGAAGATGAAGAATCTTACAGGATGCGAATAGAAGATTCTTTTGGAATTAAACCGTTTGCAGGAAACAAAGCATACTACAAAGAAGAAGTAGAAGCGATCGATGGAGTTGGTGGAGAAAAGACATACAGGAGAAAAGGCAGCAGTATATCAACTGTTATCATATCAGATGAATACAGAAAAGCATCGAAGGAGCTGATAGATTCAGTACAGACGCAAGTAGATCCGGTACAAAATCATGGAGAAGGAATTGGAATTGCTCCGATAGGTCATGCTGTGATCATATCAACCGTAAATGAGTATACAGTAAATGTATCAGCAGTAGCGACTTACGATACTGGATACTCAGCAGAAGGTTTGAAAACGCAGATTGAAGATGCGATCGAAGAATATATGTTATCACTGCGAAAAACATGGGTTGATACAACTTCGATTATTGTGAGAAGGGCAGCAATAGAAAACGCGATATACAATATTGACGGAATTACAGACGTAACAAACGTACTCATAAATGGCGGTACTGAAAACATTACGTTGCAAGAAAATGTAATACCAATAAAGGGGGCGGTGTCATGCAGTTAGAAATCCCGGCAGCAATAGAAAACATAGATGAAATCATGGCAATTTATGCAGCAGAAGAAAAGGTTGGGCAACGCCTAGAAAAAGAAATAAGGGATAGAGATCTTGATACTTGTATTCGCACAGCAACCGAATACGGAATATCGAGACGAGAAAAAATCCTAAAAATACAGCCGCAGGATACAGATAGCCTGGAAGATCGAAGATTTAGAGTGCTAATAAAATGGTACGACGATTATCCATATACATACAACGATCTCTTAAATCGCTTAAATAATCTACTGGGCAATGGAAATTATACACTGGTAGTATTGCCAGAAGAAATGGAACTGAAATGTTTAGTGGAACTAACAAGGAAGCAAATGTATGCTGATTTTGAAAAATTAATGGATGAAATTGTTCCGATGAACATGACAATGGACATAGGGTTACGATACAACCAGCACGAAACATTACATGCATTTACACATGATTATTTGAAAAAATACACACATGAACAGGTTAGAAATGCTGTTCTGAAAGGAGAATGAAGATGGCAACGAAGACAACGAATTATGGATTGGAAAAACCGGACGGAACAGATTTTTATGATGTCGATGTACAAAACAGCAACATGGATATTATCGATAAACAAATGAAAGCAAATGCTAATGCTATTGCACAGCTAAATTCTGATAAGATAACCGGAAACAGAATCAAAAAATTGTCCTGGGGCGGTAATGAATTACAATGTATCGAAGCTACCATCGATGAAAGTACAGTGTATATCCCAATAATGTGGAACATAAACCATCCATTTATATCAAGTGATGGACAAGTTAATAACATAGCATGGGATGGAGATCACAGTCGATTGGTTATAAAAATTGGAACAACGGATGTATATGTCCCGATTCAATGGAATTAGCCTTAAATGACATTGCTGGACTGATCTAAATAAACTCCTGGTGGAGCTATGACCATGAAATAACCCCAATTAGGAAGATTATATATATTGAACGAATCCCCACTTGCTGAACAATTTAAGTTATAACCAGTAAGATTTGTAACTTGATCAACGCTTATATTTGCACCTGAAATATTGATTAGAATGATTGCACACATTGGTATTCCGTTTCCGTTTCCAATAACAAATAACGGCATTTTATCACAGGTTTTATTTATAGTATTTCGATTCTTCATAGTGACAGAAATACTCGTGCCACTACCGCACGATTGAAAAACAATATTTTTAGTTCTTTCCATATCAGAATTTAGCTGCGGAAGTCTACGAATCCTCCGCAGCGGAAAAGAGTATAATGCACACATAACACACAAAGGAGAAAGTATTATGCGTGACAGAATTATAAGTAACGTGCTAATCAAAATGGGCAATAGAATCAAGAAAAAAGAGCTAGATTATCTTGAAAATGTGTTGGTAGAAGAGTTCCGAGATGTACAGATTAAGAAAGAATCGACGGAATTGACGGAATACAATGACAGTTTAAGGAAGCTAAAAGATACGTTCCTTGCAACGCTGATTGTAGAAAATAAATCCAACAGAACGATTGAACAGTATAATTTACATCTAACACAGTTTGTAGATTATTTCACTGCCAAAGAAGCAAAAGACATAGATGCAACCGATATTAGGGGATTTCTATATGCGTATAAGCAAAGCAGAGGCATATCGAATTTATCATTAAACAATAAGCGATCAGCAATATCCTCGTTTTTTAGTTGGCTGGCTGATGAGGAGTACATTGACAAAGATCCAACTCGAAAAATTAAGAAAATCAAAGTAACAAAGAAAAAGAAGAAGGCGTTTACAGCTGATGAAATGGAACGTATGCGTATAGCATGTACGGATATTCGTGATCGGGCGTTGATAGAGATGTTAGCATCCACAGGTTGTCGTGTCTCAGAATTAAGCAGTATAAAGCTAAACGATATAGATTTTATTCGAAAGAAAGTGCGGATCATTGGTAAAGGAGATAAAGAGCGAACAGTGTTTATATCAGATCAGGCAATGATTTATCTGAATAGATATTTAGAAATCAGAAAAGATAATAACATTTCACTTTTTGTTTCTAAGAGGTATCCATATGGTCAATTAAGAAAAGACGGAATCGAGCGAATTGTAAGAAATTTAGGAAAATCATGTAATGTATATGCACATCCGCATAAATTCCGACGGACGTTATGTACGCAATTGATTAAGCGAGGCATGCCACTTCAGGATGTTGCGATCTTGTTAGGCCATGCAGACATTAATATGACTGCCAGTACATACTATGATGCTTCGGACGATATGATTGAATATGAATATATTCGTTATGCAGCTTAAACAATAATAATCAATCTAATATATAAACTATTAAATCTGCTTAAAAGGGAAGGAGATTTTATTTTTATGCAAAAAATTAAATTCAGAAGCAGATCGCCATGTATTTGTTTTAGAAAATGAAAAATTAAATATCAATAGCACAACTAAATTCTGATAAGACTTGGAAACGAATCTTTGACGGAAAATTATCTGAAGAATTTACCGTGCCCAGTCAATACAAAGAGATCGTAATTCAGATAACAATTGTATACCAAGGTGCTTCGGATATCACACTTCCTGAGATATACATCAATGATTTAGGTCCATGGTGGAATAAGATTACATCTTATCGATATAACGATGCTTACAACGCTTGTATTCTGATGGAGTATAATAACGGAAGTAGAAAAATTAAAATGAATGCAACATGGTTTGTTTGTAATCCGTCAAGTGATAATATATCCTATATCGTCTATGGCAAAGAATAAGGCTAATATTTGTAAGCCAAAACAATCGTTTTATTTATAGGACAATTGCCTAGAACATGATTATCCGTCTGAGTTAATCTAAATTTGAAAGAATTGGGACCTGGAATATCTTCGAGATGTATAAGTCCATATCTCCCGTCTGTACTCATAAACGCATTAGTAATGCAATCAGTATACTTGACGTTATAAGTGTCAATACCTGGATTATCTGTCCACATCTGTCCGTATGCATCTGATGTGCCGGATAACTTCATCGATATAAAGTGCATTCCGGATATGTCAGAATTTAGTTGTGCTATTGAGTAAAAACAGAGAAAAAGGAGAAAAAGATATGGCTGTAAAAACAGTACAAGCGACTATTAACGGTCAAACGTATACGTTAACACTTAACAGTACAAGTGGAAAGTATGAAGCTACGGTAACAGCTCCGTCTAAGAGCTCGTACAATCAATCCGGACATTATTACGGAGTAACAGTAAAAGCAACCGACGTTGCAGGAAACATAACAACAAAAGATGCAGCAGATGCAACTCTTGGAACATCTTTACGTTTACAAGTAAAAGAAAAAGTTGCACCTATTATTGCCATAACAGCACCGACAGATGGAACATACTTAACGAATAATAAACCAACGATTACTTGGAAGGTAACAGATACAGATTCAGGAGTTAATCCGGCAACGATTGGAATTACGATTGATAATGGAACAAAAATAACAGGAGATTCAATTGCTAAAACGGCGATCACTGAAGGATATCAGTGTACATACACACCGGAAACAGCATTATCTGATGGTAGTCACACAATCAAACTTGATGCAAGTGATTATGATGGAAATGCAGAAGGTACAAGTTCAACATCATTCAAAGTTGATACAGTACCACCAACATTAACACTTTCAAGTCCAGCAGATAAACTTGTGACAAATGTTGCATCTTGCACAGTAAAAGGTACAACAAATGATGTAACATCAAGTCCAGTCACTGTTACGGTTAAGCTTAATTCTGGAACGGCAGAAACTGTTACAGTCGGAAATGATGGAAGCTTCAATAAAACACTTACTCTTACATCTGGTACGAATACAATTATAGTTGTTGCAAAAGATAGTGCAGGAAAGACAACTACAGTAACACGTACAGTTACATTAGACACAACCGCACCTACGATTAAGAGCGTAAAGATTACACCAAATCCAGTAGATTGTGGAAAAACATTCGTGATCAGTGTAGAAGTTACAGATTAGGAGATGAGTATGGTCAAAAGAGTATTCGGAAAGGTCGATGGCATAGAAGTGAATTATGATCATAGCAAAGGGGACTGGTGGAATGTACCAGTCCCACTTGATATAGATGGAGAATATGTGATCGAAGTAATAGCAGAGGACGAAGCAGGAAACCAAAGCTTTATAACAAGATTATTATATACTGTAAAAGGTGAAAACATTTGCGTGCATCAGTTGCCACTTTCTGGATACTTGTTTGAAAAAGTTGAAAGGAAAATATGCTTCAATAGGATGTACCCAAAATGTAAGGAGGTACAAAGATGATAACTTTCATATTAGGAGAGGACAGACATGTAAAGTATTTTGTTCATTCAATAGGTCAATATGATTATTTTGTGATAAAGGATGCAAAATTTTCGTTGTTGCATAATGGCAAGCAAGAGGCAGCAGGCGTTTGTACAATCGAAAAAGACGAAGAGAAAAATGGTTATTATGTTGATGCAAAAATACAACCAGTGCAAAAAAGCAGGATGTACACCTTAGAAATAGAATTAAAAATTGCAGATGAAATTATAAAAAACAGGGAGAAGATGGAGGTAATTTAATGATAAAAATTGAAAAAGTTGAATTGTCTCCAAATCCCGTTGTTGTAAATGGAAAAGTAAAGATTTCTGTAACGATTGTTACGCATAATTACTTAAACAAAAATTATACACAGAAACAGTTAGCGACTTATACACATAAACAGTTGAAAGACAGAGGAACAACATGATAAGAATTAGAGAAAGACCAGGAATGGTCTTATTTTTATGCAAAAATTAAATTTTCTTTAAGGAAAGGAAAGTGAGGTCATGAAGAAAAATATGGAACAGGCAAATTATGTTAAAGCAATCATAACGGGAATATTGGCATTCTTATCGTCTTTGTTAGGAATATTAGCAATTCCATGCGGACTAATGGTATCAAGCAATCTGGTTGATTATGGAACTGGATTGATCGCAAGCAAATTTAGAAACCAGGATATAAATTCTTATAGATCTATTCGTGGAATATTTAAAAAAATTGCAATGTGGTTGCTTGTCGTAGTTGGTGCGATCGTCGATGAAATGATTAAGTATTCAACTGCACAAATAGGAATTGACATAAAGGTTCAGTTTTTGATTGCAAGCATTGTGGCGATCTGGATTACATGTAATGAGGTGATATCAATTTTGGAGAACATCCAAGATATCGGTGTTCCAATTCCAGGATTTTTAAAACCATTAGTGAAAAATATTAGATCACAGGTAGAGCACCAGACGGATATTCTGGAAAATGATGAGGAGGAAGAATAAATGGCAAAAGCAAGCACAATTCTTAAAAAAGCAAAAAGCTACATTGGAACAAAAGAAAACCCAGCAAACAGCAATAATGTAAAATTTAACACAGATTACTATGGGCACAGTGTAAAAGGGAGTTCTTATCCTTGGTGCTGCGCATTTGTATGGGATATCTTTAGGATGTGTAATGCATCCGATCTGTTCTTCGGGGGCAAAAAAACAGCATATTGTCCGGATGTAGAGAATTATTACAAAAAACATGATCGCTGGCACTCAACTGGACAGGCAGGCGATCTCTGCTTGATGGATTTTGGAAAAGGAAGAGCGAGTCATATTGGAATTGTGGAAAAAGCAAACAAGGATGGAACATATACGACAATTGAAGGAAATACATCTAAGAGTAGCGATGATAACGGCGGTGCAGTAATGAGAAGAACAAGAAGAAAGAGTGTAATCCGCGGATTTGCAAGACCAGCGTATGATCCAGAGAAATATACAACAGTAAAGAAGACGTCCGATAAAGGTGCGATCAAATGGATGCAGAAAAAATTGAACGAATTAACACCAGGAACAAATATCGAAGTAGATGGTATTTGGGAAAAAATGACAACCGCACAGCTTAAGAGATATTGGAAACGATTAGGATGGAGCACAGCAGGATCTTACTGTGGCAAGAAGACATGCAAAGCATTGTACGCAAACAGAAAAAAATAATGAAACCAGGGAGAAATCCCTGGTCTTTTTTTATGCAAAAAAATAATGAAAATTTAGGAAAAACATTGACATATGGTGCACCATATGTTATTATATATACATAAGGAGGTGAGAAGCAGATGAGCAAGAAAAAGAAAAAGCGAAAACTTAAAGAAGCGGTTCTCGTATTCAGCATCATTCAAAGTGTGGTAACTACGATATGCATGATATACGAAGCATTCTTTAAGTAATCGCAAGGTGGTGGGTAAATCCCACTACCCACTGCCTATTTTAAATCATCTGTGAAAAAATGTCTATGGTTAAAGTAATAACAATATCAACCTGGATAACATTTATGTGCTTGTGTTATTTGGCAGTCAAAAATGGATTAGATTTGTTTACAGGTATAGCATTGATTACCAATATTGTAAGTAATGTAATAAATATGATATATCTTTTAAAAGAAAAGGAGTGATAGCGTGCCAGTAGGAAAACCAACACCACAAACAATAGCAACAAAAAAATATGAGAAAAAAGCTGGTTGGATGTCAAAATCTTATAAATTAAAAAGAGAAGTAGTAGAAGAATTTGCGAGAGCTTGTGAAGAAGAAGGCGTCAGCCAGGCAAGCCAGTTAACAAAGATGATGAAAGAGTTTGTTGAAAAGCGAAAATAGTCAGGGATTTCCTGGCTATTTTTTTTATAAAAAACTTTATACGCACTTACAGTAAGGTCATCCATTCGGGACAAGACACCTTCTTCCCATCACAATACTGCGTAAGGATCGGCTGTCTCACATTCGGACGAGACAGATAATCTGCAAAAATTTCATCAACGATCGTATTAATAGAATTATAAGTTGTCTTTCCAGGAATGAATTTATGATCATAAGCTGTAGAAGATGTGATCGTAAAATCATGCCCTTTATTTCTATACCATTCTGTATACACACGATTCAAAGTAAATGACATGATCGCAAGAATATTTGCTTCAAGCGTTGCCCTTGGCCAAGTGGAATAAATCTCACAGGCGGCAACATTTTTGATGTAATCTTTATAGCGAACATAATAATTCTGCGCAGTTTTATCACCGAAGGACCATCATGAACGATAATATATTCAGGAATCACAACCCTGCTTAAAACGATCTCACCACTTTCGTTGACTGGCTTGATCTCAGATTCCGCAATCTTGGGAGGATAATTACCCCATAAGGTATGCGGACCGATCACGATGGGGTGTTCTTCTGTTGGAGTGTGGCTTTCTTCAGGAATCATGGAAACAGGCTGCAGGCCTTCCACACCAGAAAGAATCTGTGCACCTGAGATCGTGACAGGTTTATATTCATCAGAATGTATTTTTAGATTATATTCAGAATAAGGCTGATTTTCACTCGGAGACATGCTGTATTCTACGGGAGGAGCAGGAAGGTCAACGGCAGGTGTCTGCCCATTTTCATCAGTAGATACGGTCTCAAGAACAGAATCAGGATCACCAGTATAAGAAATCTCGATCGTAGCGTTAGGGATCGGGACGGCTCTCTGTCTTGAAGTCACCTGTATTTTTAACTGTCCATGATCGACAAGATTGTTAGTTTGTATTTCTGGCATAAAAATATCCTCGGAAGATCTTTTACTCTCACTATATGAGAAAGTATGATATAATGTGCACAAGTAGTGTAAAAATGTATGCCAAAGAAATAAAGGAGGCCGCTATGCAGAAAGATTTTATATATGAGAATTATCTAAAAATGCCAGATGATCTTGAATTTGAGCAGGCGATGAAGGTTTATGAAGAACTGTTAGAAGAGAATCTTGAAGAAGATGAGATCTATGACAAGTTATGGGATCATGCACTTCATTGTATGATCGATTATGGAAGCCTCCGTGCACATTGGAAGATCACACCGAAGACAGACAGAAGCAATGATGACAGGACAGTGATGCACGATAGTGTGATCCATTCTTTAGATGAATTGGCAGTATATACAAAAGAGCATGGCAAAGAAGCAAAATGGAGAGACGAACTTGGATATCAAAGAAAAAGAATCGGAGATTTTGCATGTTATGTTTCTTTGATCTATGGAGTATTTGCAAGGTAAAATATGATGAGAATGTCAAAAGTAAATTTTGCCAGATAAAACGATTAGTAAGGAGGACATTATAAGATGGCAAAGAAAGAACCAAAAACAAATGCAATGCGGATGCTTGAGAGAGCAAAGATCCCATTTGAAGTACATCGTTATGAATGTAAAGAATTTATTGATGGAATTACCATCGCAGATATGTTAAATGAACCATATGAAAGAGTATTTAAAACCCTCGTGACGGAGGGAAAAAGTGGAGGGTATTTTGTATTTGTCATTCCGATCGATCAGGAATTAGATCTTAAGAAAGCAGCAAAGGCAGCAGGTGAGAAGTCTGTGGAGATGATCCATGTCAAGGATATCAACAAGATCACAGGATATATCCGCGGTGGATGCACAGCGATCGGGATGAAGAAAGACTATCCAACAGTGCTCGATGAAAGTGCCAATGCACAGGAGAAGATCATTGTAAGCGGCGGTAAAAATGGAATCCAGATTGAACTTACGACCGAAGATTATTTAAAAGCCTGCAAGGGAAAAACGGCAGATATTACATTGAGGTAGGGAGTAGAAGTTATGATAGATGAAATCTTAAAGTATAACAAAGAATTTGTAGAAGAAAAGAAGTATGAACAATACAAGACAAGCAAATATCCAGACAAGAAGATCGCAATTATCACTTGTATGGATACAAGGTTGACAGAACTTTTGCCGGCAGCCCTTGGGATCAGGAATGGAGATGTGAAGATCATCAAGAATGCTGGTGGGGTAGTAAGCCATGCCTTCGGAAGTGTGGTACGAAGTGTTTTAGTCGGAATCTTTGAACTTGGGATTGAAGAAGTCATGGTCATTGGACACACTGACTGTGGAGTACAGCATATTAACAGTGATATGATGATTAAGCACATGATGGATCGAGGAGTCGATGAGGAGAAGATTGAATTGATCCGTCATTGTGGCATTGATTTTGATACATGGCTGGAAGGATTTGACTGTGTGGAAAGTTCTGTAAAAGATTCTGTGGAAATGTTGAGAAAACATCCATTGATCCCAAAAGATGTGAAGATATCTGGATATGTGATGGATTCTGTGACAGGAGAGCTTCATGTTGTAGAGCCATAGAACAACTGCAGCATTATAAATGAGAGGGATAAAAGGTATGAAAAAGATATGGAAGATCATGATTTTATGTATGATCCTTTGTTTTTTCTGTGCTGGATGCAGCAATGATGATGAAATGATCAGTGAAGATCATCCAAAACCAACGACAGAAAAAAGAACAGAGATCATCAAGCAAAAGACAACACAAAAAAAGAATGAAGTAACGGTTGATCAGGAACAATCAAAACAACAGGAAGATCGTATAAAGATCGCAATTGATGCAGGACACCAAAAGAAACAGATGAGTGAAAAAGAAGCGATCGGACCTGGTTCTGATAAGACAAAACCGATGGTATCCTCAGGAACCGAAGGTGTTGTCACAAAACGAACCGAATATCAGGTGAATTTGGAAGTTTCGTTAAAGCTAAAAAGTGCATTGATCGCGAGAGGATATGACGTATATATGATCCGTGAGATGAATGATGTGTCACTCAGCAATAAAAAGCGTGCTCTTATGGCAAATGAAAGTGGTTCAGATATTTTATTAAGGATTCATTGCAATAGTGCAGATTCTCAGTCTGCAAATGGGGCGTTGACAATGAGTCCGACATTATCGAATCCATATTGCAGATCGATCGCGGCAGATAGTCAGGAACTCTCAGAATGTGTGGTAAGTACATTATGCAGAAGGACCGGGGCAGTGAACCGCGGTGTAACGCAGACAGATGAGATGACAGGGATCAACTGGAGTAAGATTCCAGTGACGATCGTTGAGATGGGATTTATGTCCAATCCAGAGGAAGACCAGAAGTTATCGGACAATCATTATCAATCAATGCTTGCAGAAGGAATTGCAGATGGTGTTGACCGATATTATGAGAGAAGAGGAGAATGAAGAAAATGAAAAACAGATCATTATCTCTTTAGGAGTGGCAATCGCAGTCGTAGCCATGGCACTGATCAACAATGGCGGGTCTACAACCAATTTTTTAAATAATATTTTATGATGTAAGTGACAAAAGTATAAAGACAAAGATATTAGGAGCAGACAGACATGATACCAAAAGACCCAGTGATGTTATTAAGCTACATCAATACACAATTACGAGATTTTTACGATTCATACGAAGACCTGTGTAAGTCACTCGATCTCGATCAAAATGAAGTAAAACAAAAGCTTTCCATGATCGGATACGAATATGATGAATCATTAAATCAGTTTAAGTAGCAGACTAGTCGAATCAATGAAAATATGTTAAAATTGTACGTAAAGGAGAACATATTTATGGAGTTGATTCGGTTAGAAAATGTAAAGAAAATATATCAGACAGGAGAGGTGATCACCAAAGCCGTAGATGGGATCGATTTTACGGTGGATCAGGGTGAGTTCGCCTTGATCATTGGCGCCAGTGGTGCAGGAAAAACTACCGTTTTGAACATTTTAGGAGGTATGGATACTGCGACCAGTGGCGCTGTTTATATTGATGGAGAAGATATCTCCAAATGGAATAAAAAACAACTGACAGGATATCGAAGAGATGACATAGGATTTGTATTTCAGTTTTATAATCTGGTGCCCAATCTTACTGCAACAGAGAATGTAGAATTGGCACTTCAGATCAGTAAGAATCCTCTGAAAGCAGAAGAAGTATTAAAAGATGTGGGACTTGGACACCGTCTGAATAATTTCCCTGCGCAGTTATCTGGTGGGGAACAGCAGAGAGTTTCTATTGCACGTGCATTGGCAAAGAATCCAAAGATCTTGCTCTGTGATGAGCCAACTGGTGCCCTGGATTATCAGACAGGAAAATCTATTTTAAAATTATTGCAGGATACCTGTCACAAGAAAGGAAAAACAGTGGTTGTGATCACACATAACCTTGCGATCGCACCGATGGCAGACCGTGTGATCGAGATGAAGAACGGAAAGATCAGCAATATTACGATAAACGAACACCCTCAGCCGGTGGAGACGATTGAATGGTAGGAAATGCGTATGAAGAAAACGGCATTACATAAAGATATATACAGAACGATCACAGGAACCCTTCCGAGATTTTTATCAATCTTTTTTATCGTTGTACTGGGCGTTGCATTCTATTCAGGAATCCGTGTGACACAAAAAGATATGCATATCACAGCAGACCACCAGTTTGATGGAAGTCGGCTGATGGATGTCAAAGTCATGGGAACACTTGGGATTTCAGAAGAAAATCTGACAGCCCTTCGGAAGTTAAAAAATGTGCAGTCGGTCGAAGGAGGACATTCTGTAGATGTGATCGCAAGGAAACAGGGAAGTGACGAAGAACATGCGATCAAAGTTATGGGGAAGACTGATAAATTAAACCAGATAACGATCATAGAGGGAAAACTTCCACAAGCATCAGGAGAATGTCTGGTAGATGAATGGTATGCCCAGCAAAATGATCTGAAAGCAGGGGATGTTTTAAATTTATCTTCTGGAAATGAAGATGATCTTAAGGATACTCTGAAAGATACAACCTATAAGATCACAGGAATCGGAAGTTCATCAGAATATCTTTCAAGATCCAGAGGAAGCACTGGCATTGGAACGGGAACGTTGTCAGGCTTTATTGTGGTGCAACCATCAGAATTTTCCTCAGATATCTATACAGAAGTTTATCTGACTGCGAAGGGAGCGAAGCAAGAGAGAGCTTACAGTGATGCTTACAAAAACAAAGTAAAACAGCTGGAAGAAGAGATTAAAGATATTTCCAAAATAGAAAATGAGAAACGGTTAAGATCTGTTCAGAAAGAAGCCGAAGAGAAGATCGACAAGAAAGAAAAGAAATTCAAAAAAGAACGAAAAAAAGCATATAAGAAACTAGATCAGGCCGAGAAAAAGCTAAAGAAGTCCAGACAAAAGATCAAAGATTCCAAAGCAAAATTAGCGAAAAGCAAGAAAGAGATCTCTGATGGAGAGCAGCAGATCAAGAATGCAAAAGCTCAGTATCAGTCAGGGATCAGACAGATTCAGAATGCCAGAAAGCAGTTAAAGACACAGAAACAAACAATTCGGTCAAAAAGCAAAGAATTAAAAACACAGGAGGCAAAGCTAAAGACACAGGAGAAGAACTTACAGACAAAAGAACAGCAGATTCAGGGTGCCATGCAGGCTGAAATGATCTCACAGGAAGAAGCGAAAGCTTCCTTAGCACAGATTAATGCAGGAAAAGAACAGATCAAGACAGCAAGAAGCAAGATCAATGTAGGGAAAAAACAGATCAGCAGGGCAAAGACAAAGATTGCAAAGGCTGAAACAACCTTGGATCAAAAAAGCAGCCAGCTAAAGAAAGCAAAGCAAACGATCAAAACAAATGAAGCAAAATTAGTATCAGCAAGAAAACAGATCACCTCCGGAGAAAAAAAGATTGCAAAAGCAGAATCAAAACTTTCATCCGGGGAGAAAAAATTAAAGAGATCAAGAAAGAAAGCAGAAAAGAAATTCAAGGAAGCCGAGCAGAAGATTGCAGATGCCAGACAGGATGTTAAGGATATCAAGAAAGGGAAATGGTATGTCTTAAACCGTGAGAAGATGCAGTCTTATGTGGAATATGGACAGGAAGCAGACAGAATTGCAGCGTTAGGACGAGTGGTACCGGTCATCTTTTTCTTAGTTGCAGCACTGGTAAGCTTAACAGCGATGACACGTATGGTCGAAGAGCAGAGAACACAGATCGGTATGATGAAAGCATTGGGATACAGTGGAGTTCATATTGCAATGAAATATGTGACCTATGCCCTCGCAGCAACGCTTAGTGGAAGTATTCTAGGGGCAGTGATCGGTGAAAAACTGCTTCCATGGATCATCATTAACGCTTATAAAATGATGTATACAGGACTGGGAGATGTCTATACGCCATTAGAGATCGAATATTCTGTGATGGCAGGTGGACTGGCGGTTGGAGTTGTTGTTTTAGCAGTATTATCTGCATGTTATAAAGAATTAAGAGAAAAACCTGCACAGCTGATGCGTCCAGTTGCTCCAAAAGAAGGAAAAAGGATTTTGTTAGAACGGATTCCATTTATCTGGAAACGATTAAGTTTTATCTGGAAAGCAACGATGCGAAACCTCTTCCGCTACAAGAAGAGATTCTTTATGACGATCTTTGGAATCGGCGGATGTATGGCATTATTACTCTTAGGATTTGGAATCAAAGATTCGATTTCAGCAATCTCAGAAAAGCAGTATGGGGAGATCATTACTTATGATTTCTCGATCACATACAAAGACGGAATTAGCGAGACAAAGAAAGAAGATCTGATCCAGTATGCAAAGGAACAAGAACATATGACAGATCTGATAGAAGTAAGCGAATCTGCAGTGACAATCCGTGCCAATGGAAAAAAACAGGATGCAACGATGATCCAGCCAATGTCCCAAAAAGATCTGAATGGCTATATCAGCCTTCAGGATCGAAAGAGCAAAACAAAGTATCAGTTAGATGATGATGGGATCATCTTAACAGAAAAGGCAGCATCCCTGCTTGGTGTGAAAAAAGGAGATTCGATCAAGATCCAACAGTCTGGGGATAAACAGATCACAGCAAAAATAAGTCAGATCACAGAAAATTACATGCAACATAAAGTCTACATGACACCAAAGCTTTATGAGAAACTGTATCATAAAAAAGCACAAACGACAGGTATATATTGTATTGAAAAGAATATATCTAAGAAAAAGATGCGGGAAAATGGAAAACAGATTCTTGCAAGAGATGAAGCCTCAACACTGCATTTTTGTGCCGACGATGAGAAGACAATGTCAGATATGGTCAACAACTTAAATATTGTGGTCGTTGTTCTGATCGTATCTGCAGGACTTCTTGCATTTGTGGTATTATATAACTTAAATAACATTAACATTTCCGAGCGTAGAATGGAACTTGCAACGATCAAAGTTCTTGGATTCTATGACGGTGAAGTCGGAGCGTATGTGTATCGAGAGAATATTCTTTTAACGATCCTTGGAACGATTGCAGGAATTATTTTAGGAATTATTTTACACAAATACGTAATCTTCACAACAGAAGTTGACTTGATCATGTTTGGAAGACAGATTTATGTGCAAAGCTATATTTACAGTATTTTACTAACAATCGCTTTTTCGATTCTTGTAAATGTATTCGTGTATTTCCAATTGAAGAAGATCAATATGGTTGAATCGTTAAAAAGCATAGAGTGACAGAAAGGAAAAGAGACTATGAAAATGAACGAATTAATGATTTATCAAGTGTTTCCACTAAGAGCATTAACAGATGGGCAGCCATCTCATGGAATTCTCGAGATGATAGACTGGATTCCACATATTAAAAAATTAGGAATGAATGCAGTATATTTTTCACCTGTATTTTCATCCAGTGATCATGGATATGATACAAAAGATTATCAGGAGATCGATGAGAGACTTGGAACCAATGAAGACTTTAAAAAAATGTGTGATGCCATGCATGAAGAAGGAATCCAGGTGATCTTAGACGGGGTATTTAATCATGTCGGAAGAGAGTTCTTTGCATTTGAAGATGTGAGAGAAAAGAAATGGGATTCTCCATATAAAGATTGGTTCTATATTAATTTTGATGGGAATAGCTGCTATGATGATGGATTCTGGTACGAAGGATGGGAAGGACATTTTGAACTGGTCAAATTAAATCTTGACAACGAGCAGGTTAGAAATTATTTATTAGAATCTGTTGGAATATGGATCAATAAATTAGGGATTGATGGATTAAGACTGGATGTTGCTTATATGTTAAACCGCAATTTCATGAAAGTGTTGGTTGACTTTGTTCACAGCAAGAAACCAGAATTTTTGATGATCGGAGAAATGCTTCATGGTGATTACACACAGCTTGTCAATCCAGAGCTGTTGGATTCTGTGACAAATTATGAATGTTATAAAGGTTTGTATTCAAGTTTCAATACACACAATATGCATGAGATCGGATATTCCCTAAACCGTCAGTTTGGACCAGAAGAATGGACGTTGTACAAAGGACTTCCATTATATAATTTTGTAGATAACCATGATGTGGAGAGAATCGCAAGTCAGTTAGAGGATAAAGAGCATTTACCATTGATCTATGCAATGGAATTTGCGATGCCAGGAGTTCCGGGTGTTTACTATGGAAGTGAATGGGGAATGGAAGGAAAGAAAGAACAGGGAAGTGATGACAGCCTGCGTCCAAGAATCCATAAAGAAGATTTAGTAGAAAATGAATTAACAAACTATATCGCACAATTGGCAAAAGTAAGAGCTGGATCACCAGCTTTAAAATACGGTGATTACTTACAATTAGCGATCGCACCAGATGTTCTTGTATTCCAGAGAAGAACGAATGAAGACCGCATCATTTTTGCAATGAACTGTGGTGATGGCGAATTTACAGCACATTTTGATGCTCAGGCAGGATGCGGGATCGATCTGATCACAGGAGATTCCGTTGATTTTGGCGGGGGACTTACGATCCAAGGAAAAACAGCAATGATAATTCGAACAGAAGAGGTATCCCTTCCTTGACTTTTATGTTAAAAACATATAAAATTAAATAAGTGTGAATACACAAAAAATTGAATAAGGAGGAAACCTGTGGTTGGTATTATTATAGCCATTATCGCAACTCTGGTTATCGCAGTTCCGGTATCTGCCTATGTAGCGAATACAAGAAGCAAGAAGGCAATGGAAATTACGATCGGGAATGCAGAAGATAAAGCAAGAGAGATTATAGATGAAGCAATCAAAGCAGCAGATGCGAAGAAACGTGAAGCTTCTTTGGAAGTAAAAGAAGAAACTATAAAAGCGAGACATGACTTCGAAAAAGAGACAAAAGAACGCAGGGCAGAACTGCAGAAGTATGAGCAGAGAGTTCTTTCTAAGGAAGAGACTGTCGAGAAGAAAGCAACCGTGCTGGAACGCAAAGAACAGTCATTAACAGCCAAAGAAAAGAACATCGATACAGAGAAAGCTCAGTTGCAGGAACTGCAGGCAAAACATCTACAGGAACTGGAAAGAATTTCTGGGTTGACCTCTGATCAGGCAAAAGAGCAATTATTATCAGCAGTAAAAGAAGATGTGAAACACGAGACAGCAATGTATGTCAAAGAAATGGAGACAAGAGCGAAAGAAGATGCCCGAAAGAAAGCCAAGGAATATGTGGTAACTGCAATTCAGAAGTGTGCAGTTGATCATGTGGCAGAGACAACGATTTCGCTGGTACAGCTTCCAAACGATGAGATGAAAGGAAGGATCATCGGTCGTGAAGGACGTAATATCCGTTCCATTGAGAACGCTACGGGAGTTGAATTGATCATCGATGATACACCGGAAGCTGTTGTACTGTCAAGCTTTAATCCGGTTCGACGCGAGATCGCAAGAATCGCTTTAGAGAAATTGATCGTGGATGGAAGAATCCATCCGGCACGCATCGAGGAGATGGTTGAGAAAGCTACAAAAGAAGTCGAAACTATGATGCGCGAAGAAGGGGAAGCAGCAACATTAGAACTTGGGGTTCATGGAATCCATCCAGAACTTGTCAGACTTCTTGGAAGAATGAAGTTCCGTACAAGCTATGGACAGAATGCGTTAAAGCATTCCATGGAAGTTGCTCAGTTATCCGGACTTTTAGCAGCAGAGATCGGTGTCGATGTGAGAATGGCCAAGAGAGCAGGTCTGCTTCATGACATTGGTAAATCCATCGACCACGAAGTAGAAGGTTCTCACGTAGAACTTGGTGTGAATCTGTGTAAGAAGTATAAGGAGAATCCAATTGTCATCAATGCAGTGGCATCTCATCATGGGGATGAAGAGCCAGAATCATTGATCGCATGTCTGGTACAGGCAGCTGATGCAATCTCAGCAGCACGTCCAGGTGCAAGAAGCGAGACACTGGAAAGTTATACAACAAGATTAAAACAGCTGGAAGAGATCGCAGACTCCTTCCAGGGTGTTGATAAAACTTTTGCAATTCAGGCAGGTCGAGAAATTCGAGTTATGGTAGTTCCTGAACAAATCAGTGACGATGATATGATCTTGCTGGCGAGAGATATCTCAAACCAGATCGAAGAGAATCTGGATTATCCAGGACAGATCAAGGTCAATGTGATCAGAGAGTCACGAGTTGTTGACTATGCGAAATAACAAGAAGCGATAGAGAAATCTATCGCTTTTTCCAATTTATAACGTGAGTGTCAAAAGTATAAATAAAGGAGATTTTTTATGAAAGGATACGAGAAACTAGAACAACATCTGATACATCAGGGAAAAGTTGTTGGATTTTATGAGGATATTGTAAAACTTCCAAGCGGCAAAGTTGTCACATGGGATCTGGTCAAACATAAAGGGGCAGCAGCTGTTGTTCCTGTTACAGACAAAGGAACGATCTTACTTGTAAGACAATACCGTAATGCCCTTGATCAGGAAACACTGGAAATCCCGGCAGGTGGAATTGAACCCGGGGAAACACCTCTG
>ERZ773217.815-NODE-815-length-28145-cov-7.849377_pt1 | contig 28145 bp, 27 predicted proteins | sample MGYA00580995_ERZ773217 | MGnify/ENA primary metagenome ERZ773217 (study PRJEB29015, sample SAMEA2737772) | human gut metagenome | biome: human gut; feature: human-associated habitat; material: faeces | place: China | collected 2012 ...
ATGATTTTCTCTATTTTCTTTTTGCCGCGCGTTATTCCTTTGGAGCAAGTTGGAGTGAAGTATTGGATTGCAGATGTGATCACTGCCGTCTGCATCGGTATACTGAAAAGGAACGAACTTAAGATTAGAGCAATGGGGGCAGCCATACATGGCGCCGCCGAAAGAAGGATCACCACAGTTGATGACCTTTCCGATGTTTTCCATGACAACAGGTCTGGGTTTTATATCGTATTCGATTATTTCATAATAATCTCTAAGAATCTTCTGTATCACATTCATAAGACTATTATGGAACAAAATGATGTAAAAAGGAACCTCCAATTCTCTACATGTATCCATCAGTTTGTAATTTTCAATACCATACTTACCAGTCCTTCTCATATAAATGACCATAGAGGACGGTATTCTTTCTTGCGTAGTGCTGATATAAAACCTCAAAATCATTTCTCCAATCTATAAAGTACATCAATGTCTAAACAAACCCCTCTTTTTGATATGGCGGATATTGCCTGCCGAAAGATACGAAACAGCAAATTCTGCCCGGCTAAATTCATCGACAAGTGCCAGAGAGTTTCTTGACAAAGGGGTTTAATGATTATAGAATAATGGCGAAAAAGAGAGATAGGAATACAGGAGGAGGACGGATACTGTGGGAGTATAGATGACAGGCATTGACCATACCATAGCGGAGATTGATGTCAGGGCGGTGTTTTTATTTACAAAAAAGATACCGTGATTACTTCGTTTTCCGTGAAGGAACGGGAGGCGGTGACGCATTTGTTTCAACTGGCAGGGGGATTGACATCGCGGATTCTGAGAGAAGAGGTCATGCAGAGTGATTTCGGGCGGCGTCAACAGTCCTGTCAGGGCGTTTGGCTCGGTGGGAGAGGCTCCGGCGGAAGACTGATATTGGGGATTATGAGAAATACTTGGTTTGATGTGTGGATAGAGCGGAACTGCAAAGCGAGAGGTGATCGAGGTGTACAGAATATTAATTGTGGATGATGAAAGAAATGAACGTACTGGAATAGAAAAATTAATCAGAAGGTATCAGTTCAATTTAGAAATTGTTCAGGCGTCAGACGGACGGGAAGCATTGGAGAAATTTGAGCAGAACAGAGTGGATATTCTTCTTACCGATATAAAGATGCCATTGATGTCAGGCATTGAGTTGATCAAAGAAGTGCATAAGAGAGGCTGGGATCCTATTTGCATTATTTACAGTGCTTATGGGGAATTTGAGTATGCACAGAATGCCATAGCGCTTGGCGTGATGCAGTATCTTCTTAAACCGATAAAAATGCAGGAGTTTCAGAAGTTATTTGAACACGTCGTTTCCCTGTGTGAAGAGAAAGAACGTCAGAAGGCAGAGAGTGAAGCGTTAAAAATTAAATTGAGAAATGTGGAAAATGATAAGATGTATCGCCAGCTGCTGAAATACCTTGAGTCTGAATCAAACAAACTATCGGAAGACGCAGAGGAGCTGTTTGCGAAGGAAGCATTGGTGCCGGTCATTTTATCCAGCTATTCCTATCTATTTTCCAAGTATTGGGAGAATTATGAGGAGGATATTAATAAGATATTTGAAAATAAACCGGTGATCATCAATAAGGACGATACACAAACACTGGTTTTGGCCGGATGCGGCAAACTTGCCTCGCAAAGGAAAAGAGAAGAGGTCTGTGAGAGACTAATCCAAATGTCAAGAGATAACTTCCAGTCGGAAATTTTTATCGTTATGGGTACGAAGTGCAGCAACATGGCGCAATTGAAAACACAGTATGAGATCATGCGGGAGCAATTGGATTACCAGTTTTTTATTACAGAAAGCACGTATTTCCTGATAGAAGAAAGCGGATTTGTGAAAAAAGAAAGTGATATGCTCTCCATTTACTTTAAAAAAATTCTGACCTGTGCAAAACTTAAGGACTTTCAGGGGATAAAACGTGAATTTGAAAAAGCGTTTGAATATGTGGAAAAGAATGTGGGATTCAGTTCGGTTTATATCAAATATAATTTTTCGGAAGTGATTAAGCAGTGCTGTGAAATCCTGCACAGAGGAGAACGGCTTATGGAGGTAGTGGAAGATATCTATGGCTCCCGTTCGATCACGCAGGTGGAACAGGCTGTATCTCATCTGATTGACGTGCTGGCAAAGGACGAAAGTAGCCAGAATGAGGAAAATCGTGTTGTGCTCATGGCGAAAGCATATATCCATGAGCATTTCCAGGACTGTACATTGAGTGTTTCCTCGATAGCGGACGAGTTGGGAATCTCATCGGCATATTTGAGTACTCAGTTTAAGGCGGAGACGGGCCAGCAGCTGGTAAAATATATTTCCTGGTATCGGATTGAACGGGCCAGGGATATGTTGACCACGACAAATGTCAAGGTAGGAGATGTGGCAAAGAAAGTGGGGTACTTAAACACCTCTTATTTTATATCTCTGTTTCGAAATAATATGGGATGCAGTCCGGCAAAGTACAGGGAAAGAGTGTTCAAGGATGAAGGCTGAGAGAAAAAGATCATTTTTAGAACAGCTGAGAACAGCATTTGTCATTGTAATTATGATACCGGTACTCTGTCTTGGCGGATTTATCTTTTATTCGTCCCACAGATATATAAAAGAGCAGCGTTTGATGGAGAGTTCTAACCTGGTGATACAAAACCAGACAGATTTAAATAACTGGGCCAAACAGTGTGAAAGTTCGCTTCGTTATCTTGCGGGCAATTTTGCACTTCAGGAATTCCTCAAGATGGATATAAATCAGTATATAGAGGTTAATAAGGCGATCAAAAATGTAAATCCCCTTCTGTATAATGTTATTCTGACAAATCGGTATTATAAAAACATTTCAGTATATACAGATAAAGAGTACCATATTGATACAAGTCTGATCAAGAATTCGAGAGCGGTAATGAATGAAGAGTGGTATCAGGAAATCATGAATACTACAGGGATATATTGGTGGAGCAGCGGTGGAGAGATGTACATCGGACGCAAAATCGTTACAGCATATCCGGTGAGTACAATTGGAATTGTTGTGGCTCAATTGAAAAAGGAGACATTTGAAAATAGTTTTCAGATGTTTCAGCAGATTCCTGTCAAAATTGAGCTAAAGGATAAAGATACTGTGATTTACCAGTATGGGAACGAGAATGACAATGATTCATGGGGATTCCGGCAGAACCGGGCATTGGCAGATACAGGGTGGGAGATTTCCTATAAAGTAGATAAAAAATATTTCAGTAAGAACGTGTTTGTCAGTTTAGGAATGCCGATGCTTATCATATGCCTGGTGCTTTTCCTGGCCTGGTTCTGCATCCGTATTTTAACCAGATATTTGATGAGAGATTTGTCTGTCCTGATGGAGGAAGTCAATGAAGTGCAGAATGGAAATTTTGATGTGGAAATCCAGTCTTCCGCGACAGAAGAAATTTATGTGCTGACACAGAGTATTCAGGGTATGCTGGGAAAGATTAAACAGTTAATCCGTCAGGTATACGCAAAAGAGATAGAGCGTCAGGACCTGGAATTGAATCTGCTGCAGGCGAAAATCAGCCCTCATTTTCTTTACAATAATCTGTCTGCAATTAACTGGCTTGCAATAGACTGCGGGGAAGAGAAAATCTCGGAGATCACCACAGAGATGGCGACGTTTTATAGAACCGCTTTGAACAAGGGAAATAACATTGACCGCCTTTCTGTAGAAATAACCAATATTAAATCTTACGTCAATCTTCAATTGATTGCACACGAGAATGAATTTGATGTGGAGTATGATATTGACGAAAGCCTGTTGGAATGTGTCGTGCCAATTTTTATTCTGCAGCCACTGGTTGAAAATGCTATTGAGCATGGTATTGAAGAATTGGAGGATATCAGGGGACGGATCAAAATCAGTGCGAGACAGGAAGAAGGCTGTATGTATCTGGAAGTGCATGATAACGGCAGGTCCCTGTATGAAAAGATAGGGGCTGGGGCGATGAGGCCGGAGAACTACGGATATGGAACCCAGAATGTACATAAGCGCATCCGGCTCTTATACGGTCAGCAGTGCGGCCTTACGATTACAGCGGATAAAACAGGAACGACCTCTATCATTAATCTGAATATGAAAGATTTGAGAAAACAGATTAGCTGACAGGCTTAAAGGGCTTACAAAGCGTATGAAACGAAGCGCTGTAAGCCCTTTTCACTTTCTGAAAATTACGCCGAGTTAATAAAAACGGTATAGAGTTAAGATTATTTGGATAGGAATGACAGGATAAAATCTATAAAATATAAGTATCAAAATAAGTTATCTTATTTCGAAAGGAGAAAAGATTGTGAAAAAGAAAGTGATGAGCGTACTCTTAAGTACCGCTATGGCTGCGGCACTTATGGCTGGGTGCGGCAGCAGCGCCGGCAAGAAATCTTCCGCCGCCGGAGAAGAGAAAAGCGCTAAGGGCAGCAAGACTGTCACAATGATGTGTTGGTATGCAGAGGATGACATGCAGAGGGTAATAGACGCGATTAACGAACAGCTTGGCGGCGAATATCAGGTGGAATATACATATATTGCAAATTCCGATTACAATAATGTGTTGAGTACTCAGCTGGCTGCGGGCGAAGGCCCTGATGTTATAGCGGATGGCGCAAATTTTCCAGCGAGAATCAAAGCCGGGAATATTAAGGACATTACGGGAACTGGGTTGACAGACGGCTTCAGTAAGGAAGGACTTGCATTATGCACAATGGATGATAAGAACTATGGCATTCCCTGTTATGGCTGGTTTGCAGGTGTCTTTTATAATGCAGAGCTCTTTAAACAGTGCGGCATTACGGAAACACCGAAAACATATGACGAGTTTCTGGACACATGTAAAAAGCTGAGCAGCAACGGGGTGAAGCCTCTGGCGTTGGGGCTTGCGGACGGCGATAACGGCTTACACTCTGTCTGTGGATTCCTGGAGAGCAATTTCTATGAGACTTCCGAAGAGGGAAAAGAATTCGATACAAAGTTTGCAAAAGGCGAAAAGACAATGGCCGGAACTCTGAATGATTCTATAGAAAAATGGATGCAGATGGTCGATGAAGGTTATATCACTCCGGAAATGGTTGGTATTTCGGGCAATCAGGCAAAAGATGAGTTTATGGCCGGAAAAGCGGGCATGTATTACAGCGGTCCATGGGAATATGAGAATTTTAAGAACGCAGGACTGCCCTTTGGTGTTATGCCATTTTTAGGGCCGGATGCAGATAACGCCTATTTGATTGGCGGACCAGCGGCAAGCTGGGGAATTAATGTCAATACAAAAAATGAAGAAGGTGCTGAGAAAGTGATGGAAGCGCTTGCAAGCGTAGAGGTGCAGCAAGCATTCATTGATGAAAACCCTGGAAGCAGCAGTTATCGGGAAGGCGTTACCATTGGTTTGCCAGAAGAATATGCGGATGTGGAGGCAGTTCTGAATGCCGGGAAAATCGCCTGTTGCTGGGACAGATGGGGTGTTAATATGCCATCGCAGTCCTTGGTTGACGAATTCAATGCTCAGGTACAGGGATTGGTGTCGGGTGAATTATCAGTGGAGGATTTCTTAAAAGCACTGGACAGCAAAGCTGATTCTATCCGGTACGAATAAAACAGGAATCTAGTAGGAGGGAGTGATTAGCTCCCTCACTCGTTAGAAACGTGCGCCGTCAGGCACGCTAATCAGAATATTAAGGAGAGGAAGTATGAGCACAAATTTAAGGAAAAAAAGTGAAATCCCATTTGTGTTGATGGCAATGCCGGCAGTGGCTGTTTTCATCACATTCTTCATTTTACCGTTGGTTTTTACGATTCGATACAGCTTTTACAACTGGACCAATTTTTCACCGGATGTTTTTTTTGTAGGATTAAATAATTATAAAAAACTGTTTTCAGATATCACCATCATTGGAGGAATTAAGAATTCCCTGACGTATGCATTTTTTACTGTCTTACTGCAGAATCTGATATCGCTTCCGGTTGCAGTTGTTCTTAATTCAAAGTTTAAAGGAAAAAATTTCTTCCGGGCTATCTTTTTCTGTCCGGCGGTGTTAAGCACGCTGGTAGTAGGCTATCTTTGGAAATATATACTTTCAGCCAGTGATTTTGGGTTTGTCAATCAGATCTTAAATCGGTTGGGAGTTGGAACTGTAAATTTCCTTGGCAATGGAAAACTGGCACTTGCCTCCATTATATTTACACAGGTATGGCAGTGGTTTGGCTGGTCCATGGTTATTTACCTCGGAAACCTCCAGAGCATCAGCGATGATCTTTATGAGGCCGCGTCGATTGATGGTGCGTCGACTTTGAGAAGGTTCTGGCATATCACAATACCGGGACTCGCTCCTGCGATTAAAATTAATCTGGTGACAGGGATTATCTCAGGCCTGAAGGTATTCGATGTAGTGTTGTCCATGACGAATGGGGGTCCGGCCCATAAAACAGATACGATATTGTCTTTGATGTTTGCCAAGTTCTCAGAGGGTAATTATGGATATGCATCTTCTTTTGGAATTATGTTTTTGATTGTCAGTATGGCATTATCAGCAGTTTTACTTGGACTGTTTGGTAAATGGGAGAGGAGACTGGGACAGTGATTAGGCAGAAAAGAGTACAGCAGGGATTGAAATATGTATCTATGACTATTTTGGCGGTACTGGTATTGGTGCCGATCTACTATTTAATTGTAACGACATTCAAGACATCTGCGGAAGCGACAGCATCCCCGATGGCCTTACCGTCTTCCTTCGATTTAAGTGGTTATGCCAGGGCATTTCAAAAAATGCAGTATCCAAGGGCTCTGATGAACACCGTAATAATCACGGTTTGTTCCTTGATTGGAATTATCATTGTATCGGCCATGTGTGGATATGTGCTGAATCGGAAGGGCAATTCCCGGTTATCTAAGATAACCTTTACATTACTGCTATCAGGGATGCTGTTTCCCTATCAGATGTCGATTCTTGGACTTTACCGACTGATACAGGCGATGGGATTAATGAATCATCTGACTGCGGTTATCCTGATTGACATTGCCTGCAATGTCCCGTTTGCTACATTTATGTTCCGTAGCTTCGTTTCTACAATACCGGCGGAACTGGAGGAAGCGGCCAGAATTGACGGCGCGGGAACCTTCCGAACCTTCTGGATGATTACATTTCCGTTAATGAAGCCAATTGTAGCTACAGTTTCAATCCTGAACGCTTTGACAATCTGGAATGATTTTATAGGACCGCTGTATTTTTTACAGGTCAGAGGGAAAGATGTTTTATTGCAGGAGATTTACCGGAACGTTGGCCAGTTCTCCACAGATTGGACCAGTCTCTTTCAGATGCTGGTGCTAGGCGCGCTTCCGTTGCTGGTGTTCTACTTATTTATGCAGCGTTACATTATCGGTGGCGTTATGAGCGGGTCAATAAAAGGATAAAAGAATAAGCAGGGAGACGGATTAATGAAAAGTGGAAAATCATACTCATTTATTTTACAGGAAAATAAGGAAAGCAGACTGACATTTTTGGGAGCGAAAGAAGATGACTTAGAAATGAACTGGATTGAAGGCAGCAAACCATGGGGGACAACCATCTGCCCTGATGGAATCAAGACGGCTGTGAAACGTGAAATCTTGCCAAACGGGCATTTACAGGAGCGTTTTTGTTTTCAAAATGTATCTGAATTTCCTGTATTTTTTAAGAAAACAGATGTGGGTATATATACCACCTTTAATGACGATTACAGTCAGGCGGACGCATGTATGACTCAACGGTGCCATACACATATTTTCTGCGGCGGAGAAGCGTCCAATGTCATGGCGCTCCGCATGGGAGGACAGGCGCCGCATCTTGGGCTGATGGTGACAGCGGGGAATATAGGCAGTTACAGCGTAGAGCGGGATGAATATGCGTTAAGTAATGACAGGGGAGATTTTATCCTGCATCCGGTACTGGAGCCATTAAAACCCGGGGAAACAGCGGAAATCGTATGGGAACTGTTCTGGTTTGAAAACAGAGGTGATTTTGAAAGGCAGTTGATCGGCGAAGGGAAAATACCGGTGCTAAAGACACGGCAGTGCACTTACTTTCCAGGTGAGAATATTGTCTTTGATGTTTTCTATGGGGCGCATGTGGAATCAGATGATATTTCAGTTTCTTTGAATGAACGGCGTGTGGCATTTCAAAGTGATTGGGATGGGATGGTTACCCGCATACACTGTGGACAGAAGGCAGATTACGAGGGAGAGATCCGGGTATGCGTCAGAGTAGGAGTGAAAGAACTGAATGCGGTATTTTATGTGAGTCCGGAGTTAAGGAGTCTGGTGCGGAGCCGCTGCAGGTTTATTGCAGAAAAACAACAGTATCACGGTGATATTTCAGCGCTGGACGGAGCGTATCTGATCTATGATAACGAGGAAAAGGCGTTGTATTACAGCCATCTGGATGATCATAATGGCGGTCGTGAGAGAATCGGAATGGGAGCTCTTATGGCGCTTTGGCTGCAAAAGGAGGAAGACCCCTGTTTAAGGGAAAGTCTGTCTCAATATGTAACGTATGTGTATAGGGAATTATACGATGAGGAAACGGGAACTGTGTATAACGATATTTCACATAATTTAGACTGGCATCGAAAATATAATTACCCGTGGGCTGCGGTGCTGCAGATCGAAATGTATCATCTGACAAAGGAGACGCGTTATCTGGAGCATGCCTTTCGCACGATGAAACGATACTACCTGGAGGGTGGAGACCGGTTCTATGCGATTGGCCTTCCTGTAAGCGAATTAGCAGCCTTATTGAGCGAAAACCACATGGATGTTCAGTGCGAGTATTTAAAAACCAGTTTTTTCAGACATGCAGATTTTATCCTGGAAAGAGGGACATCCTATCCGCTTCATGAGGTAAATTTTGAACAGAGTATCGTGGCTCCCGGAATAAGCTGTCTTTTGCAGGCCTATCAGCTATCGGGGGAGGAAAGATATCTTGATGAGGCGAAGCGGCAGTTAAGGCTTCTCTATCAGTTTAACGGACAACAGCCGGATTACCATCAGTTTGAGAATTCAATTCGTCACTGGGATGGTTACTGGTTCGGAAAATACCGGATGTTTGGCGATACTTACCCTCATTATTGGAGTGTTTTAACCGGAGTGGATTTTATTCAGTACGAACAGGCTACGGGAGATCATACCTTCCGGGAAACGGCCAGAGCTTCCCTGCGAGGCTGCCTGAATCTATTTGCTGCGGACGGAAGCACCTCCTGCACAATGGTGTTTCCGCAGACCGTAAATGGAAAAAAAGGAAAATATTATGATCCATGGGCCAATGATCAGGACTGGGCACTGTATTACGCGTTAAAATATGAGTCTGTTATACTGGAAGGCTGCTTATAATATGAATTATAAACTCTTTGGTCGTATTGGCTTATGGTTTATCAATCCGGCATTTACCTTCCGCCCCTTTATGTTGCGGTTAGGGCTCATCGGACCCGAATATAAAAATGTCCGGGAACATCTGCTTGCCAATCTGGAAGGGGATCGGGCATGGAGATACGGCCACAGTACCTATGAGTGTTTGAATAGAAATCATCGGGCAGAAGATGTCCGATAGGAGGTAGAGATGAAAGAAACCAGAATCAATCAGATAACAAAGCCGTAGGGGAAAACCTCTGCGGTATTTTCAACGAAAAAGGAGAATGAAAAGAAAGCGCCCCTTTGTGATAATATAGTTTTGCAAACATACACTCACAAAGAAAGATGCTTTCCATGATTAACAGTATACAACATTTCACTCACTAAGAGGCTGGTCTTGACTGTGTGTTGGTTCCACTAGCAGAATATGTATCAATCCCGATAGAATGGAGGTCTGTGTTTCAAACGTATCACTTTTCTTGTTTTGCGTTCTTTCCCTATCACAAGCAATCGGTAAATGGTTAGATTTCATTACAGTGCTTCTTCAAAATGATTCTCTGAATATTCTCGAAACACCGTTGCTGTCTGATAAATATAAATATATTTTATAATGCTCACAATGATGCTTCCCACGACTGGACCCAATAATACGATGGAACCAAGAGTATAAGAAACAAAGCATACAATAACGCAGCCAAACATAACCAACATGAGACCAATATAGAACTTCCAAAGCGTTTTCCATTTTTCGGACAAAAAATCATCAATGCCTGTAAGAATCAGCGAATGAGTCTTGTATTCATGGTACTCGCTTACCAAATCGATGATTATTCTCAGAAAAATAAGGAGCAATCCGTCAAAAGAAATGATTGCGGCTATGAAGCTGGTTGCAGAGAAAATTAAGCGGAAAATTCCGGCAGTGCGGTACCCCTCTTCTTGTGAGGACAACTGAAGCAAAATCACGCCATATACAACCGAACAAACCATACCTAAAACGGCTCCTAGCGTATAAATGCCTGGCGCAACGCTCATAACATAATTTTGGCTCATAATACCAGCAACTACCGTAGGAATAATCAGCCAGAGTAACACATAGAGCCATTTACTAAAAATGGGCGCACGCTTTGCAATCGATTCTTTTGTGGGATACCCATCCAGGGGTTCCCAAGAATACGTTTGAACCATAAATATCCTCCTTACATCCTCTTAAATTTTTTGCGTTTCAATCATGTATCGTTTTATGCTGTAAAATAAAAAAGAAATTGTGTGAATGCCAACAATAAATTTCAGAAATAAAACGACTAATATAGGGGATCTACACATCCGAGATAGACTTACCGGTTGCGCCTTTTATAAAAACACGAAATTCCTCCAGCGTTCCTACTGAAATGGTTTTCTTGTCATATAGTTGGCCATGGTTTTTGCTGTATATGAATACAAAGTAGCCGGAACTCTCAGCAAGTCGTTCAATTAAACATTAAATCATACCCGCTGAACTGAAAGCCGTGGGTGTCTTTGATGCCGTTTGCCAAATCGGGAATATAATCCATATCCACATCAAAAACCCGACCGCACGTTAAACACCGTACATAATAATGTGCATGGCAGCAATGGCCGAAACGGCCGGCACCTTCGGGCACATGCATTTCCCGGATTTCTCCCGCTTCGGACAGTCGATTCAAATTACGGTATACCGTACCTCGGCTGATATTGGGAGGCGCTGCTGATACCGCCTCGTATACTTCGTCTGCGGTTGGATGGCTTTGCATGGTTTGTACTGCTTGCAGTGTCAAGGATCGTTGAATGGTTTTGCGCTTCATAGGATTTGCCTTTTCTTAAATATTGTTTTATTTATTTAGTATTATATCTTATTAAGAACCTTGTTGTTTGTTGTCAACTGCACCGGATATATTTATGTATTCGCAGAGCAGCAACAGACAACAGACTGCCACAAGATATGAAAAAAAAATTTTGTGAAGCAGCTGCAATGAGGAAACAATCCAGAAAATATATTGTATAGATAAAAGGGATATGATAAAATTATATTAAAGAAAAACGAAGGCTAAGGAGGGGATTCCAATGTACAATGTAGCCTGAAACATGTGGTTATGATGCAAAATTTAATGTAGAAATAAGTACGCACATTTAAGTGTGATACTAATCCCTCATTCCCATCCTGGATGCCTTGTGCGGCTGGGGAGCGCAAAACCGTGTTTGAATGCGGTTGTGATCCGCCTGATTGGGAACCTTTTCCTTTTTTATCATCTTAATAAATGGAAACGTCAAGGAGGAGCCTTTGTTATAAAGGAACAACCAATCCCTCTTGTACTGGCCATTGTCCTGCTTGCGGGCTGTACCGGCGAGTCTGTCAATACCCCAGATGAAAAGATGGAGCCAATCCCCAATGTTCCGGGAGAGATCTAGGTAGAGGATTTTTCTGCCATCACCGGCGTTGACCCTTATACTGCCTATGGGGATTTCGCTGTGGAGCTGTTTCGGCAGAGCCGCACCGAAGGGGAGAGCACCCTGGCCAATTCCCTGTGGTACGACCGGCCATTCGTTTACGGTATTGTGGATATGGAGACGGAAGCGCTGCTGTTCCTCGGCACGGCGGAAAGGCTGGAATAGGAAGACTGTATAATCCTTTTTGTTGACGGGGTTCTTATGGTGTAAGATGAGGAACATATTCGAGAAATATTAATAAAAACGGCTCACATTGAAAAACAATCCCGGATATTATTGGGCAGATAACGCTTTCAACAATTATATCTCAAACTTCAGGTTACGGATTTACACTTGGTACAATAATTTTTTATAAGTATCTATGGAGGAAGTTGAAATGTCATTGATTTATATGAATGCAAGATGCCGGGAGATACTAAATATCCTTCTGAGTTCAGATTCATATATTACCTTGGCTCAAATCGCCGAAATAATGAAAGTTTCAAAACGAAGTATCTATTATGATATGTGCAGGATTAATGAATGGCTGAACTCCTACGGAATCCCAGAACTGGAGACGGTGCGTAAAAAAGGCATTTTCATCAACGTGGATACCAAAGAACGCATAAATGTAATTGTAGAAGGGGGAGAAGCGGAAGAAAATTATGTGTTTTCCCCTATGGAGCGGATTGGAATTATTATTTGCAGTACGATTTATTCCACTGAGCCTGTATACATTGACCAGTTGACCGATTACTGCATGGTGAGCCGCAATACGGTTTTTAATGATTTGAGGGTGGTAATGAACCAATTGCAGGACTATGGTTTGAAGCTGGAATATGAGTCCAAGAAAGGCTATACCGTCCAGGGGGACACCCTTAAGCTCCGGGCTATATATTTAAGGAATTTTTATCAGCTAAAGCAATTGTTCCAAAGCGGGCTTTTAAAATTTTTCAATCAGGAGCAAATACTCGATAACCTGTCTATTTTAAAGGAAATTGAAACGGCTTTGCATACAAAATATGTAGATGGGGTTCTACTTTCTATTGCCGCCCTGCTTCCCCTGCTTGGAAGGAAGGGCGCCAATATATATCTCCCGGATTTCCGTCAGAATAAAATAGAGAAGACCAGGGAGTGGGGGATGGTAGAAAGATATTTTGGCAATTTGGAAACAATAGAAAAGAGTTATCTATGCCTTCATCTGCTGGGAGCGAGAACCATTACAGCTCCCTATGACTTTTTTGAGGAAAGGCCTAATCAAAGCGTTTATGAGCTGACTAAGGCGCTCGTCACAGAATTTGAAAAAATAGCTTGTGTTATATTTGAGAATCGGGAAGAACTGGAGCGGGCGCTTTTCATGCATTTGAACTCCTCTCTGTACAGATTTGAATATGGTATTCAGATTGGGAACAGCCTTTTGGACGATGTTATTAAAGAATATCCCAATATTTTTGAACTGACTAAGTTGGCATGCCGGTATTTGGAACAAATGGTAGGATTGCCTATTTCCGATGATGAGGTGGCTTACCTGGCATTGCATTTTGGCGCCCATCTGCAGATTCCGCAAAAAGAAAAAGATACGTTAAGGATACTTTTAATCTGTGTACATGGAATATCTACAGGGAATATGCTGAAGCGGGAGATACAGAGGCTGCTTCCATATGGGGAGATTGTAGGTGTGATGGCTGCTACGGATTCGGTTAATGTGCAAAAAATCTGTGACTTGGTTATTTCTACAGTAAAAATTAATTGTATTGTGCCAGCTATTGTGGTTCATCCCATATTGACCGACATGGACCGGAAGCTTATATTGAATCACCAACTGATTTCCGGGAAACAAAAAATTCACGAAAGCAATGCGGTATTTAACATTGTAAAAAAGTACATAAAAAAAGAGGATTATGAGGAAGTAAAGGCATATTTGGAAGCATATTTGGAAGGCTTTATGAAGAAATTAAGCGGCAAATCAGATAAGGAAGGGCTTTTGGCATTTTTGAATCATCAGACTGTGCGGATTGTGGATAAGCAGGTGACTTGGCAGGAGGCAATCCGCCTTGCTGGAGGATGCCTTGTAGAGTCGGGCGATATCGAGAAATGTTTTCTGGAGAATATCATTTCTCATATTTATTATTATGGCCCTTATATGGCTATTACAGATGACGTCATGTTAGCTCATACAAAGCCGGAAGAAGGTGTCAACCATCTTGCGGTATCCATGGCAATTTTTAAAGAGCCTGTTGTATTTTCAGGCTCCCGGACTGTAAGGATTATTTTTGTCCTGGCGGCGGAGGATCAGGAAGGGCACCTGAAAGTACTGAAGGATATAATGAGGATTATTGAAGTATTTTCCCATGTGGAGGAATTGGAGAAAAAAGAGACTGTGGAGGATGCCTTGGACTATTTAAGGAAAATTATTGATACCCGATAACGCGATATAGCCGAAAGGGATGCCGCTAGACACAATAGCAGGCATCTTTTTTTGTGCGGAGCACAAACATTTGCAAATTTGAAAAAACAGTTCTTGGACTTCTGCTTGCAAAAAGGAGCTGCTATACTAAATGCAGAAAAACAAACCGCAAGGAAAAAGGAGAACAAGATATATGTTGAGTGAATTGCTGAATGAGCTGAACATCCGTCTGAATGTGGAATGTAAGAACTGGGAGGACTGCATAAGGAAGTCGGGGGAACCGCTTCTTGAGAGGGGGGACATTACGGAGGCTTACATCCAGGCTGTTATCGACAACGTAAAGACTGCCGGGCCTTACATTGTAATTACCAAAGGCGTGGCTCTGCCTCATGCGACCAATAAGGTGGGCGTGAACCGCACTTCCATGTCCTTTGTGCGATTAGGGACGCCTGTATATTTCGGCAATAAGTCCAATGACCCGGTGAAATATTTGTTTATGCTTGCTACCACGGATACAGGTTCCCATCTGGGAGCCCTTCAGGATCTGACTGAATTCCTGGAGCGGAAAGAATTTATGGCTGTATTGGAAACGGCGAAGGAACCGGCTGACATTATATCATATATCAAACTTTACGCCTCATGAAAGCAGCAAATAATCTGCCTTTGGCAGACAAAATAAAAGAAGGGAGAAAATACTATGCAAACAAAAAAATGCCTGATTATGTGCAGAACAGGAATGGGGAGTTCCATGATGCTGAAAATCAAGGTGGACAAGCTAATTGAAAAAAAGGGCTATCCGCTTGACGTGGCACATGACGCTTTCAGCGGTTTTGCGGGACAGCAGAATGTGGATGTGATCATCACGATGGAAGATCTCATCGATGAATTTAAGAACTCCAAGGCGTATGTCATCGGCGTAAAGGACATCATGGACGTGGATTTTTTAGAGAAAAGTCTCGACAAGTATTTTGCGCAGATAGAAGAATGAAAAGAAAAAATTAAAGGGGGAAATATGTCGTGGCAGTACTACAATTCGTGGTTTATAGTATTTTAGGAGAAGCATCGCTGCTGATTGGCCTGATGGCCCTGGTAGGTTTGCTGATTCAGAAAAAACCGGCAGATAAGGTAATCTCCGGAACCATTAAGACAATCGTAGGCTTTTTGATTTTCGGTATCGGTTCTTCCGCGGCCCAGGGGGCACTGAGCGGATTCCAGGCACTCTTTGTAACCGCGTTCGGACTTGAGGGCGTTACCCCTATTTCCGAGGCAATTACGGCACAGGCACAAACACTGTTCCCAATGGTTATCGCACTTATCATGGTGGGAGGGTTTTTATGCAACCTGATTATCGCAAAGCTTACAAAGTTTAAATTCATCTTCCTGACAGGTGGGCACAGCTTGTTTTTATCCGCGTTGCTGGCAGTTATGCTTAAGGCTTTGGGCCTGTCTGACTGGACTGCAATTATCATCGGTTCCATTATCCATGGCTTTGCCGCGGCCCTCTATCCGGCAGTTGCTCAGAAGTCCATGAGGGCTGTAACAGGAAACAATGAAATTGCAATCGGACATTACTGTACACTGGCTTACGCGCTTTCTGGATGGTTGGGCAGCAAGGTGGGAGATCCCAAGGACAGCACAGAGAACATCAACTTGCCTGGATGGCTTTCCATATTTAAAGACTACATTGTATCTGTATCCTTATCCATCGGCGTGATTTATTATGTGGCGGCAATCGTGGCAGGAAAAACCGCAGTGGAGGCTCTGGCAGGCGGACAACATTGGTTGGTGTGGCCTCTGATACAGACATTAACCTTTACTGGCGGCCTTTATGTTGTTATTACTGGCGTGCGCCTGTTCCTGGGTGAAATCGTCCCTGCGTTTGTGGGTATTACCGAAAAGCTGATTCCCGGCGCGAAGCCGGCTCTGGACTGCCCGGTTGTGTTTCCATACGCGCCAACCGCAACGGTGATCGGATTTATCTCTGCTTACGTAGCAGGATTAATCTGCATGTTCGTGATGGCGGCTATGAAAACGGTCGTTATGATTCCGGTGGCGATTCCATTCTTCTTCATCGGCGCTACCGCGGGTGTATTCGGGAATGCAAGAGGCGGCTGGAAGGGCTGTGTACTCGGAGCATTTGTAACAGGGATTCTGATTTCCGTAGGACCGGCTGTTATTTATGGTATCCTCCAGAGCGTAGGATTGTCCGGTAGCAGTTTCCCTGAGACAGACTTCAACTTGATTGGTATTATATTCAATATCATCGGAAACGTTCTTGGCAAATGGTAGACTATGTTTGGAGGTAAACTAGGGCATGAAAAACGAAAGGCAGTTAAAGCTTATTGCAAATCATAATAGGAAACGGATCGTGGAAATGGTATACCGCGCAGGAGTGGGACACGTTGGCGGCTCCCTTTCCGTCATTGATTTTCTTACGGCAATTTATGAGAATGAAGTGGACTTTACGGAAAAGAGACGGACAAGAGTGGTGCTCTCAAAAGGACATGCGGTTCCGGCCATTTATGCGGAACTGGCGGAGAAGGGCATCGTAGACGAGAGCCTTTTCTCAACTTTCCGTCAAATTAATTCTAAGCTTCAGGGCCATCCTTATATTTGCGATATACCGGAGGTGGATGCCACTACAGGTCTTCTGGGCCAGGGTTTTTCCATAGCTGTTGGTATGGCAGTCGTGAAGAAGAATGAAGGAGATCCCCACAAGGTATACGCGGTTGCCGGAGACGGCGAGATGCAGGAGGGCCAGATATGGGAAGCTTTGATGTCTGCGGCCCATTATAAGCTGGATAACCTGGTGTTTATTCTGGACTATAATAAGCTTTCTTCCAGCCATCCAACCAACGAGGTTATCAGTCTGGAACCCATCGCAGATAAGCTGAAAGCATTTAATTATTACGTTATCGACATCGATGGGCATGACATGGAACAGATTCTTTCCGCTATAGAAAAAGCAAAGGGCGTGAAGGGAATGCCTGTCATGATCATTGCCAACACCGTAAAAGGGAAAGGCGTCAGCTTCATGGAAAACGTTCCGAAATGGCATAGCAGCGGCCTGACCGATGAGGAATACGAGATTGCCATGAGGGATTTGGATAAGAAAGAGGAGGAGCTTGTTCATGCTGTATAATAAGATTACGTTAAGAGAGTTGGTGGGTACCGTATTGGTAGAAGCGGGAACTGAAAATCCGAACATCTATGTGATTGACAGCGACCTTGCGAAGTCTACTACCACAAATAAATTCCAAGACGTGTTTCCTAGGCGTTTCTTTGAATCGGGGATTGCGGAGCAGAACGCCATGTCCATTGCGGCTGGCATGGCAACCGAGGGCAAGATACCGTTTTATGTAAATTTCGCCATCTTTGTGTCGGGCACCTGCTGGACGCAGCTTCGCCAGATTTGCTATGCAAACTTGAATGTAAAGCTCATTGCGACCCATCCGGGCATGGACGGAAGCTACGATGGAGCCACACACCATGCAAACGAGGACATCGCGCTGATGCGTGTGCTTCCAAACCTCAGGGTACTTTCCCCATCCAATCCAGACGAGCTTCGTCAGGCGGTGAAGTTGGCGATTGAACATCAGGGGCCCGTCTATATCCGATGTGCGAGAGACAGCGTACCTAATATTCCAGCCAAATGTCAGATGGAAATGGGCAAGGCCGTGGTAGCGGAGAATTTGGGAGATGATTTTGCCATCATTTACGAGGGTTCCACCGCTGACCTAGCTATGCAGAGTTTTGAAGCATGCAGAAAAAAGGGCCTAAATGGAAAACTTATAAATATCTTTTCTTTAAAGCCTGTGGACAGTGTATGCATCCGCCGCATTGCAGGAGAGGTAAAGAAGCTAGTGACGGTTGAAAACCATTCCGTTATGGGAGGGCTCGGCGGCCTGGTGGCGGAGACCATCTGCGACCTACCGGCACATGCGCCCCTTATGCGCGTAGGTGTGGAGGATGTGTTTACAGAATCCGGAGCCCTTGCGGCTGTAAAGACAAAATACGGGTTGACGGTAGAGAATGTGTTGAAGAAGCTTGAAGCGTAAATGGTATGATTCGAGCGGCAGAAGCCCATTTTCTGCGCCGGGGGAATTTGCCCTTTTCCTGCATTATAAGGTGTTAGATGGTATTACAAGGAGTGGGGAGTTACTTGCTGCGAAAGGGCATTTAGAACTCCTAAGCGTGGGGGCGGAGGTTCAAATCCTCTCGCGGACGCCAGCGAACAACGCTGCAAGCCTTTATTTATAAGGGTTTGCAGCTTTTTTTCAGCCGCAGCCTTTCGCCAAAACCATCTACCAGGGTTGGAGGGTTACTTTTTTGTTTATGCGTTGCAATGAATTTTTGGCTAATTGGAAAATTCTGTGATTTTAGAAGCAATGATAAAACCGTTTTTATTTGCTTCTGGCACAAGGTTGAAACTGATTGTGCCAACATTGCTTTCACCCTCAAAATCAATCGTAAATCTTACAGTAATGGAGTGATCGGATTCCTCGTAATCAGCGAACGCATATTGATAATCGGGGAAATCAGAAACGCCGATATAATAGTAACCGTCCTGATAATAACAGGTAGTTTGTCCCTTTTCCATAATATCAAAAGAGGGTTTTGTATCTGGCAGGTCAGTGCCAAATATCAGTTTTGCATAGGCTTCTGCTTCTTGCAGGCTTACTTTGACTACCGTTTCATCAAATCCTAAATCTTCACGATGTACCTGCTCTGTTTCTGAACCTTCTAATGCGCCTGTGTAAGAATAAAACAGAAAATTACGCCAAAAAGTTTCGTCCTTTGTTGTCTGGGAATCAAAATCATTCAATGTTTTGCACATCTGCATCAGAAAAGCTTTTCCTTGCTCGGTAAGTTCAAAGGCTTCCTCTGTCTGCGGCTGTGCTTCCAGCACATTATTTGCAGAAGCAGGTGCTTCTATTTCCGTTGTGTCCGCTGTAATTTCAGGAGCTGCATTACTGCATTCTGATGTTTCATTGTTTTTATCTGCTTTGCAAGCGGTCAGGCACAATACCATGATCATGAATATTAACAAGCAGGTTTTTCTCATTTTCCGTTTCTCCTTAAATATGAATTTGTTGCCAGATTCATTATATACTTCTAACCAGGAGAATGGAATAGGTTTCTTGAAAAACGGGCGGGCTGAAAACAGCGCCGCACAAGGTGCTATCAGGAGGCAAGTGCTGCGCAGGGGTAGGGAAGCGCTTTAGAACTTTATGTATAGTCGTTTTAGTGATAAAATAAACAAGACATATAGTTGGCGTGTTTGGCATGGTATGATAATAAAGACACGAGGTGTATCATGAAAATAGATAGAATGATTGGAATACTTTCCGTATTGCTGCAGTATGAAAAAGTCACTGCTCCGGAACTGGCAAAAATGTTCGAAGTATCGCGAAGAACGATTAGCAGAGATATTGAGGCTCTTTGTAAAGCCGGAATACCAGTTTTTACTTCACAGGGTTCTGGCGGTGGTATTAGAATTATGGATGGTTATCGTATGGATCGTACACTTCTTACGTCAAAAGATATGCAGATGATTTTGGCAGGACTCAGGAGCCTTGATAGTGTAAGCGGAAGCAGCTATTATAGGCAGATCATGGAAAAACTCCAGGCAGGAGCATCTGATTTTGTCAGTGGAAGAGATTCTATTCTAATTGATCTATCATCGTGGTATAAAGAAGCTCTTGCTCCCAAGATCGAATTGATTCAAGATGCAATTGAGGAAAGAAAGCTTTTATCATTTGATTATTATGCTCCAAAAGGAGAGAGTAAAAGAAACATTGAACCGTACTACCTGGTGTTTAAATGGTCTTCCTGGTATGTATGGGGATGGTGCACAGAAAAAAAGGATTTTAGAATGTTTAAGTTAAACCGGATGGATATGCCAATTAAAAACAGCACGGTTTTTGCAGCAAGAGAAGTTCCTCTTCCTGATTTGTCAACAGAGAAAATGTTTCCTTTTAAGATTAAGGTAAAGGCAATATTTCCACAAGAGTCAAAATGGAGATTGGTAGAAGAATTTGGTGTAGATTGTTTTGCCGTGAATGAAGATGGGACGCTTTTGTTTTCGGCAGGTTATACAGATATGGAAAACCTGTTATGCTGGCTTCTTACGTTTGGAGATAAGGTGGAAGTTTTGGAGCCGATAGAAGCGAAAGATGAAATAATTCGTATCGCTAAAAGCATTTTGCACAGATACGAGAAATGAATTATTAAAAGTAAAAAACAATGTGTTGCAAAAAATCAAGTTTAAAGTATCGTGAGATTTATTTATCAGGTGCAAGGCGTGTTGCACCGGTAAGACAAAAGACATTAATCAGACATCCAATTAGGAAAGGGGATGACTAAATGGCAACGTCAAAGGAATATCATGATTATATTTTGGAAAATTTACAAACAGTTGGAGCTGTTTCTACCAGAAAAATGATGGGAGAATATCTGGTTTATTTTCAAAACAAGCTTGTGGGAGTTATTTGTGATAACTGTCTTTTTCTTAAGCCAACAGAAACGGTACTGGAGTATATGCCTGATGCAGACAGAGCATATCCGTATGAAGGCTCGAAATCTCTTATGGTTGTAGTAGATAATGTTGAGGAAACGGATCTTATGTTTGAGGTGCTGCACAAGATGTACCGTGAGCTGCCGGAAGTCAAGAAGAAAGCAAGAAAAGGAAAACTTGAAAGGCAAAAGGAGTGATGTAATGGAATTGATAAAAATAACGCATGATAATCTTGAACAAGAGCATATCTGCTGTGCCATAGCTAACAATAAAGATATACGGGTTCTGTCAAAAAAGAATTGGTTAAGAGATAGATTTGATGAGGGACTTGTATTTTTAAAATGCAATGTCCGTGGAAAATGTTTTATAGAGTATATTCCTGCCGAATATGCTTGGACACCGATTAAGGCAGAAGGATATATGTATATTGATTGTTTGTGGGTATCGGGACAATTCAAAGGTCTTGGATACTCAAATCTGTTGTTGAATAGATGTATTGAGGATTGTAAAGCGAAAGGGAAAAAAGGGCTTGTCATTTTATCTTCAAAAAAGAAAACGAGTTTTCTTTCTGATCCAAAATACATGAGATATAAGGGATTTGAAACGGCTGATACAGCAGATCCTTATTTTGAGCTGATGTATTTGCCTTTTGATATAAATGCAGACAAACCCCGCTTCAAGGGCTGTGTGCAGGAACATAGGGATTTGACAAAGGGCTTTACACTATATTATACAAGTCAATGCCCATTTACAGCGAAGTATGTTCCGTTGCTTGAAAATATTGCAAAGATACGAGATGCCGCTTTTCAAGCGGTCCATATTCAGACTAAATCAGAAGCACAGAACGCTCCTACCCCTTTTACAACATTTTCTTTATTTTATGATGGTCAATTTATAACACACGAAATATTGTCAGAAAAGAAATTTGAAAAAATTCTTATAAGTAAGGGATTGTAGGAATCTTAAATCAAAAAATAACCATATGGCAACCGGAGGATGCTGTGCCTCGTTGCCTGGTGTGTAAATGGCTGCTTGTTCAGCGGGCCTTGTGCTCAGGCGCTCCTATGGGGAGAGGGGTGAAATCGCCTTGAGGTTTTTCTTACCCACTGGAGCCGTACTGGCTTAGGGAAGCTTGCCCGGACTGAGATTCAGCCTCAGAAGGAGTAGCAGGGACTACAGGGTCCTTGGTCTGGTAGCGGCGGGTCCATTCCTTGGTGCCTTCCACCTTGTAGGTTTCGCAGCGGTTTAAGCTCAGAAACTTCACTAGTTCATAGCAACTGACCCAGATTTCGTTGTTGCTGTCCTTCTGCGATTCATCAAAAATAAGCTCCAGGCCGAAGTGAAGGTGAGGTTCGTCGATGTTGTTGGTATTTTCCTTGGAGCTGTAGCCGGTGCGCCCCAGGTAGCCGATCACATCTCCTGCCTGGACGATGGAGCCTTCCTTCAGATTGGACTGGTAAGGATAGTTCTTGCGAAGATGGGCGTAGTAGTAATACCGTTTGCGGTCAAAGCTGCGGATACCCAGTCTCCAGCCGCCATACTGGTTCCAGCCTATGGCTTCTACAAAGCCGGATTCTACTGCGATTACTGGGGTTCCCACCTGCCCCATAAGATCGTGGCCTAAATGCTGACGCTTAAAGCCGTAGCTTCTGGCTACGCCGAAATCATCAAAATCGCTGTAGGGAAAGCCCTTGGCAATGGGAGAGAAGGCTTTCAGTCCGTACTTAGTCACCCAGACGGTGGCGGGACCTCCCTGTGCACCTCCTGTAATCCCTGAGGGAAGGTAGGAGGCGGGGGCTTCGCTGGCCGGGATCTCCGCCTGAAATTCTCCAACCATACCATCCAGCACAGCTCCGTATGCGTCTCTATAGTAGCTGTAATGTTTCATATCCTTGGTCAGATCCTCCACAGTGGCTCCGTCTTTTAGCTGACGGGCCAGAGCGTCCATATGCTCCGGCTTGTATTTGCTGAAATCCCCTCCGTATTTAGTACCCAGATAGGCAAGAAGATCCACCCAGTTTAAATGGACGTTTTCACGGCAGGTATCCACATCAAAGCGGAAGGCCTGGTTCATGGCCTCGCTGGTGACTCCAAAGTCCACCCATTTAATATAATCATTTTTAGTTTCCCCATTTTTTTCATGCTCCCCCTTTAGGGGATTGATACCTTCTGCAATCTGGGAGGCTCGGCTCATGACAGCCTGACCGGAGTTGGTTCTGAGAAGAAAAAGACTTAGGCAGAGTATGCTTAAGACAAGCATTTCCACGAAAATCAAGGCTTTTGAACGGATTTGTAAATTTTGTTGGAGTAATTTGAAGCGTTTCATTCGGCGGCACCTCCTGCTTACCCATCCCATAAAATATAGGCTCTAGGATTATCATATGAATGACTTGTTAAGAATATGATCATAGTCCGGGGAAGGAAGCCCTCGAAGGAATAAGAATGAGGCGTTAAAGGATGGGGATTTAGATAAACTATCGTAAGAACTGGTTGACTTTTTAAATAATAACGATTATTATTATTGACATATAAGTCAGGGAGCTGACTGCTCCATCATAAGGGATCGAAAAAAGGCTTGTACAGATAATGGCAGGTATATGAGCAGCGTATCCCTAGGACAGGTGATGGAACCAGATCGAGAACAGACGCACGCGAGGCGGAGGGAAGGAGCCGTTTGCCGGAGCGTTTGGTATATGGGAAAGCAGGTGAGATTATATGGTAATGAACAGGCAGACGGAAGGACGAATAAGGGAGAGGCTGGTGGATGGTTATGTCGGAACCTATTACTCCCGGCAGAGCAGAGGAATCTATCGCTTTTCCTTTGACCCAGTAAACGGCAGGATTACAGAGCCAGAATTATTCTATGAGGCCCCCAATGCAAAATGGGTCTGCTATCATGGTGATTCTATGGTTTTTCCTATAGAGAAGGACGAGGGAGCAGGCGCTTGCTTTTTGAAATTAAGAGATGGTGAGGTGATTCAGTCAGAGGAAATACTGAAAGAGAGACAGACGCCCTGTTATATACTTCAGGATGGGGATAACGTGTATACGGCTAACTACCATGAGGGGAATGTGATGATATATCATCTGGATAAGGGAAAGCCCTCTCTGGTAATGCGGATTGAAAATGGGGCGCGAGCCGGCTGCCACCAGATTTTATTGCATGAAGCATACCTCTTAGTTCCCTGCCTTGAGCAGAACCGGATAAGAATGTTTGATAGGGAGGATGGGTACCGTCCGGCGGACGATCTTGTATTTCCTGAGGGCAGCGGACCCAGACACGGCGTTTTTAACAGGGATCACAGTAAATTTTATGTGGTAAGCGAGTGGAGCAACCAGCTATTTGTTTTTCAGGTTCAGGGCGGAGCGTTTACGTTGAGGCAGACGGCTTCTGTTCTTCCGGAGGGCTGGACTGGAAAAAGTGAAGCGGCTGCAGCGGCAATCCGCCTTTCAAAGGACGAGCGGTTTTTATATATTTCCGTGAGAGGGGCGGATATCCTCAGCGTTTTTGACGTAAGTGGAGAGGAGGCGGTTACTATACAGCATGCTTCCTGCAAAGGGGCCCATCCCAGGGATTTTATTTTAAGCGGTAATGAAAAATTCCTGTTGGTGGCAAATCGCTTTCAGGGCGGTATTGCAAGTATTGAGAGAGATAAAAAAACTGGATTATTGAAAGACCTGCGGCATTGGGCGGCCATGCCGGAGTGCGTATCATTGACATTGAGAGATTAAACAGAGGAGGCAGAGTTATGCAGAAAACACAAATAGGAATCATCGGTCTGGCGGTTATGGGAAGGAGCCTTGCTCTTAACATGGCGGATCACGGATTTAAGGTAGGCGGATATAACCGCAGCAGGGAAGTGACGGATGCTGTGGTTAAGGAATATCCCCATGAAAATTTTGTTCCTTTTTATGACTTAGAGGAGCTTGTTAAATCTCAGGAGCGGCCTCGCAAGCTTTTGATTATGGTGAAGGCCGGCAAGCCCGTTGATATGGTTATAGAACAGTTGATTCCTCTTCTGGAGGAAGGGGATATGATTCTGGACGGAGGAAATTCCTTCTTTGAAGACACTAGAAGAAGGGAAACGTATTTAAAAGAAAAGGGGATCTATTATTTCGGTACGGGAGTTTCCGGCGGAGAGAAGGGAGCGCGTTTCGGCCCCTCCATTATGCCAGGAGGAGACAAAGAGGCCTATAAGCATATTGCCCCGGTGCTGGAGGCAATTTCAGCAAAGGCTCAGGGGGAGCCGTGCTGTGCCTATATGGGGACAGACGGAGCAGGACATTATGTAAAAATGGTCCACAACGGTATAGAGTACGCAGATATGCAGCTGATTGCAGAGGCCTACCTGCTGCTTAAATATGCTGGCGGCTTTACCAACAAAGAGCTGGCGGATGTGTTTGAAGCGTGGAATGAGGGTGAGCTAAAAAGCTATCTGATTGGGATAACGGCGGGTATTTTACGTGAAAAGGATGATTTTGAAGCTGGGGAATTGCTGGACTATATTGTGGACAGCGCCGGTCAGAAGGGAACCGGAAGATGGACCAGCCTGGAGTCCTTAAAGCAGGGAGTGAATGTATCCATGATTACCGCGGCCTGCAATGCCAGAATTATGTCAAACCGCGTAGAGGAAAGAAGGGCTGCCAAGGAGCTTTTTGAACATCCGCAGCAGAAGCTGGCAGCGGATAAGGCTGCCTTTGAGGAGAAGGTCAGGAAGGGTCTTTATACTGCTAAGATTGCGGCATATGCGCAGGGCTTCGACCTTCTATCACATGCAGCTTCCGAATATGGGTGGGATCTGAATTATGGTAAGATTGCCTCTATATTCCGCGCAGGCTGCATTATACAGGCTGAATTTTTAGATGATATTACCAAAGCCTTTGGAAAAAATAAAGCTCTTAAGAATTTGATGCTGGACTCATTCTTCAGGGATGGAGTTAACCAGGGACAGGAGAGTCTGAGGTGCATCCTGGGATTGGGAATCCAGAATGGTATCCCTGTGTCGGCTATGAGCCAGGCCATAGCCTATATTGACGCTTTTAGAGGAATGCCGGTGGGAGCGAATCTGATTCAGGCGCAAAGGGATTGCTTTGGGGCTCATACCTATGAACGTACGGATCGGGAAGGAAGCTTCCACCATGACTGGAGGTTTTAGTATGAATAAAGAGCAGATCTTCACAATTTTCGGGGGAACCGGTGATTTGACCTTCAGAAAGCTTCTTCCGGCTCTTTATAACATAGAGGCAGCAGATGACAAGGAGCTCAGCGCCCGGATTGTGGTGGTTGGAAGGAGAGATTATACAAGCGAGTCATACAGAGAAGCGGCCAGGGGCTGGGTGGAGAAATTTGCAAGGCTCCGCTTCCAAAAGGAAACCTATGAAAAATTTGCCGGACGTATTGTATATTACCGCATGGACTTTACTGATGAAAATGCCTATGAGGAGCTGGACAGCTTCTACAAGAAAATGCAGGCAGGAAGCCACATCTTTTACTTTGCCGTTGCCCCCAGGTTTTTCAGCGCCATTGTAAAGGGCCTGAAACGGGTGGAAGGCGCCGGGGAGGGAAAGGTAGTGATTGAAAAGCCCTTCGGAGAGAGCCTGCCGGCTGCAGCAAAGCTTAATGAGTCCATGGAGGCGTTTTTTAAGGCGGATCATATTTACAGGATTGATCATTATCTTGGAAAGGAAATGGTGCGGAATATCCAGATTATCCGCTTTGCTAATCCGATTTTCAGCCATGTATGGGACGCGGAGCATATAGAGTGTATCCAGATTTCTGCAATGGAAGAGGTGGGAGTGGAGACAAGAGGCGGTTATTATGATCACAGCGGCGCGCTAAAGGATATGGTACAGAATCACCTCTTTCAGATTCTGACAATCGTAGCCATGGAGCAGCCCGAAAGTATGGCTGTGGAGGACATGCATCGAGAGCAGATAAAAGTGCTAAAGGCCCTTCGCATACCGGAGGATATTTCGGAGCATATGGTGCTGGGACAGTACGAGGGATACCGTGAGGAGCCGGCGGTAAATGAAAACTCAACTACGGAAACCTATGCTGCCCTGAGGCTTCTGGTAGACAATGACAGATGGAGAGGGATGCCCTTCTATGTCCGCACAGGCAAGAAGCTGGGAACACGGGAGATGCAGGTGGCGATTGTATTCAAGAGCCCTGCGGAGGGAGTGGAGCCAGATATTCTGAATATCAAGATACAGCCGACAGAGGGGGTTTATTTACAGTTTAATATCAAGAAGCCAGGGGAAACGGAGGAGCTTAGCCAGGCAAAAATGGATTTCTGCCAGAACTGCTCCCTGGTGAACCGGATGAATACGCCGGAGGCTTATGAACGCCTGCTGGGGGCCTGCATGAGAGGCGAGCGATCCTGGTTTTCTCAGTGGGATCAGGTTGAGATAAGCTGGAGCTATGTGGATGAGGTTCGGAAGCAATATCGTCAAAAGGGCCTTCCGGCCTATGGATATAGACAAGGCAGCAGCGGACCAGAAGAAGCGGAGAGGCTTCTTAAGAGCTTCGGGCACAGGTGGTTTGAATAAAAGGACTGGATGATAGGCTGGACGGATATAGGCCTTAGGAATTTGAGCCTTGAGAATGAATTAAATTAATGGTATACTTGCTTCTATGGAGTGAATGGAACGGCATAGGAGGAAGGAGTTATATGGAAAATTTTGAGTTTTTTACTCCTACCAGAGTAATATTTGGAAGGAATACCCATCTAAAGGTAGGAACCATTGTAAAGGAATACGGTTTTAAAAAGGCGCTGGTGCATTTCGGAGGCTCCAGCGCTAAGAACAGCGGGCTTTTGGACGCGGTGTGTGACGCACTGAAGGCGGAAGGAATTGAATATGTAACTTTGGGTGGGGTTCAGGCGAATCCCACCTTGGCTATGGCTGAGAAGGGCATCGGCTTGTGCCTGAAGGAAAAGGTAGATTTTATTCTGGCAGTAGGAGGGGGAAGTGTGATGGACTCCTCCAAATGTATTGCGGACGGAGCAGGAAATCCAGAGGCAAATGTGTGGGATTACTTCCTTCATAAGGATGCGCCTGCCAAGGCACTGCCTGTGGGCGTTGTCCTTACTCTTTCTGCATCAGGCAGCGAGATGAGCGCGTCCTGTGTTATTACCAATGAAAAGACAGGTCTTAAGAGAGGATTTAACAGCGTAACTCACAGACCGCTGTTTTCCATCTGCAACCCAGAGCTGACCTACAGCGTGGGCAGGTTTCAGACCGGCTGCGGTACTGTGGATATTATGGCCCATACCCTGGAGCGGTATTTCAGCAGCTCCAGAGATACGGCGCTTACCGATCGAATTGCAGAGGGATTGCTCAAGTCTGTGATCGAGGCAGGAAAAATAGCCG
>ERZ773217.821-NODE-821-length-27975-cov-3.603044_pt1 | contig 27975 bp, 49 predicted proteins | sample MGYA00580995_ERZ773217 | MGnify/ENA primary metagenome ERZ773217 (study PRJEB29015, sample SAMEA2737772) | human gut metagenome | biome: human gut; feature: human-associated habitat; material: faeces | place: China | collected 2012 ...
TGAAAAAGCTTCTGCGGGTGCCGCAAAAAGACGGACCCGGCGCGGCCCTTCCGTTTCCGTAGCTTGAGCGTGGGTTGAACCGGATGCCGGTCGGACGCGAAATGCTGTCCCGGATTCCGAGCTTTCCGCCGAAGACATTCCCTTGAGATGGAGTATCCTATCCGGCGCGGCCCTTCCCGCAGATCGGCCCCCTGTCTCTCCGCTGAGATGCCGCGTGGCGGATACGAAACCCCAACCGGAAGCCGCAGCTTCAGCCGCTCCGAAAACAAGGCGTATCCGCCCATCTATTTTGGCGGATTGATCCGTGTGCGCCGTCTCGGTCCCCCTGACCCCGTACACGCCGATCGTCAGCCAGCGGGGATCGTCAAGCGACCATAGCAGGGAATCGAGATCCCCCCATTCACCCGTTGATTCGAGCGTCTGGGGAGGAGGGGAAATGGCATGGAACGATGACGGCATACGGAACTCAATCTAAGTTGAGGGCCAAGCTTCCGGCTTCAAACCGCACAATGTCGCTCGGGGAAATCTCTTTGGGGTTCGTGATGTCCCCGTACCAGAGCATGTCTCCAGCGCTTTCGGCATTGAAAAGCGCCCACGAAACGATGGTTCCCCAGAGGGATGTCGCTACAGGGAACTCGATAGCCGCCGCGCTCTTGATGCTTCCATCCGACGGGGAACCGAACGTCACAAGCTGGCGGGTATATGCCCCTCCTGAAACTTCCGTCCCGCCTCCCGTTTCCCCCGGCGCGGCGGTGAATAGCCCAAGATAGTAAGTTCCGCCCGCCTTGAAAGCGTTCAGCATCCAGTTTTCCCCATAGTCCGTCAGGCTCATCAGATTAGATCCTCCGCATTGGTGTCATAGCGACGTTTGACGTGAAGCGCGCCCGCTGTTCCTGTTCCCCAACCTTCTGTTTCGCCGCCGAATAGTATTGCGTCCAGATCTCGACCGGAGCAGAGCCCCGCGTATACGGCCCGGACTCCACAAGCGCCGCGTACAAGTACAAATCAGGGCAGGTGATCAGCACTTCGTTGTCCGGCTGTTCTGCGGAAAGCGGCGGGATTTCCGCGTAGTACGTCAGGATGAGCTTTCCGTCCGCTTCGGCTGCGGGGATAAGGAACAGATCCCGACCGATGATCGTGTACTGTCGGGGAAGCCCCCGCACCGCTGATTTGACCGCGTACAGGTCGGGCGGCATGTACGTGAGGTTGACCGGGGGATTGCCCGCCCACACCAGATCCCGCATTTCCATGAACACGTCCCAGTCCCCGGCTTTCCGCTTCCACGGGAGGGGGACAGCTGTTTGCCCGGCCTGCACTTCAGTTGTGGCCCTGCGTTCCATGACGCGCATCCGAACCTCGCGGTTCAGCCTGAGTTCCGCAAGCTGGATGAACAACGGGATCTTGTCGTCCAAGTCCCCGCGCCCGAGATACTCCTTTACGGCCTCTTGCAACCCATCATAGGAATGCAGATCCATTACACTCTCTCCAATGTCGTGCGGAACGCCCGGTTCTCGGGGGCGTTCAGGAAGTGCCGCATCGCTTTGGGATCGCCGAGCAGATCAAGGCCCTGTGCCGCCGCAATGTCCACGGCGGCCACCGGGATGCTCGCAACCTTGCGGAACGTGGGGGCAATGCGGAACCCGCGGAGCCTGTCGGCATTCCGATCCGCCGCGTTCAATTCGAGAATGGTTGTGACGTCCTGTTCCCGCGTGATGATGCTTCCATCATGGAAACGGTCAATCACGCCGTCATCACGCCATTCGAGGACATCCCCATTCCCTACTCGTTCAGTCAGATTCACTTCCGTCATCGGAACCCCGTACAATTTCGGCAAAACCTTTTTCTATGAAAGGCACGGCCTCTTTCTCCGGCATCTTGAGTTCTTCCCCCCGGCTCCGGGGGAGGCCGTCAAACCAAGGCTGGCGGTCGGTCGTGATGCGGATCGTGATGTGCTTCGCTCTTGCCATCGTTACCCCAGAGCGGGGTTTCCCCCGCCATTCGTCATGCCTGAACCGAGAGGTCGGCAATCATGCCGGAAGAAGCCGGGTTGCGCGCCTCAAGCGTACATTCCACAAGGATCTGGCCTTTTTTGCTGTCGCCCGTGACCGCGAGTTCCTTGGTGCTGAACCCGCGCAGGTAGGCCACCTTCCAGTATTCAGGGTCAAGGATAAATGCCGCTTTTTTGGAATAGGGCTCATATGCCTGTACGCGGTTCGGAATAATTTTGAGCGTGTCGAAATCGGAAACGTAGACGTCGATAACCGCCGTGGCTTTTTTCTTCTCCACGTTTTCCATCCGCGTGGCGCCGCCGTTCAGGATTTCGGACATTTTCACGCGAAGATCAGGGGCAACCATGATTCGATCAGGATTCCCGCCAGAGGTGTAGATACCTGTCAATACGGTCTTCAACAGCTCTTCAGTGAAGGCCCGCTCCGTTCCGGCAGTCGCGGCGGCGCTGGATGTAGCAGCAGCACCGGAAGCACCCAGACTGATAGTCGAGGTTTCAGTCATCCAGCAAGGCAGCCCGCGCATCGTACGACCTTGGCTCGTGCCGTTGTCGTTTCCCTCGATCTGGTTGCTCAACAGAGCGAGTTCGAGGTCTTTTTTGATTTCCTTCATGCGCTGGGCAAGCTGATAGTTGTACTGCTTGCTCACGCCAGCCTGTTTTACGGCCTGCGCCGTGCCCGAGACGCTGATGTTTTTGCTGAGGATCTGCGTTTTGTTCGTCAGCTCAGTAGTATTGCTTGCCTCGAAATTTTTGGCGTCGTCACCTTCCAGCTGTGCATTTTTTGCCGGGGCGTTCAAGATGTCCGTCTGCCATTCGTGAAGCGTTTGGGATGCGCTGGATTTGCCACACGCTGTGAGAAAAGGGGTATCCGAGGGAGAAATGTCGAAGATCATGTTCATCAAGTCGCGAGGCTTACCGTTGATGCTCGCGTCCTTAAGCTGACCGCTTACTTTTGCCATAGTGCCCTCCTTTAGGCTCCGGCTTCAAGCATGGCGACGATTGCGTCAGTGCTGTTGGGGTTTTTGTGGAGCAGAGCGCGCGCCGTACGCACGCGATCCGCGCTTTCGTTGTCACCTGCGGGCCGGCCCTTGGGAGGCTGCACTTTCGGGGATTCGGCAAGCTTTTTTGCCGCCGCCTTCCGCGCTTCCTGCGTCTTGTCGTAGAGCATGGCCTTGGTGATCGCCTTGAGTTCATAGCCCTTGGAAATCTGCCCAAAGACGCCTTCCGGAACGCCCTGCGCCCGCATCCACTCCGTGACCTCAGACAGGTACTTTTTGGGCTCAAACCCTTCCCCATACAGCGCTTTGACTTCGGGGAATACGGAGTCGAACTCGCTCTTGAGTTCCCGTGCGGACAGTTCTGCGGCCTGCTGTTGCTGATGTTGCTGCGCCTTGATCACGTTCTGGTGCAGATTCTGGATGCCTTCCATACGCATCTTTCGCTCGGCATCCAGAGCGAGGAACGCCTGTGGATCTTCGCGCTGGAGCTTCAGCCAATCGATGCCCGCGAACTCGCCGTTCACCACATCGTGCACAATACGCAGCGCCGTCTGGAGTTCCGAGGATACGGACTGCTCATACAGTGTCTTTTCCTGTACAGCCCGATCGCGTTCAGCCGTCCGGGAGGAAATAGCCTCAGCATGCGCACGCTCGCGCTCCGTTACGTACTTACGGGCATCCGGAGGAAGCGCCTTAAAGACTTCTCCGTCCCAGCCTTCCGGGACATCCTCCGCTTCCGGTTCGGGTTGCTCTTCGGGCTCTTCCGGTTCTTCTTCCGGGCATGTGCCGTCCTCTTCGGAAGGCTGTTCTTCAGTGCCTTCCCCCTCTTCCTGCTGTTCTTCCGCGTCATCCCCATCAAGAAGCGCGGCGATCTCGTCGACGCTTTCAAGAGATGAGGATTCTGGCTCTTGAAGTTCCATTCCGCCACCGTTCACATGTTCTTCCATCAGATGCCTCTCAGAGCTTTAAGCGTACGCCGGAAAAGGCCGTCGCTTTGTTCTTTCAGTGCCTGTGCTTCCATTTCCGAAAATAATTCCCGCCGCACTTCAGCAAGACACTGTTGTTTCAGCCATAGCCTTGTGCGCTCCGCTTCATCAGCCGCCGCCCGCCAGCCTTTGACGATCCTCTCATCAATAGTTCCAAACAGTTCGGAGAAAAGAGAAGATTCGAGTATGCGTTTCGCCTCGTGCGCCCGCTGTTCCTGTTCGTCCATCACACCCCCCGCAGGTTTGTCAGTTCCGGCCCGCGTTCGCCCATCATGAGCCGCGTGGCATCAAGTTCCTTTTCGCCTTGAAGCTCCATAGCCTTGAGCGCAAGCTGTCCTTCCACCTTCTGCCGTTCGAGAGCGGTTTTTTCCTGAGTTTCATAGGCTTTCCGCTGCGCTTCCGTTTGAGCTTTCTGGGCATCAAGCTGTTGTTTCGCCTGCGCCTTCTGCTGTTCAAGCTGGAGCTTCTGTGCTTCAGGTGAAGGCTGTTCCGGAGCGTTCATGATCGCCTGTTCCGCTTGTGCAGCCTGTTCCTCTGTCCCGAAGAAACGCTCAGGAGCCTCAAGCCCCGCAGCCTCAGCCATCTTATGGCAGGTGTAGATCAGGTTTGTGAGCCGTACCGGGCTGTTCTTGCCAAGCTGTGCGATCATCTGCTGTTGTATGCCGAGGATGCCCTGATACGTGCCCACAAGCCGCTGGCGGTTCCCCGTCCCGAGCCCAACGGCTACCGAGATGTCCATATCCGGATCCCATCGGCGTGGGTCAAAGTCCATGAAACGCCCCTTCAGCCGGATCTGCACTGGCTTGTTGTGGTACTTGTGGACAAGGTGCAGGAGGTACCGTCCCAGAGGCTTAAAGAACATCTCGGCAAAGACGCGGGCGATAAGCTCAAGCCGCTGGTTCACGGCCTCATCCATGATCGAGGCCCCGGTAGCGGTGTTTTGGAGCGTATCAGCTTGGATTGACTGCGTACGGGAACTGATTCCCGTCCTGCGTTCAGTCATGCCGTCGGCAAGCTCAATGCCTTGCAGTGCTTCTCCTGAAGACGTGACGACAGGAAGTGGGGTGATCTCAGCATCACCTTTTGCGCGGATGACGTTCCCGGGCCCGCGAGACAAGAGGGAATCCATGTCGATCTCCCCACCTGCTGCCCCTGTCCTTACGACTATTTCAGCTTGATTCGAGAAAGCGAGGCCATCAAGATACTGCCGCGTCATCTCAGTCTTGAGCGACTGAAGATCCATGACCAGATCGCCAAGGCACAGGCCAACAACCGCATGAGGCAAAGGCAGGGAACAAGCATTGAAGAGCGGAGCGCGATACAGCGGCCACTCTTCGAAATCCAGAACGACGATATTGTTGTCATCCCCGCAGTACGTCACCTTGACCTTTTCCGCGATTCCGTCGCCATTCAGATCACATTCAGTCCACGCCTCCCAGATTTTGAAGCGCTTGAGCGCACCCGTTCCTTCATGAGTATCAGTACTGCTTGCATTGACTCCCCGAGTCACCCGCGTTTCCGGCATTTCATCATCACCGGATTCCACGGGCAGTTCGTCAATAATAGCCTGTGAATACCCATCTTTTCTTAGATCAGAGGCTGTCTTGATTTCCCAGTGCGCGACGAACCGGGCGGACTCCACATCTGCGGCATCTTCTGAAATGATGACTCTTTCCGAAGGAATCGGGTCGATCCGTATTTCCCGCTCTTCCCGCGTCGTCCGAAGTGTCAGATCAAAGAGGGTTCCGAACTGCGGATCGGGATAGCTGACACTCTCGACCTCTTCCGGGCTCGAAATTCCAGATTGAGAGATAAGCGCTATGGCTTCCTGCTCGGTCAGCCCGGTGTACTGATCGACTTGCTGTTCCTCTTTCTTCGGCGCATGGGCGATGCACCAGCCGACCCGCTGATAGAGCCCATCAGCCAAAACATTGTGGATGATCTGGAACATCCGCCGCCCGAAAACGACTTGATTGATGTAGACTGTAGCATCTTCCGCCGCCTGTTCCTCTTCAGGAGAGCGAGGATCAAAACGAATGATCTCTTCATTGCCGAACACACGGAACAAGCCCGGTTTTGCCCACTCGATCGTCTCCATCATCGTCCGGTCTACGTATGTAGAAAGCCCACGCCCGGCGCGTTCCTTGTCTACTCCATAGCCATACCCGAGATATGCCTCTTTCAGATCGGTACGAGCGCGGGATAGTTCCCCGCCATCAGTTCCGATGCAATGTTTCGACTCACGCGATACGATTGCCCGGATGCGCTCTTTCATCCCTTTGGAATCTTTTGCCATCAGCACACCCTTAAATTTGTTCTGGACAACGGCTTGAATCCGGTATCCGGCTTTCTATATCCAACCGCCGCGTACCGGAAAGCGTCAGCGCCGTGGCTTGTCCAGTCATGCAGCGGATGCTCTTTGAAGCACCCGCGCACCTCGTCGAACTCACGCTGATATGCCCAAAGGCTTTGGAGGCCCTGCCCGCATTTGTCGCGGTCGAACCATGAAGCCCCGATAACCTGCCGTGCGCCTTCAATTCCGTCAGCTACGGGAAGCTGTGGGGCCGTGGTAAAGTTGATACCCATTCCTCGCGCAGTTTCTATGCGGCTCTTGCCCGTCCCAAGCTCACGCACAGCAAGGTCATGCGGGCCGATGTGCGCACCGTAGCGATAGCCTTTCTTCGCCAGCACTTCAGCGTAGTGCGCCAACCCCTCGCCGCTGGCCTCGTAGTAGTCGACAAAGCGCCATTCCCCGAAGTTGCCGACCGGAAAGAATTGGAAGAACCAGATCGCCGTGGAGTCCGCCATGCCCAAGTCCCACGCCGTGTTGACCAAAAGGTTCGGTTCAACGGGAATCTTCCCGATCCGCCCCTCTTCATCGGCCTTCTGGAGCAGCCGCCCGTAGTACGATCCTGCGGCGACCATGACGGGGTTCCCTTCCCACACGTGATCATACTTGTCCGGATCCGTCGCCTTGCAGTGCTCCATCTCTGCCCGCAGCACATCGGGGAACCACGGGTTGTCGCGCCACCCTACTTTCCTGACCAAGCTGTCAGGCGGCGGGGTCTTCACGATGAAGCGTTGCCAGACAATGGAATTTACGCGATCTGGATTGAAGCTCATCCAGATTTCCGATCCCGCCATCCGCATCGTCGGGATGAGCAGATCAAGGCTACGCTCGCTCACCGTCTCAGCTTCTTCTATCCAACAATGCGTAATGCCCTCAAAAGATTTCAAGCGTTCAGGAGACATGCGCAAACCAGAGAAGATGAAAAGAGAGCCGTTCACTCCCCGAATTTCGTTGTCCGTCGAGCGATAGAAGCCGGAAAGCCCAAGCCGTCCGATCTCGTCATCAAGAAGACGTTTTACGGAGTCACGGATGGAATTTTGAACCTCGCGGGCACACAAGCACCGTATTGCCCGCTGAGTACCGATAAGCAGCAATGCCCGCGCAAAACTCCGGCTCTTCGCCCCGCCCCGCCCGCCATAGAAAACTTTGTAACGGTGCGGCTTGAAGAGTTCGGAAAAGGCTACTGGCAACGGGGCATCGATCATTTCGGCTCCACAAAGCGGACGACGATTTCAGAGGAAACAGCAGAACCGTCAGGGCCCGACAGCTCTTGCCTATCCACAGGCTTCTCGCCAACGGTATCTCTAACCTCCTGAAACGCCTTTACATCACCGGAAATAGCTTTCTCGAAAAGCGCAACGGCCACGGCCTCGCGACCGGTGAGAGATGAACCGTCGATTTTGCGATCAAGCAGGAGTTCAAGCGTGGCCCGGAAAGTTTTCTTCTCACGCCGGGCGATGCCTGACGCGATACCGCCTTTTCGACCCCTTTCGCTTGCTTCTTGCTTGGTTCGTACAGGCTTCAGCTTGTCCTCTCTTGCCATGACAACTCCAAAAATTGACCCCCCGAAGGAGAATTTCATTGCAGTACATCACGCGATATATCGGCCCTGCCATGCTACACCGCCCGATTCCCCGTGAATGGCGGCTATGCTCCGGCGTCGATATGCATAGCCCTTTTCGAAGGCGACCGTTTATCCTGTACCCCGCTGCAGCGGGCGATAGGCGACCGGGGGGAACGTCGCCGCGTGACTCTCTTCTCTCTCAAACCCTCCCGCGCCGGATCCTGCGCAGGAGTATGCCTATGACCGCATCAAGCACTGAACCGCCGGAATATCCGACCATTCCAACGATAGCCCCCGCAAAAAGGGGAGGCACATCTTGATCGTATAATGCGAGGATACAGAGCAATCCGGAAACGCCAGAGCACAGCAAGCCGCCGATGAACTGCTTTACCGAGTGCACCCCAAAACGGCAGGCTCGGGCGAGGCCTCCCAAAAGTGCCAATCCGACATAAGGCCACGAGAGAGCAACCGAGTCGACTACATGCTGAGAATCTTCTGGTGAAAGTCCCATCACCTACCTACCTGCTCTACGTTTTCGATCCACTGTGCCAGCGTTGCCGCGTCTCTTTCATCGATCCACCAACCCCTCACCCCGTCCAGAACCACTATTTTTTGACTTGTCAGAGTAGGCGTAGATGGGATCGGCAGGCTTGCCCCCGGTCTGCTGCATGAGCACGCGCAGAGGGTCATCACGCAGAGAATCGCGGAAAGCCTGAGCCCGATCCGCATCCAGCTTTTCAAGCCAGCGGTAGCCGAGTGAGAGAGCGATGGCGAGGACTTCAACGACACGGGACACGCTCACGCCTTTTTCTTCGCGGCGTCGTCGGCGTTCGTCGCCTTGCCGAAGTTGCAGCCAATCCAGTTCACAACGGTGTAGACGGCCTTGTAGACCTTTCCGGACTGCTCACCTGGTACGGGCATGAATGCAGAAGCCAAAGCGCAGAGGCCCCCGAGCGCGGCTATAACGAGCGCCCACGTGCCCGTCTGGGAATTCAGAAAATCCACGAGAATGGAAAGATCCATCAGTACTTGCCTCCCTGCTGGTAGAACGCCACGTCACGCGGCTTGTCGGGGTCATTGTCCACATGGATCCATGTCGGAGCCAGCTCAATGCGCCGGAATCCGGCCTCAAGCAGGGCCTGCAACATGACGAAACGGGAGTGATAATCCGTACAGCGGATGTCTACGGCATAGCCGCGCGTGTGGGCTGAATCGGCAACGCCGCCGACCGCCTTGTTGTGCTTGGGGCAGCGGTAGGCGGAAGAAAGGGAGAACGGGATACCAGCCAACTTGCGAGCCTCGTCGAGCATACGGAGAACTTCAGGATCCATATGCTCGATCCCCGCCCCGCATCCGTCCTTGCATCGGAACTCATCGGGTGAGAAATAACGAAGGGGAAGAACTGCCATAAAAAAAACGCTCCTGACTTTTGCTGGGAGCGTATCACATCCAGAGAAAAAGTGTAAAGAATGAAAGAAGTTGAAAGGCGTTGCAACGATTTGAAAAGGGATGAAAATAGTTGAAAGGCTGTTCACCCGTCATGCAGACGGAGCTTGATCGCAGATCGTCCTCTGCTCAAGACTGATCTTGTACTTTCTGAGCTCCTCAGCATACGCAAAGACGCGGCTTCCCCTCGAAATCTGATACACGGGGAAGCCGTGCTTGATAAGCGTCGGGCGCGACCACCCCACCAAGGCACATATCTCTCCCCACCCTTCAAGCTTTTTGACCCGTTCCTTCTTTTTCCTCATCACATCACCCCCACAATTTTCAGAGCGTCCTCGACGCTTTCGACCACGGCGACATGCCCGCGCCAAGACGCGTGAAAGGCTTCCTCATCCGGCGTCAGCTTACGCTTGCACGGCGGCTTGGATCCGTCCTTGACTTCGAGAAAGAGATTGCGGCCCCGGAATCCCACGGCGAGATCCGGGAAGCCTTTGCCGACCCCGGCGAGTGACCAGACAGAGCATCCCACACGCCGGAGGGCGTCCACGATCTGGCCTTGGTTGTCGTCCACGCGCGCAGCTCTACGCATACCGGGCCCCCACCACATCAGCCCGTTCAGCCTCGCTCATGGCCCGGAGGCGGAGCGGATCAAGGCGCATATCCCTTTTCCCTTCCGTAGCAGAAAGGAATCTCTTTCCGCATCCCTCTGGTGTACCCACAGGCCATAGGGCCCCAAGCTCAGAATCCCGGTCAAACTGTACCGGGCCCCCTACATAGCCGACAGGCATCACGACGACACCGCGCTCACGCAGCTCACGCATCGAAGGCAGATGGCATTCAGCTTTCCGGCACGCCGGGCAGGGAGACAAAAAGTGCTGATACTTTCCCGTCTTCTCGTCCTGCTTCCAGCACCAGAAAAAGCCCTCGTCGCCGCAGGTTTCGCAGTGGATATGCACCATCCGCCCGGGGTTGTTCGCTTGCCAGCTTTCCCATGCCCGCAGGATTGCCCGGCCCATGTTCTGCGGCATCCGTTCCTCATCGGCAATCTGGCCCACGATGTACGGAACGGCCTCGTCCGGGATATGGCCTGTGCGTTCCCAAACCGACATGACGAACGGAGATGATTCAGGAGGCACAGGGCGGTTGAATATGGCGTAAATATCTTTCATCATGTCAAAAAAAGCATTTCCGTTCATCACGCTGCCCCCTTATTGTAGCGATTTTTATAAGCTTCTGCGGCCTTGGCGAAACGATCCGGGTCGAACTCACCGGCAGGGGCCGCCCGCTGGGGAGGCGTATCGAGAAACCGCCGCTTGCTGAGAAAACTGGAGGCCAGCGGGATGTACTGCCCGTTGTCCTTCTGCCACTGCTCTGAGGCTTCCCATGCCGTGATAGCGTCAAGCAGCTTGGGGAGCCCCGGAAGAAGTTTTGCCCGTGAGAGCGTAAGCCATGCTTGCCAAGCTGCGCCCTCGTCCCGCTTTTCCGGCGGGTAAGCGTCGAGAAACTGGACAAAGGCCATGTCCGGGTATGACGTCTCGACCTGCGCCCGTGGGTTCGTTCCGAGTTCCCGTGGTGTGGGCTTTTCTTCCTCGTGAGCGAAAGCGGACTCACCCCCACCCTGCCCCTCTGTGAGGGGTGGGGGTGTTTTAAAATCAGGATCAGAATCAGAGTCAGTATAAGAGTCAGTAAGGGTTTTTGGGTTTTCGTCTAAAAACCGTTCGGTTTTTGTGTTTTCATAATTAACCGTTTGGTTTTTGTTTTTGCGTGGACGGCCACCCTTTTTTCCATTTTCCCGGTTTGCTTCACACTTCGTCGCATACCGATCCCGATTCTCTTCAAAGCGAGGCTTCATGAGAAGAAAGATCGCCTTGGTCATGTCATCAAGTTCAGGCATCTGGCAGGCACCATGCAGTGCGAAGATCGCTTGCATGAGGGTTGAACGCTGAACATCATTCAGCAGCGAAATTGCTGGCCACTGTTCCGTATAGAGTATGAAACTGTTGACTTTTTCCTGTGTTTCCATCATAATGTTCCCATAGAGTTTGTTTTGATGTTTGGCCCTCTGCGGGAACAGGGGGCCTTTTCTTTTGCCTCAAGCTCTATCGCCACCATGTCCGGCCTCTTCTCGCAGTACAGGCGGCAGAAGTGCACATCTTTAACGTAGCCGTTTCTCGTGAACCACGGGGGCACCCCGTACTCTTTCGACCAGTCCGCAAAGCACAGGACGCGGCGCCCGTCGCGGTGAAGCCGACCCAAACGGCACGGCCCTATGCCCATGCCTGCCCCATGACTTCATATTCAGGGATACCACCCGTTTCAGACTCGCTGCGGAGCTTCTCCCAACACGACTGGCACCTGTAGTTGTTCGTGGGCTTCCCGCAATCATGGCATTTCCGCTTGAAAAGCGTTGACTGATTACTCTGTGGATGCTCTTCAAGCCATTCATCGCGTGTGATTCCGGCTTTGAATGCATACGTACAGGCCTTGTCGCAAAAAACCGCATTCCCCTTTGCCGGGAATTCTTTCCCGCAGCACTTGCACTTTTTGGGGCCTCGCGTCTGCGCGGCCTTATCCTTGCATTCCTTCGAGCAGTATTTTGCGGTTTTGGCAAAGAACCGTTTCGCCTCAAACATCCGGCCACACTGCTGGCAAGTCAGGATAGGCATTCTCCCCTCCCCTCTTCATACTTAGCGCATGCTTGATCAAGCTGGATTTTGACCAACTCCGAAGCATTATCTACAAGTGAAGGATGCTCACGCCGGATCATCCGAGACGCCATTTCTCCTATGGCCTCTTGCACATCCGCCATTTCTTCGCCCCACGAAGATCTGTCAGGCTCTGCCCATCCCTTGCGCCTCACGACATAGCCTAGCCTGTCAGCCAGCCATTCGAGAGGAGCGATGGAGCCACAGGAGGCCATAATGCCGAAAAGTGCGTCCGCCCCGAGCTTCGCCCCATCATCAGCGGGGTTCAGTTCACGCTTGAGGGTCGGGTACGGCTTTCCAATCTCGGCGGCGATAGCCTTGATCGGTTTTTCGCCTTCATCGATCATGGCCTCGATAACTTCCGTCAACGTGTTATAATCTTGGGTATTCATCGATCATTTTCCTTGGTGTATCCCCATGCTCTAATGGGGGCATGACATCTTTCGTCCACCTGCTCATCACCCTGCGCGGCCCCGTGTGGCGCGTCCGCATCCTGTCCGGCGGCACCATCCGCTGGAAGTGCTACCGCGTCGCGGAGTACCCGACGCCGGAGGCCGTGGTCCGGCGGTGCATGACGGGGCTAGCGTTCCGGAGCAAAAATCAGGAGCACGACAACAGCCACGCCGAGCGCAAGCAGGATGTCACACAGCATGACTCACCTCTTCGGGTTCGGTGGGAGTGCTGGGAGCGGCTGGAAATTGCCCCTCGTAAACGAACTCCCATAACTTGAACAAGTTGTCAGAATTAATCCTTGCCCCTGACAAAAAACGCGAAATCGACGCCTGAGAAACTCCAGTCTTTTCTTCGACTTCTATCTGGGTTGCCCGGGTAATCTGCATTCTTTCGCGCAAGTGAGTTCTGAAAAGTTCGGTGTTCATGGCGTAAGTATATACATATACGTATCTATATGCAAGTAAAATTACATTTACGAAAGATGACTTTTTGTCCTCAGTATCGTATGCAGGAACGTATGGAACTAGAAGAAAAACTCATGGCTCGGTTGAGGGACATTTCAGATCAACGCCAGATAGCTGCATTTGCTCAAAAATGTGGCGTCAGTCAGGCGAACTTGTCGCGTGCTTTAGGGGTCAAAGCCCAGCAACTTGGGCTCGATAAGGTATCAAAAATATTGTCAGCTATGGGGGCATTGGTGATTTTCCCGGATGAAGAAAGGTATCCTGTAATGCGTCGTATGGCCTGTCACTCTCCTACTGAAAACGTAACAGGGGACAACTTACATGAGATACCTGTCTTTGAAGAAGCAGGTGCCGGACTACCAGCTGAATTTTTTTCTACCGCTCCAGAAAATATGATCCCTGTTCTCCCTCAGTATAATCTTCCCGATGTTCGTGCCGTTAAAGTTACTGGCGACAGTATGGAACCTACAATCTTAAAAGGGGCTTATGTAGGTGTTATCCCTCTTGACGACGAACTAGAGGACGGCGGCATTTACCTTGTACAGCGTCCCCCATTTGGTTTGGTTGTTAAAAGAGTTATGCAAGATGAGGATGGTAATATTATCCTCCATTCAGACAATCCCAGATGGAAACCACAGAAAGTTTCTAATGAGGGATACGACAACATCATTATTGGGAAAGTCGTTTGGACTTGGCAGCTTGTTTAGTTACCGTGTGGGCGTGGCGTGACGTGAGCTGTAAATGAAAATCCCCGCCGGAGCGGGGAAGGAGAAAGAAATGGAGCCACAAATTATTAGATTACAATTAGCACTTATTTTCCAAGATATCATTAGAAATCCTAATCTATTTATGGAAGAATTAACGAGTGAATTAGACTTATTCAAAGATTCTAATCCAAATTTTATTATGCATCCTAGCACAATCCCTCCAGTCGTTCCTATTGGGACACTTATGGGTACTAATAAAATGACAAGTCTATCTGCAACAGGAGAACGGATTGATTTTATTTGCTATAATGTTCCAAACATAGATAAAAATGTAAAAGATGTGTACGACAAAAATGTTCCAATCATTATTGACAAAGTATTGTCTAAAAAAAGTATAGGTCGTATCGGTTTTATATCGACAATATTTAGAGAAGATAAAAATCCAAATAATTATATAGAAAAAAATTATACTAATCATTCTATAATAAAAGATACGACAGAGATTTTTGTTAGATACAACAATCCATATAAATACAAAAATATACTTATAAACAAATTAACAAATATTGAAAGCCCATTTAAACCATTTCCAGATAACGATACAATAGGATGGTCAATAACAAAGGACATCAATACTTCTTTTAGAGATGATGGACTTTCAAAAAAATTTGTATTGGATCTGTATTCAAAAATAAAAGATTATTTATGTTCGTAGGTGAAACATGCTAAAAAGTAATTTTCCGCAGTTTCCACCAGACCCTAATATTCTATTTGGAAAAGAGCAAAAATCTTCAACCAGTTCAGGTCAAGAACAAATATCATACCAAAAAACTTCTGCGTCTACTGCCTCAGTGGGTAATGAGTATCAATTTTTTGTTTATTTATCCAACTTGCATAATGCAATTATTCCAAGAATGAATGAGTATGAAAAAAATCAAGAAAATTTAGAATTAATTCTACACAAAGAAAAAGCGCTAGAAGAAGCAACACGAAGACTATTATCCATAAATATTATTTTAGGAATGATACTCCCAGCGGTTATTTTATTAATATTTTTCCTTTTTTGTTGGGTACATGCACCAGAAAATGTCGAATTATTCTTTGAAAAATATAAATGGATCTACTCTGGCTTTACACTAGTTGGATTGATTGCTTTTATTAATCCAATATGGAACATTCACCAATACAGTAAAAGACTAGATTCTATTGAAAAACAATTAAAAATCAACGGTAACAACTAGATAAAAACACCAAAAAAGTCCCCAACAACAAAATAAAAATAAAAAACTTAAAAAATATTCAATAAATTTTCCCATAGGTCTTTTGGTACCTCCTCGCCCCTCCCCGTGAGGGGCTTTTTGTGCCCTGCCGGGCGTGACCGCCGAGCCTTCGTGGTGTCGGCGGTATTTTTTGATTCAACATATACATATATGAAATTTTTATTGACGTAAAATTCGCATACGTATATATTGTCTTCACGACGAACGGGAAAGGCGAGTGGCGCGGCAACGGCCCGCTGAAAGCTGGAACCGGACGGAGGAAGCCCCAACAAGTACGAGCACGGCAAGCGCAAGCCTTTGGGAGCGGGAAGCACGCGACGGCAGGAAATGGGGTGATGTGGAGACAGGCCGCGTAGGGACGGCGGGACGGAAAAACGGCTGAAAAGAAGGCCGAAGCGCAAAGCGCACCGAAGCGACGGGGGCCGAGCCGACCAACAGGGCCCACGGTTACGACACAAAGATCGGGCCGTGAAACGTGATGAAATACGAATTTTTACATCCGGGCGGTCAGTTGACTTTCTGACAATTCACCGCCCCGCATGAAAGGGAGCGCGAGAAATCGTACTCCAGAACCATGCTAGAGCGTGGATAAGGTGCGAGGTGAGGCAAAGTTCGGTTGGGCAGGGCGCCGCGAGGCAAGGTGTGCGCGCCCCGGCGGGGATTGGCCCCGTCGGGTGCTTGCCTTGAATCATCGAAGCCAGGAACTACGCCGGGCTTTTTCATTGGTTCTGGGACTCCGGAACGAACTTTAACCGAGAGGATACAGCCATGCGTAACCCTTACGAATATGAACCGGAAGATGAGCCCCGCGTGTGCGCCACCTGCGCCCGTTTCTTCGAGTTCGATCAGGTGTGCAACGTGCCGGAAACCGTGGTGAAGGCCATGAAGGAACGGTTCGGCATCGCGCTGGCCGATTCGGAAATCGCCATCGAACCGGACAGGATCACCGACTGTACGGAATGGGTGAGCGCCGAACTCCACGACAGGAATGCCCTGTATGAGGCCAAGCAGGAAAAGAGGAGGAACGCGGCATGAACGGCACCATTTTCTGCCCGCACTGCAAGCTCAAGTACGACAAGGCCGTGAGGCTCAGGAGGCACCGCGACTTCTGGATCTGCTCGTCCTGCGCGGAATACTACACCGCCGAGACGCTGGTCACGGCGTGCGAGAACGCCGCACGATCGTTTCTGGCAAAGGCCAACTACCTCAAAATCATGGCACGGAGGGCGGCGGCATGATTTCCAACGTCTACATGAAGCACGCCAAGGTATCACTGGAACGGCCTAAAAAGGTTGACCGGGCTAGAGTTGCTGCGGTCATCATCTTTATGTCTGTCATGCTCGGTATCTGCATTCTTCCACAGATCTTGTACGGGATGGAGGCCATGCGATGAATCAAGAGGAACTTGATCAATTCATATCGTGCTTCTGGCTCACGGTTCGGAAGTGCTTGCACCAACGAATCCCTATGAAGCCTTGAGGTTTACCACCCAAGACGGCGTGGCAATCATCTTCAAGGACGCTGACGGGGAAATCACGAAAGACAGGAATGGGGCTTTCGAGGTTCTCCGGTGCTTTCGGAAAAAACGCAACTGGAACGGAGGCGGAAAGAGGGAACGGAAAGCCCGCAGTGCTTCAAGACGCAGGTTGCTGGTCAACTCAATCGCAAAACGCGACGGGTGGAACTGCATGTACTGCGGAGCAACGCTGACGCTTGAGACAGCAACGATAGAACATATCGTTCCCCTTGCCGGAAATGGGCTTGATGACCTGCGGAACATGACTCTCGCCTGTGCTGAGTGCAATCATGCTGCGGGGCATCTGAGTGCCCGGCAAAAGGTGGAACTCGCTTTGAAAAGGAGAGGGGATGTGATGAGGCCAGAAGCCGATATGTACGACGCGGAGAGGGAAAGCGTAGACCGCACGATTCCCGATGAACCCGAATACCACGGCCCCGACAAGGGGCCTTTTTAATAACATATTGAGGTAGAATTATGCGCGAACTCACGAAAAAAGAGATAGAAGTTTTACAGCGTCATGCAAAATGGCTGAAAAATGAAGAAGGCGGTGAAAAGGCCAACCTGTGGGATGCCGACCTGCGGGGTGCCGACCTGTGGGGTGCCTCAGGTAAAATTCTATCCTTTGGTCCTATCGGTTCCCGACGGGGAATCACATATGTGACCAAGACCGAACGGACTATCCATGTCCGTTGTGGTTGCTTCTACGGTACGCTCGAAGAATTTGCGGCGAAGGTTGAAGAAGAACATGGTGATTCTCAACATGGGAAATCGTACAAGGCGGCAATCGAGTTCATCAAGGCGCATGATGACGCTTGTTGGCAAGATGATGTCGAAGAATAGCAATGAAGGCCCTGAACAAGGGCCTTTTTAGTTCCCGGGAACCCCGGTGAAAAGGAGATTGATATGACTCAGGCTGTGGAAATCTATCAAGGGGGTAACGCTGTTGCTATGCAGGGCACTGCATTGACTGCCGAAAACCTCAAACAACAGGTTGCAATCGTACAACAAGCTATGCGGGCCGTAATGAAAAAAGGGCTTCATTACGGGGTGATTAAGGGATGCGGTGATAAACCCGTTCTTCTTAAACCCGGTGCAGAGGTTCTTGCCTTAACATTCCAGTTCGCCCCTAAATACGATGTACAAGTAACCGATTTAGGAAATGGACATCGGGAATATTCAGTGACCTGTGAATTAACACATAGACCAACAGGGGCATATGTTGGACAAGGTATAGGGAGTGCCTCTACCAGAGAGTCAAAGTATTTATATCGTAAGGCCGAACAAAAATGTCCTCGCTGTGGAAAGGAATCCATCATTAAAGGGAAAAAAGAATATGGAGGAGGATGGATTTGCTTTCAGAAAAAAGGGGGATGTGGGGCAAAGTTTCCCGATGGAGATCCTGAAATAGAAAACCAAAATATGGGTCGTGTTGAGCATGACAATCCTGCGGATTACTACAATACGTGCCTAAAAATGGCAAAAAAACGCGCTCTTGTGGATGCTGTTCTCACATGTACGGCGGCTAGCGACATTTTCACGCAAGACATTGAAGATGAACCGCAATCTTTTGGTGCAGAACAGGGGGCATATGCCAGATTAGATATTCAAGAAATTGGCCTTCGATTTGGACAATGTATAACTGTTGAAGAGCTTGATACTGTCATCGGAAGCCTTGGAATCGATAAATTCCATCCTGACGCAGCCAAGGTAGCTACACTTTACAACAAAAACAAAGAAGAGATTCTCTCTGAGCAAGCAAAGATAAAAAAGGAAGAAGTCAATAATGCTCAATAAAGTTCAAATCATCGGCAGACTCGGGCGTGACCCCGAACTGCGTTACTCGCAATCCGGCTCTCCCGTTTGTACTCTGAGTGTTGCCACCGATGAGGGGTACACCGACCGGGATGGAAAGAAGGTAGAGCGGACGGAATGGCACCGTGTAGTGCTCTACTCCAAGGCTGCGGAAAACTGCAACCAGTTCCTTAAAAAAGGCTCTCTTGTGTATGTTGAGGGCAGCCTACAAACTCGCAAATGGCAAGACCAACAGGGACAAGACCGTTTCTCCACGGAAATCAAGGCGCAGCGCGTCCAGTTCCTCGACAAGAAGGACGGAGGAAAGCCCAGTTCATCCTTACCCTCTGAATCTTACGGCATGGACAATGTGCCCTTTTAACGAGGTGAACATGCCCACCTTCAACGAAATCCAGCAAGAAATCGCCGGGATGCTTTCTATTCCCGATGAGGAGCTGACTCCGGAACAACGCGAGGCTATGGACGCCTACATGGATGAACTCGCCAAAGTCGAAGCAGACAAGGTGGATGGGTTCGGGCAGTTCTTGAAAATCCAGTCGGCACTTGCCGAAGCTTGCAAGGAAGAGGCGAAGCGACTCGCAGCCAAGGCGAAAGCCGCAGAATCACGCCTTGCATGGCTCAAGGAACACTACACCATCGCACTCAGGGAAAACGGACTCAAGAAAGTATCCGGCAACGCCTACACAATCAGCGTTCGGGAAACTGAGGCTGTAGCGGTAACGGCGCAAATGGAAGAACTTCCCGAACTGTACCGCCGCACAAAGACGACAGTGGAGCCGGACAAGCCCACAATCAAAGAAGCCCTCAAAGGCGGATTGACCATCCCCGGCTGTGCTCTGGTGAAGACATACAGCTTGCAAGTACGATAACCACCCCGGCCCGGCTCACCACCGGGCCTTTCTTTTGGGAAAGACTATGATCGTATGGCATGTGACCACGGCAAAGAAGCTTAAGCGTTACAAGGATTCGGGGGGCATTCTTCCGCCCGTCGGGGCGTGGGATAGTCTTCCCGCAGTCGAACGTTTTTCAAAACAGACAGGGCGCAAGGTGATTTTGAGGCTGAAATTCCCAAGCACGGCGGAACGGCTTCCCGGTCATCGTGGGGAAGCCTTTGTACTCAATGAAACGTATAGGCTCACAAGCATATGAGGTGAGATGAATCATGAGTGTTGATTTGTACGGGGATTACACGGCTGAGATACTTTCGCTTCCACAGCAATGGCGGGAACAGATGTGGTTAGCCAACGGAGAAACCGGAATTTCTTCTAAAACGAAAAAGAGGTGGCTGGAGTTTCGGAAGCACAGAAAGGCACCATGCGGAGATGAAACGCATCATTGCGTAGGATGCATGGTAAAGTATGGGTGCTCTCTCACTCCGGATTGGATAGACGCCGCCGAGTTCGAGGCGAGAGTGTCACGGTATATCGCTGAAAATGCATCAGAACTAGATATGATATCTAATAACTTGCAGTTCCTTGATGGTTTCAAAGCCAAAAGCCTAGCGTGGTACATCCTGCGGGAAGCGCGTATCGCCGTTGAAGAGGAGATGGACAATGAGTGAAACCTCCCTTGAATCCATTATGCAGTGCTCAAAAGAGGCAATCGCGCGGGCGTATATGTGCCGGGCATATGTGACAGTTCCCATCGGGAAATGTCCCGACCCGTATTGTCGGGTGAGAGGATGCAAAACATGCGGACGGGTAACGCCTCAAGCTTGGGAAGAAGTGTTGAACAGCGCGCAGGAGAAGAAGGATGCCTGAACCCCAGATCGTAATCGTGGTCAACTCCCTCACGGAAGCCCACAAGCTCGAACGGGAACTTGTGCGGGATAGGCAGAATGCATGTGGCTACAGGCCGCGTCAAAAGGATGAGTGCAGGTTTTGCAAGCATGTGGGGCGCTACTCCAGCTACACATACCAAACAACCTACTTTTGCGACTTGCACAATTTTTGTGTTGCTGCACGCGGGATATGCAACGACTTTGAAACAAATATACCGGGGGAACGAACCAATGACAGCGCAGGAGTGGCTTGACGAACTGGAGCGGCTTAGGAAGGCGGCGATCATGCCGCCCTATTATCTCAGGAAGAAACTCTTTTTTGGAGAGGATGAAGAAGAATACTACATCACCGATAAAGAAGAGCGCATCATCTGCCGGATGAAATACATGTCCACAGAACCGGATAACGCCGCATACATCGTCGCCGCGTGCAACGCCGTGCCGATGCTGATCGAGATGGTGCAAGACATGTCTTCCGTCATAGCCGGGATGCCGGGCATGGAATCAACCCCCGATGAAATTTTGCAGGACTTCTTTGAAGCCACGGAGCCAAAAGAATGAAAAATACCATCCGGCAGTATTCACTGCCCGGATACGATACAACCGACTACATAACCGAAAGTATAGCCTTCCTGCGTGACAATGAACCGCCGGAAGGCTTTTTTGTCGGGTTCAGCGGCGGTAAAGACTCTATCGTGACTCTGGAACTGTGCCGCATGGCCGGGGTAAAGCATGAGGCTTTCTACTCGTGCACCCGCATCGATCCGCCGGAAGTCGTACGCTTCATCCGGCAGCACTACCCCGAAGTGACATGGTTATACCCAAAAATGACGATGTGGGACGGGATCAAAAAGAAGTGTCCACCGCTGCGAACGGCCCGTTGGTGCTGTGACGTTCTGAAAAAAGAACCGGCGCGGCTTCATCCCATCAAGCATCGAATTATGGGCATACGCGCCGAAGAAAGTGTACGCCGAGCATCACGCCCCAGAATTGCGAGGTTCAATGGGCAGACGACATATAAGCCGATCTTCAACTGGCCTGAATGGGCCGTCTGGGAGTTCATCGAAAGCCGAAAATTGCAATACCCTTCACTGTATGACGAGGGATTTCACCGAATTGGCTGTGTAGTATGCCCCTTTATTCTTGGCAAAGCTCCGGGGGCTACACGACAGCGTGAAGAATCCATGCGACGCTGGCCGGGAATCTGGTATGCCTTCGAGCGTTGTGTCAAGGGCTGGTGGATACTCAAGAAAAATCAAGGGAAGCTTCGAAACGATAATGGATACAAGACAGCCAATGATTACTGGCAAGCATATTTAAGGGGATTTGAATGACCATCACCACCGAAGAACTCGCCAGCATCCGGGCTATCGCAGAGGCAGACAAGAACGGCGCGGACGGCAAGGCGTGGGACGAAGCCATTACCCCAGACATCGTGATCGCGCTGTGCGACCGTATCGAAGAACAGCAGGACGCGCTTAGACTCCTTGACATGGAACTTTCCGCAGTTCGCAATGCCTTGGAGGCTACGGAGCTGGAGGCATATTTATTGGAACAGTCCAATCTTTGGATAGCCGCTGTAGCATTTGACGGAACGGCTAGTGATTACGGAAGTCTGTATGGTCTTGTAGAAGCCGCACACGAGGCCGTGCGGGGAAGGCAGATGAACGAGCACGCGCTGAACGGACTTGATGCGGGACTTGAGCAGCGGCAATGGGAAATCGGGGCAATCGTCGAACATCTGAGAGAAATGAAGGAACGATGTGGACAGGAGCGGTATCAATGCTTGCTCGATTCCGCTGTCAATGAGCTTCTCTACGTTGATGATTCACTTATGACAATCAGAAAAATGCTGGAGGAATCATGCCCGAAGAACTGACGTTGCTACCGTTACCGTGCCCGGCGTGTGGGCACCCTGCCGGAATTGCTAGAGCGAACGGTACAGGCTGTGCGTTCGTCATGTGCCAACATGTGAAATGCGCATTTAGTGGACCCATCAAAACAACGAGTGAAGCCGCCGTTGCCGCATGGAACGCCCTGCCCCGAGCGCTGGAGTGGACGACAGAGCCGCCGAAGGTGCCGGGGTGGTACTGGTTCAAGGATGAATATGGCATCCGCATCGCATGGATCAAGCATGACTCTCGTAAAATAAACGAATTATATGCTGTGATTGGAGGTGTTGGTAACTGGATGTCAACCTTGCATGGACAATGGGCTGGCCCCATCCCCGAACCCCAAGAACCGAAATAGCCCCGAAAGGGGCTTTTCCTTTTCTGGAGGAGAACATGCGAAGACCCATCAACCCCGTAATCCCGTACCCACCCGAGGCCATCCAGCACACCCGTTGCGTTCTGGCCTTGTCCATGATCACCGTGGCGCTATCCCTCCTCAAGCCCGAAATGCTGGCGCAGCTTGGCGACCTTGGCAGACAAGTCGAGAAGGTCAACCGCTGGATCGAACGGTGTAGCGATGATGTCCAGCGCAGGTTGTCTGCTGGCGCAAAGCGAGATCTCGACAGGAGGTTCCATATCCTCGCGGAACACGTCGATTCTGCACTTGCTGAAACCGATGACGCCAAGAAATGGAGCCTGTGGGCCTCTGGAGTGTGGGCCGGGCTGACCTTCCTTGAGGACTGCCGGAACACTTGCCCCGCCTACTTCCGGGGCCTTCACTGGCACAACCTGCTCAAGACGCTGACCACGCTGTGCAATGCGCTCGAAAAGGTCGACCCGCAGATCGCAGATATCGGGACGCTGGTGTACGAGCGGGCTGCGTAGGGAGGACAAGAAATATGGAAACGACAATCTCGGAAATCCGCTCAATCGTACAGCGGCGTCGGGAGTTGGAGATTGAAGACCAACGTCTCTACCAACGGTTTCTCGAACTGCTCGAACTCAACCAAGGGACTAGAAAATCTTCTCGTGATACGCTATCCCCCAAAGCAGGGAAGGCGTTTTTTGCTGACGTGAAAAGGAAATCCCATGAGCGTAGCAAAGCGCGGTGACGGCAGATGGGCCGTCAAGTTCAAGGATGAGGAGGGGCGCTGGAGACAGCGCTCTTTCCGTACTGAGGAAGATGCCCGGCAGTTCGATGCGGATTGCCAGTATGATGCGGTGGAAAACACGCGCCTGACGCTGTTGGAGGCGGTGCTGGTGTACTTAAAAAATACCGAACACGCCGAGAACACCGTAGGAATTTATGAGTTCATTGTGTGCGGGCATGATCGAAAGAATGGGGAACACAGAGAGGGTCCAGCGGAGTTCCTTGCAAACAGATTCGTGGATACATTGACTCGTCGTGACCTCGAAACTGTACGTGAACGGTGCAGGAATGACGGCCTCTCAACAGCAAGTATCAATATCTATGTCGGAAAGATCAAGGCTGCACTCAGTTGGTGCGTTGAACAAGACTTACTCCATGAAAACCCTTGGGGAAAATATCGACAACTCCCCGGCGTAAGAAACAAGCCACGGACAGGAACATTGGAAGACTTCCACAAACTCTTTCCTGTGCTCCCGCCGTGGCTTCAATGGGCAGCAAAAACAGCCATTGCCCTATGCTTACGTCCCGGCGTGTCCGAACTTTTCCGATTGGAATGGTCGGCATTCGACTGGAAGGCTAGAACCGTGAGCGTTTACATGCCCAAAGTAGATAGCACCAAAATGGTATTTCCACCAGAGGAATATCTTCAGGAGGCATGGGTACGCTACCAAGATGATGCGATAAACGGTCAAAGTTTGGTTTGTAGAAATAGAAAGGGAGGACGTGTGAATAAAGGGCTTTATGAGATTGCATGGAGGCGGGCTTGCCGAAAGGCCGAAGTGTCTATGCCTATGTATGCCCTGCGACATATCGCCGCGTCCGAGATGCTTTCAAGAGGCGTGGACATCGCCGCAATAGCTGCGCAGCTTGGGCACAAAGATATTACCACCACAGGTATTTTTTACACACACGCTCTCGCCTCTTCCCAACGTCGAGCAGCGGCCGCACTCTCTTCTTGCACCAATTTGGTGCAGATTGGTGCGGTAAACGGCATCTAAAACAAACCTTATCAATAAGTTATGTAAAAACTTTGCTTTTTCCGCGAAAAAGCACATACATAATTTATTCCAACAACTAACGAACATCCTGCACCAAACAGCTTGGTGCAGACGGAAAAAAGCGTCTTCCCAACGCCTCAAAAAAGCGAGCATCGGTATGCTGTGTGAATGCGAAAAACCCCCTCTCGGTTCGCGCCGGGAGGGGGATTTTTTTTGTGTCAGGAGGATGCCGAAAGTTACTTGTTGCTCATCGGCATGTTCGGGTGTATGTGGCACATGATCTTCCAGCAGTCCAGCAGATCATCAAGCTCTTGAGCGTGCAGCCGGGACGAGCCCTCGTTGTCATCGAGAATCTTGTCGATGGTCTTGAGCACGCGCTCTTCCGTTTCCTCAGCGGCGTTCTGCCGCCATTCCTTATATTCCATGATAGACCTCACTGGGCGTATCTTTTTGCAATTTCATGAATGATTTCAACGTCTCCATCGTCGAGAAGAAGCCCCATGACGGGCACCTTCCCAGACTTCTGAAAAGCGTCTTTTGCCAAGGCATAGGCTTTATCAAGGTCAATCATGCCTGCCTCATCCATCACATCAGCGAATTTCAACGCGGGCGTGTACTGTTTGACCATCTGCCCAGATTTTTGAGCCGCGATGGTTCCAACCATGATCGCCCCGACTTTTTGCAGCCCGGTAGCCTTGGGAATGACTTCCTGATCAAGATAGGCGGCAAGGATAGTTCCAACGTGATTCGGATCAAGTTTTGGCATGATTGACCTCTTTGATTACGCCGAAGGCGTGGTTGTCGTCGCGTAGCTCACGTTCGCACACGGGAGGCAGTCAGTCAGAAAGACAGCTCCGGACGAGGCGAACGAGCTTTTTCCGTTAAGGATGCCACAGCAGCGGGCAGCCTGTTTTACGACCTGAGAGAGATACACGAAACTGGGGATAGCCCCGCAGCAGCACGGGCAATTGTAAACCGTGCTGTACGTTGTCACAGTTCCGCCCGTAGGCGTATACGAGAACTGGACCTTTGCCTGTGGATTCGTGCATGGCGTGACGCAAAACGGATCGAGCTGTGCCCCAGAGCAGTTGCAGAAGCGCAGCCGGAAGGTACCACGGTCCGGAAGTGGAGCGTCAAGGCCCAACGTCGCCACGTTCGTGGTGGTATTGACCGTAACGCCAGTCACGTTGATAGTAGGCACACAACACATGGTGCACCTCCTTTAACTGTTCGGGCAATCGGAATTGCAGGGAGCCTTCCACGCATTCTGAGCGGGCATGGGCTGAGGGCACACAGCGGAAGCCGGGATGATCGTCTTCGTCAGGCCGCTCACGGTCTGCTGGAGACACGCAACCGCGCCGCTCAGGGCGGTAAGCCCGTTGTTGGCAGTCAAGGCCACTTCGTTCACCTTGCCGAGAACAATCTGCTCGCGAAGTTCGCTGGTCTTGCCCATGCACTTGATCTGTTCTTCGATGCGGGCAATGTTCACCTGATTGGCAGCGGCTTCATCGGACAGCGGCTTGATGAACGCAAACATTTCTTCACGCAGAGCTTTGTTTTCCTCTCTCGTAGCCGCGTACACCGTGGCAATGCTCTGATCGCTGTACTTTTCCGCTTCCAACCTCGCGATCTTCGCGTCCTTTTCCGAAATGACGCCGAGCGCCACGCCCTGCGCCGTCATGGCCGCCTGCTGTCCGCCGCCAAGAATACCACCGAGATTCCCATTCTGCAAAAAGGCCAGCCCACCAAGGGCAAGAGCCGGGATGCCGACGCCATACGCGCCACCCTTCGATGCGAATTCAGCCATAAAAAAGACCTCCAAAATTTCCCCCGGCGGGATGCCGGGTTTCTTGGAGGTCAGTATGAATGGGATGGTATGAAATGATGATATGTCATGGTGATAGATGCGGAATGATACGGCGTAAAATGGTTCATTGCGGCACAGTGAGGCGTTGTGAGGGAAGGCCGAAAACGGAATCCTGCCACTCGTCGAGCCAGTCTCGACGATACCAGATTCTCCCGTTCATGGTGGCGTAGCGCGGACCCTTGCTGTCCGGAGCCCATTCTTTGCGGCCCCTGCGCCATTTTTCGAGCGTTGACGTTGAAAAGCCAAGGTAAACAGCGGCTTCTTTTGGCGTCATGCGATCACACATGATAATCATACTCTCCGTTGTCTGGTTTGATACGGTCATACCAGACACGGCTCGCTTCAACGGTTCCCGTGTCGCCCTTGGGGGGTGTGTCCGCACCCCCCTTTTATTATGTTAACACAATAGATTTAATATCTTCAAGCGTCTTGCAGACATCAAGCCGATCTTTCAGATTTTAATACCGACCAATGATAAAACCGGAAGCAGCGGTAAAGGCGTCGGCCTTGGCAAGCACCCGGCGCACAAGCTCATCAAGAGGCACACCCCGGGCTTGGGACAATCCCGAAAGAAACGGCGTTGAGGACGTGGGATCGGCGGTATAGGCGCGGGCCTCGGATTCCTGCTTGTCGAACGTGCTGATCTCCCGGTCTGGATAGGTCGCCGTGAGTGTGGCTATGGCCCTGTCCGCAGCCGCGTTGATTTCCGAGAGCTTGGCGGCTTTCGTCTGTTCAAGTGTCGGCACGGGCGGGACGTAAGGCTGTTCCTCGGCCACGCATTCGGGGTGCGCCTCGGCATAGGCAAACACGGCGTCCCATTCTTCCGCGAACTCGGCGGCGTAAGGGTAGACGTGGTAGGGCATACCGTTCTTCGTGATGACGTATGAATCGTCAGCCACGCGATGGATCATGGTCTTATACTCAGACATATTTCTTCCTTCCCCTTAAGCTACCCTTATGGCGATGCCGCCGTCGTTGGATGGGGCAGTGGCACCGCCAGCCAAGGTAACGCCACGCAGATAATGGGAATCATAGGGCATATAGATGTAAAGCCATGTCCCTCCATTCGGAATGGCGCCGTCACGCCCAACAAAGGCAACATTGGGCATCACGGCCGTTGCCCATGAGGTTCCTCCGTTCGCCGGGGCGCTGCCCGCGCTGTTGGCGTAGTTTACGCTTAATGCGCTCGTTGTATATATTTTGAATATTCCATTGAGTGCATACCCCATAATATATGTGGGGTTCTCGCCTAGTATTTCATCATAGAGTACATAGTTTCCTCCAGAATTTTGAGCTTTCCATGCTTTGGCGCTTCCAACACCCTCTATATGCATGGGTCGAAAAGCATCAAACGGTTCTTGTCCAAGCCTTCCCAACAAAAATTATGGGCTCGCACCCCTCCCGACCCATTGAAGCGGTAGTCCACGAAGACCATTAGCATAATCGGCAGTGCCAGATGTATTGGACTTTTGTTTCGCATCAGCAGCCAAATCATAGGCCGTCTTCACGGCCTTCGCGGACGCCGCCATCTTCGAGTCCGCCAAGTTCACGCTGTCCGAAATCTTCGTGAGCGCTGGCTTGTACTCCCCGCCTCCGGTCAGGAAGCTTTCATGCTGCCCGGCGGCTGCGGGCGGAACAAGGCCGCTTGTCCCGGCTGCCGATATCGTCGCGCCCTGCATTTCGGGTACGGAGATAATGCACAGTCCGCCCGTACCATCAGCAAGGGCTTTTGAGCGCGATATCTTAATACCATCACCAATATAGTTTGTCTGAACGAGTTGTTGCCACGGCTGCCATGTGCCGTCGCTTATGCGTCGGCGCGACCATTCAGGCCCCGCCGTACCCATACGCGAGTAGATTTTCTGAACCGCCGCATTGGGGTTTGTAGCATCGCCGAACACACGAAGGACATAATATCCGTCCATCCCATTCATCGGCACATTGGTACAGTTTCCGGAGTAAACAATGTATGTGCCGGATGAGATAATATCGTTCA
>ERZ773217.823-NODE-823-length-27908-cov-29.250637_pt1 | contig 27908 bp, 25 predicted proteins | sample MGYA00580995_ERZ773217 | MGnify/ENA primary metagenome ERZ773217 (study PRJEB29015, sample SAMEA2737772) | human gut metagenome | biome: human gut; feature: human-associated habitat; material: faeces | place: China | collected 2012 ...
AATGGCCGATGCACGCTTGCACAGCTCGGACAGGACGTTGATGCCCATGGACATATTGGCGCTCTTGAACACCGGGATGCTACGGGAGAGCTGGACGAGCTTCAGCTGCAGTTCCTCGGAAAGACCGGTGGTGCAGACCACGATGGGCAGCTTGTGAGCCTCACAGTAGGGCAGAGCCTTCTCGACCGCTGCCGGGGCGCTGAAGTCGATGACGACGTCGCCCTTGCCGTCCAGCTTGTCCAGACTGTCATACACGGGAATGCCGTTCATCTCGCCGTCCTTCATGTCGATGCCGGCCACGACGCGGCAATCCTCACGCTGGGCGATCATCTCGCACAGCACATGGCCCATCCTGCCGCCAATGCCCTGAATGATAATATCCGTCATTGTTATTATCCTCTTTTTTATCATACGGCAAATGCCCGGAGACCTGTCTCGCCGGGCATTTGCACATAAAATCGTTTATTCCTTGATAAGACCTGCAGCCTGCAGAGCCTGCTCGATCTGCTCCTTGTGTGCGTCGCTGGGCTCCACGAGGGGCAGCCGGCACTCACCGGCCTCCCAGCCCAGCACATTCATAGCGTACTTGACCGGGATGGGGTTGACCTCGCAGAAGAGCGCATCGCACAGGGGCAGCATCTCCAGCTGCAGCTCGCGGGCCTTGGCGGTATCACCGTCGAACCATGCCTTGCAGCAGTTGTGAACAAGCTCAGGCTTGACATTGGAGACGACGCTGATGACGCCCTTGCCGCCCAGGGACAGCAGGGGGACCACCTGGTCATCGTTGCCGGAGTAGATGTTCAGCTCGTCGCCGCAGAGGGCCGCGATCTTCGCCACCTGACCGATATTGCCGGAGGCTTCCTTGATGCCGTTGATGAGCGGGTGCTTGCTCAGCTCCTTGGCCGTCTCGGGGGCGATGTTCAGGCCGGTGCGGGAAGGCACATTATACAGGATGACCGGAATGCCGCCGGCCTCTGCCATTGCGGTAAAGTGGGCGACAAGGCCAGCCTGAGAGGTCTTGTTGTAGTAGGGAGTCACCAGCAGCAGAGCGTCTGCGCCGCAGGCGGCAGACTTTGCAGCCAGAGCACAGCCGTGGTCGGTGTCGTTGGAACCGGCACCGGCGATGACAGGCACACGGTGACTCACGAGGTCCACGGTATACTTGATGGCAGCCAGCTGCTCCTCGTCGGTCATGGTAGAGCACTCGCCGGTGGTGCCACAGATGACGATGGCGTCGGTGCCGCGGGCGATCTGATCCTCAACGATGCGGCCCAGCTCATCGAAATTGATGCTGCCGTCCTCATACATCGGGGTGATGATGGCAACACCCGCACCAGTAAAAACAGGATTCTTCATAGCAAAAAACTCCTTTGCAGCGCGTTGAAGTTCAAAAAGCGCGCAGATCAGTCAAAATAGCCCTTGGCTGCCAGCAGCTCAGCCAGCAGCACTGCGCCGCCAGCAGCGCCGCGCAGAGTGTTGTGGCTCATGCAGGCGAACTTGTAATCAAACAGGGTGTCCTCACGCAGACGACCGATGCAGACGGCCATGCCGTGCTCGGTATTGCGGTCCAGCTTGGGCTGGGGACGGTCGTTTTCCTCGAAGTAGTGGAGGAACTGCTTGGGTGCGCTGGGCAGGTCCAGTTCCTGTGCGGGGCCGCGGAACTCGGCCCAAGCCTTGAGGATCTCTTCCTTGCTGGGCTTCTTATCAAAGCTCACGAAGACAGCGGCGGTGTGACCGTCAGAGACAGGCACACGGAAGCACTGGGCAGTGATGACAGGCTTCTCGGCGTTGACGATGTGGTCGCCCTCAATATGACCCCACAGCTTGAGAGGCTCACGCTCGCTCTTTTCTTCCTCGCCGCCGATGTAGGGGATGACGTTGTCGATGATCTCAGGCATCCGGTCGAAGGTCTTGCCGGCACCGGAAATGGCCTGATAGGTGCAGACCAGAGCCTTGCTGACGCCGAAATCCTTCATCAGGGGGTGCAGGGCAGGGACATAGCTCTGCAGGCTGCAGTTGGACTTGACGGCGATGAAGCCGCGCTTGGTACCCAGGCGCTTGCGCTGAGCGGGGATGATGTCGATGTGGTCGGCGTTGATCTCAGGCACGACCATCGGCACGTCCGGGGTGAAGCGGTTTGCGCTGTTGTTGGAGACGACGGGACATTCTGCCTTGGCGTAAGCCTCTTCCAGAGCCTTGATCTCGTCCTTCGGCATATTGACGGCGCAGAAGATAAAGTCCACCTGAGAGGCGACCTCCTCCACCTTGGATGCATCCAGCACTACCATCTTCTTGACACTCTCCGGCATCGGGGTGGTCATGGCCCAGCGAGAACCGACAGCCTCCTCATAGGTCTTGCCGGCGCTCCGGCCGGAAGCGGCCAGAGTCGTCAGCTTGAACCAGGGATGATTTTCGAGCAGAGTAACAAAACGCTGGCCTACCATACCGGTGGCACCGACAACGCCCACTTTATATTGTTTATCCATTTCCAGCACCTTTCCTTTCAAAAAAGCCAATTCGCATAAGACTCCGCTTGCAAAGCAGACGTCTATGCAATATAATAGATACCGCTATACAGATTTTATGATAACATTGATGCGGCATTCGTGTCAATCATCGGAAAGGCAAATGCTAACTATGTTAAAAAAAGATTTTTGGTATGATTTACCCAAAGAGCTCATTGCACAGGAGCCTGCATCCCCCCGTGATGCGGCCCGCCTGATGGTCCTGAGCCAGAAAGACGACAGCATCCAGCACCGTATCTTCCACGACCTGCCCGAATACCTCGAGCCGGGCGACCTGCTGGTGGTCAACAACTCCAAAGTCCTGCCCGCCCGCATCGTAGGCATCAAGCAGCCCACCGGCGCTGTCTGCGAGCTGCTGCTCCTGCGGCAGGTGAAGGGCGACCAGTGGGAGTGCCTTGCAAAGCCCGGCAAGCGGATGCAGCCCGGTACCAAGGTCAGCTTTGGCGACGGCAGCCTGACGGCCATCGTGGACGAAACGCTGGAAGACGGCAACAAGTTCGTTACCTTCTACTACGACACTGAGACCCTCTACGAGAAGCTGGACGAGTTCGGCAAGATGCCTCTGCCGCCCTATATCACCAAGCAGCTGGACGACCAGAGCCAGTACCAGACTGTCTATGCCAAGGAGCTGGGTAGCGCTGCCGCTCCCACGGCTGGCCTCCACTTCACGCCAGAGCTGATGGATACCATCCGCGCCAAGGGCGTCAACATCACCGAGGTGACGCTCCATGTCGGTCTCGGCACCTTCCGCCCCGTGCAGGAAGACGAGATCACCGACCACAAGATGCACAGCGAGTGGTACTCCGTCAGTGAGGAGACCGCAAGACTCATCCATAATACCAAGGCCGCAGGCCATCGTGTCATCGCCGTAGGCACCACCAGCTGCCGCACGCTGGAAGCCGTCGCCGCCAAGTACGGCGAGATCAAAGCCTGCAGCGGCAACACCGACATCTTCCTCTATCCCGGTGTCAAGTTCAACTGCATCGACGGCCTTATCACCAACTTCCATCTGCCCGAAAGCACCCTCATCATGCTGGTGTCGGCGCTGTATGGCTACGAAAAGACGATGGCCGCCTATAAGGTGGCTGTCGAGCAGAAATATCGGTTCTTCAGCTTTGGCGATGCGATGCTGATCTTGTAACTATTATAGCGCTTCGGCGCTGTAATATCCCGACTCTGTATCCGCAGCGAGAGCATACGCCCCCTGCGGCAGGATGCACGGCTGTTTTCCGTGCGCAGAAAGGAAAAATATTATGCCTTCTTTGACGACCTACAAGCTGCTCAAGCAGGAGCACAACGCCCGGCGGGGCGAGTTCAAGACCGTACACGGCACGGTGCAGACCCCCGCATTCCAGAATGTTGCCACCGCCGGCGCCATCAAGGGCGGCCTGTCTGCCCATGACCTGAAGGACATCGGTGCGCAGGTCATGCTCTGCAACACCTACCATCTGCATCTGCGTCCCGGCGACAAGCTGGTGGCAGAGATGGGCGGTCTGCACAAGTTCACCCGCTGGAACGGCCCCATTCTCACCGACAGCGGCGGATTTCAGGTGTTCAGCCTCGCAAAGCTGCGCAAGATCACCGAGGAAGGCGTGACCTTTGCCTCTCACCTCGACGGCCACCGCATCTTCATGGGGCCTGAGGAAAGTATGCAGATCCAGGCAAACCTTGGCTCTACCATCGCCATGGCCTTTGATGAGTGTGTCGAGAACCCTGCCCAGCACGATTACTCCAAAGCCAGCTGCGAGCGCACCACCCGCTGGCTCAAGCGCTGCAAGGATGAGATGGCCCGCCTGAAGCATGAAGGCATCTCCGTCAACCCCGACCAGCTGCTCTTCGGCATCAATCAGGGCTGCACCTTCGCCGACCTGCGCGTGGAGCACATGAAGCAGATCGCTGACCTGGACCTGGACGGCTACGCCATCGGCGGCCTCGCTGTGGGTGAGCCCACTGAGGTGATGTACGAGATGATCAGCGCGGTCGAGCCCTATATGCCCAAGGATAAGATCCGTTACCTGATGGGCGTAGGCACTCCCGGCAACATCATCGAGGCCGTCTCCCGCGGCGTGGACCTCTTCGATTGCGTCATGCCCAGCCGCAATGCCCGCCATGGCCACCTGAACACCTGGGGCGGCATCATCAACATCAAGAACGCCAAGTACGAGCGCGACGAGCGCCCCATCGACCCCGCCTGCGGCTGCCCGGCCTGCCGGAACTACTCCCGCGCCTATATCCGCCACCTGTTCAAGGCAGAGGAACTGCTGGGTATGCGTCTGGCCGTCATGCACAACCTCTGGTTCTACAATCACCTGATGGAGCGCATCCGCGATGAGCTGGATGCAGGCACCTTTACCGCCTTCCATGACCGCTATGTCAAGCTGCTCGACACACGAATTTGAGATTTAGCCTTGAAACATGCCGGATAAGCGCGTATAATAAGGTCATATGAATTTGAGAGGAGATTTTGCCCCATGCAATTTCTGACTACGACCGAAAGCTACATCAGCCTTTTCTTTACTCTGGCTCTGATGCTGGTGATGCTCTACTTCATGATCTACCGTCCCCAGAAGAAGCAGGAGAAGAAGGACGCTGCAATGCGCTCTTCTCTGGAGATCGGCGATCAGGTCACCACCATCGGCGGCGTCATCGGCCGTGTGGTCGCCATCAAGGACGACACCTTTGTGCTGGAGACTGGCGCTGACCGTGTGAAGATCCGCTTCACCAAGAACGCCATCAGCTCTGTCGAGAAGCTGAACATGGACAACGCCCCCAAGAAGTAATAATTTTCCGGATCCGTGCTTTGAACGCGTCTCCCTGCATACAGTAGGTGCAGGGAGGCGCGTTTTTATGTCTGATACCAAGAAATTCCCGGCGATAGGTCTGCTGGTCGTTTTCGGAGTGGGCAGTGCGGCAGCAGCCGTGAGCCTGGCAGGGTTCGGCTGGCTGATGGTCAATCAGGGCCTGACGCAGGAGGCCGCTGCTCCGCTGGCCACGGCGGCAGTCTGTCTCGGCAGCTTTCTCAGCGGTCTGCTGATGGCCATTCTGCAAAAGGGCAAAGGGCTCGTCTGGGGTGCAGCGGAAGGAGCGCTCTTTGCTGGCCTGCTTTTCATTCTGGGTACACTGTACCAGAGTGAGTGGGAAACGATGCAGTTCGTCCGGGCAGGGCTTGTCCTGCTGATGGGGGTTCTGGGCGGGGTCCTCGGAATGCTGCGCACGGAGCGAAAGCGGCGCTGAATGCTCAGTCCACGCTACAGCGGCCATACACAACAAAAGCAGGAGGGAAAAAGCACGATGTGGGTCTATCAGGAAACGGAAACAAATGCAGCGGCGCTTGTGCCGACGCTGCCGGAAGATACAGCGGGCGAGTCTCTGGCAGAAAAAGAAGCCATGACGCCTGTCTCCGAGCCGTTGGCGGAGCTTCCACCTCAGAAAGCTCCCCGGCGGAAGCCATTCCAAGCCAGCCGGGACTGCATCCTTCTGGCGGCGGCCTATCTCTTCGGTACTCTGATGGCGGGCGTCCTGCAGGCGCTGTGCGACGCTGAAGAGATGGAGACGCTGGCCTATTATCTGGACTGCTGGCGCGGAGTGTTCGCGGCGTCCAGTGCAGCACAGGCGGTGGGGCTGTTTGGGGCAGAGCTGGCTGTCGTCCTCGGGGCGGCGGCAGTGTTTCTTCTGCTGGGGCTCTCGGCAGTGGGGCCGCTGCCTATCTTTCTGTTTGCGATGTTATACGGGACAGGCTCCGGCCTGCTCTCGGCGCAGCTTCTGAATAGCCTCGGGGCAAAACAGCTCGTTCTCTTTTTGCTCACCGCCAGCCTGCCGACGGCACTGGCGGCGGGTGCGCTCTGTTTGTTCGGTGCCTCGGCTCTGCAGGTCAGCAGCCGAATCCATGCGTTCTCTTTCGGTAGAGGGGATAAGGGAAGCCATCCGGCAGGAGCACGGCTCCTGGTGGGGCAATTCGCCTTACTGGCGGTCTGTCTCTGCCCGCTCTGCGGCGCGGCCACCGGCCTTGTGTGTCTTGCAAATCGTCTGATGCAGGCCGGATAAGCGCCCGGCTTTCTTGCGGCCTCGGACCGGATGTGGTATGATAGAGAAAATGATTTTCATGAAATGAAAACAGGGAGTCCAGAATGAAAGAACCGAAGCTGAAAACCGTATACGTCTGCTCCAACTGCGGAGAGACAAGCCCCCGCTGGATGGGCCGCTGCCCCAGCTGCGGCAGTTGGAACACCATGAATGAGGATGTGGTCGCCGAAGCGCCCAAGGCCGGGCTTTCCGGCGGAAAAGCCGCTGCGCCCGCCCGGCAGGAGGGCGTCACCTCGCTGACGGCAAGGCGTCTGGCCGACATCAGCACGACGGAGGAAAAGAGCCGCATCCTGACTGGCATTTCCGAACTTGACCGCGTATTGGGCGGCGGCATCGTACTGGGCGGTGTCGTACTGCTGAGCGGTGAGCCGGGCGTGGGCAAATCTACGATGCTTTTGCAGCTCTGCGGTGCCATCTCCAACCAGCACACGGTGCTGTATATCACGGGCGAAGAGTCCGTCCGTCAGGTCAAGCTGCGTGCGGCCCGCCTGAAAGTCCCGCAAGACAACATCTATCTGGCGGCAGAAAATGATGTAGACGAGATCTGCGGCCTCATCGAGAAGGAAAAGCCGGAACTGGTCGTCATCGACTCCATCCAGACCATGCGGTGTATGGACATCTCGTCTTCGTCCGGCACGGTCAGTCAGGTGAAAGAGAGTGCGGCCCGCCTGCTGGCCGTCGCCAAGAAGCAGGAGATCCCGATGTTTATCGTGGGCCATGTCAACAAGGACGGTGCTATCGCAGGCCCGAAGGTCATGGAGCACATCGTGGATACGGTTCTTTACTTTGAGGGAGACAAAATGCTGCCATACCGCATCCTGCGGGCGGCTAAAAATCGCTATGGCTCCACCAACGAGCTTGGTATGTTTGATATGACAGGGCAGGGCCTTGAGGAAATCGAAAATCCGTCCCAGATGCTCCTGGAAGGCCGTCCGCTGGGCGTTTCCGGGAACTGCGTCGCCTGTACCATGGAAGGCAGCCGCCCCATTCTGAGCGAGATACAGGCCCTTGCGACCAAGACGAATTTCCCGGCACCCCGGCGGGCCTGCAGCGGTTACGACTACAACCGCATGAACCTTCTCATTGCCGTGCTGGAAAAGCGTGCAGGCTATTTCTTCGGCAATCTGGACGTATATATCAACATCGTCAGCGGCATCACCCTGCGAGATACCGCCTGCGACCTTTCCGTCTGTCTGAGCATGGTGTCTTCGCTTCTGGACTGCCCCGTGAGCGATAAGCTCATTGCCATCGGTGAAGTCGGCCTTGGCGGCGAGGTGCGCAGCGTGCCGAATCTGGAGCAGCGCCTGCGGGAAGCGGAACGTATCGGCTTTGAGCGCGCTGTCGTACCAAAGCACAGCCTTGCTCATCTGAATGCCGCCGATTATCCCGGCATGAAGCTTGTCGGCGCCGCCTATATCTCGGATGCCATCCATGCCCTGAAATCTGACCGTCTGTGACCATAAAAAGAGGAAACTATGTCGATTTATCTGGACGAAAAAAATCCCGAAAAACATAAGCCTTTTGATGATGCCTCGCCGGACATCGTCGCGTATGTGCGCTATCTGGAAGTTATCGCAGGCAAAAGCCCCAACACGGCCTTCAGCTATTACTGCGACCTGCGCAATTTCAGCCGCTTTATGAAGCGCCGGCGCGGCCTTGTAACAGACGATACCGAGATAAAGGACATCGACCCCAAGGGGCTCGATACGGCTTTCTGGGGCAGTGTGACCAAGGAAGACGTTTATGAGTATCTGTACTTTCTGAACAGCGAGTGCGGCAACAAAAAGTCTTCGACGGCCCGGCGGCTGGCAAGTCTCCACGGCTTTTATGATTATCTGGTCAATCAGGTAGACTTGCTCAAAGAGAATCCGACGGCATCCATCAAGCCGCCCAAACAAGATAAAGTCCTTCCCAAGTACCTGACGGCAGAGCAATCCATGGATCTTCTGGAAAGCACCCAGACCCAGAGCGATTTCCCGGAGCGGGATTACTGCATGGTCGTGCTGTTTTTGAACTGTGGGATGCGTCTTTCGGAGCTTGTCGGCATGGACCTCGGCGACATCGACATGGAACAGCGGCAGATCCGTTTGTTCGGTAAAGGCCATAAAGAGCGGATGGTCTACCTGAATGATGCCTGCAAGGAGGCATTGCAGATTTATCTGAACAAGCGCAACACGATGGAGGGCCTGAACCCCAAAGAGAGAGCTGTCTTTATCACCCGGCGGCGCAAGGAGCGAATCTCAAACCGCAGGGTAGAGCAGCTGGTCACCGGCGCCATGAAAGCAGCGGGTCTGCGCGGTTTTTCCACCCATAAGCTCCGCCATACTGCCGCGACGCTGATGTATCAGACTGGCAACGTGGATATTCTGACCCTCAAACAGCTTCTGGGCCACAGCAGCGTCGGCACGACACAAATTTATACACACCTGCAGGAATTTCAGGTGCGTGCAGCGATTGAGCAGAATCCGCTGGGTGAAGTTAAGAAGGCAAGCTTGGATACAACGCCAAAGGAGACAGGGGAGAGCAAGGGGGAATTTGCCGATTCTCCGTCGGATGAGCCTGAAAATGATGCACCGGACGGCCCGATGGAAGCCTTTGAGGGTGCCGCACAGGAAGGTTTCCGGGTGGATGTTTCGAGCCTTGCGGATACGGAGAGCACCGACAAATGATGACGTCCGAGCAGATACAGCAGCTTCGGCGCGATGAGGCTGCGATGATGGCAGAATGGTCGGCGTCCTCTGTGCAGCCGTGCCGCTTTAACACCGACGGCATCGTGGACTATGAGCGCTGGGCGGCACTCCCGGGCGGAAAGCATATCGTTGTTCTATTGAAGGAAACGAATGCTCTGAGCGGAAGCCTTGTGGATTTTCTTTCTCATGGCGGAAGCAAAACTTACTACCGGACGTGGAATAATGTCGCACGCTGGATAAATATGGTTTTTAATGGAACATATTGGGAATTCGTGCCAAAATCAGCTCTGGATGATATGGTTAGAAATATCGCTGTGATAAACCTCAAAAAGTGTTCCGGCAGCGCCCATGCAAGCGCAAAGGTGGTACGGCAGGCCGCCCGGCAGGATGCGGACCGACTGAAACGTCAGATACAGCTCTACGAACCGGACATCATCCTGACCGGCGGCTGGGGGCTGGTATCGAACATTCTGCACGATGAGATACTTGCGGATGACGCCGAGTGGGTCAAGCCCAATGGACAGACAGCATTATGGTATTATACGAGCTGTTCAGTCCGTTCGGAAAAAGAAACACTCGTTGTGAGTATGCCGCATCCGAATCGAGCGGCGAAGTGTTGGACACATTAGAACTGGAAAAGATTCTGCGAGAGACCGGACGATCATAAAGACTGCAAGAAACATATAAAATGCTGCATTGCGGTTGCGTTAAATAACATAACTGTGCCAAATGCGAAAAAACGCTCCAGCCAGCGCAGAAGGCTCAGAAGCCGCTGGAAAGGCCCGAAATCTGGAAAAGAGGGCTTTTTCACTCCCCTGCATTTCGTATAACCTGCATTATACGAAATATTATAAAAATCAAAAACAGAGGCCCCCTTCTCCTGCGTTCCGTCATCGGTGCAGGTTTTGGGAGCCTCTGCTGTTCTTTTATACCATTTCGTTTGGGACGCGTGGATTGCCTGCCAAGCAAGCATCATAAAATACAGCTGGACAAGACCGCTTTCATGCGAGCGTCCATTGCATCAGACTTTACAGTGGTGTATCCAGCGGCTGTGTTCCGAAGTACGCGCAGATTGCTTCATAGTAAGCGCGCGCCACTGTCTTACAGCCTTCTTCGCTGCCAAACTGTGCAACGTCCTCTTCGCTGGTCACAAAGCACTGTTCTGCCAGAACCGCCGGACAGTTTACATCTTCCAATAAGGTAAAGCTTCGCTCGTCCCTTACTTCGGTATGGGTGCTCTCTACAAGCTGCTTTACCTCGCCCTGATAATAAATGTACCGGATGCCGCCGTGGCCGCGGAGCTTTGCGCCTGCGGCCTGCATTCCCTGCGCCAGCTGCTGCGCGAAGTAATAGCTCTCCTGATGCCATGTACGGCCCGGAACGGACGGATAACACTCAAAGCCTGCAGCAGTAGAGCCTTCCGGCGCGGAGTTGCCGTGGATGGACAGCAGCAGCTGCGGGCTCTGGGCATTGATGGCCTCTGCCCGTTCGCTGGGCTTTGCGGTGACATCATAGCTTTCGCGGGAACACAGCGGGATGTAATTAGGGTCGGCCTCCAGCAGCGCAAGCAGAGCCTCGGAGGTCTGGGCCGTCATCTCTTTTTCTTCGACGACTCCCCTTGCGCCCGGGTCGCTTCCGCCGTGGCCGGCATCAATGCAGACCCGGTAGGGCGGGTCGCCCACCACAGGCCGGAAAGGCTCTTCCCCGCTCTCATTTCGCCCGGAGCCGAACAGCGCTGCCTTCCAAAGGAAAAATGCTGCACTGAAGCAGACGACACACACCAAAAGGCCGATGACCGTCGCAGCGGACGGGCCGCCCTGTCTTCTCCGGTGTGCGTGTCTCGGATTTGAACGTCCTGCCATCGGCTTACTTCAGCTCGACGACGGTCACGCCGCTCTCGCCCTCGCCGTAACGACCCAGACGGAAGCTCTTGACCATTCGGTTTCCCCGCAGATGCTTATGGATCGCAGTGCGCAGTGCGCCGGTACCATTGCCGTGGATGAGATATACCACCGTCTGACCGTTCAAAATCGCACGGTCGATGAAGGAATCCACCTCCGGCAGCGCCTCGTCTACGGTAAGACCCAGCAGGTTGCATTCCATCTTTGCCGTGCGCTGCACGCGCTCTACCCTGCCATTGGGCCGGTTAGCATCGCCGGTCAGGCGGGAGTAACGCTGCTGTGCCTTGGTCTGAGGCTTCGTCTCCTTGACCAGCTTTTCCGGCTGCTTGAGGCCTTTGAGCGGCACTTTCGTCTTGATGATGCCGGCCCGTACGAGAACATCACCGTTTTTATCCGGCAGAGAGAGCACAGTAGCCAGCTGGTTCAGTTCTGCAATGCAGACCTCCTGCCCTACCTTGACTTCTTTCAGCGGCACGAACTCCTTGACCGGGTTGTGTACCACTTCAGTCCCCATAAAGAGCTTTTCGGACTCTTTCTTGGCGATCTCACGGGCGCGCTGGGCCTTCTGCTGGGTGCTCATCCGCTCGTCTTTCTGGATCTGGCGCAGCTCATCCGTTAGAGCGTAAGCCTTGCTCTCGACCTCCTGCGCCAGTGCGCGGGCCTTGGCGCGGGCAGCTTCCAGCTCATTCTCGCCCTGCTGGATAAGCTCATCGCGCTTCTGACGGGCTGCATCCAGCTGGTGGGCGGCCTCGTTTTTCAGGCCTTCCACCTCGTCCTGACTGGCTTTGAGCTGGAGCTTCAAATCATCCAGCTGGCCCAGAACGGCGTCCAGACGCTTGTCTTCTGCGGATAGATGCTGCTGTGCCGCCTCAATGACCCGCTCCGGGATGCCGAGCTTTTCGCTGATAAGGAAAGCGTTGGACTTGCCCGGAACACCGACGCTGAGCTTATAGGTGGGGCGCAGCGTCTCCAAATCGAACTCGCAGCTGGCGTTGACGACGCCCTTTGTCTCGAGAGCGAACACCTTCAATTCTGCATAGTGCGTTGTGGCCATCAGGAGCACACCGCGGCGGCGCAGCTCTTCGATGATGGCAACAGCCAGTGCCGCACCCTCCGCCGGGTCGGTACCGGCACCAAGCTCGTCCAGAAGCACCAGTGTGTGGGGCATGGCAAGCTCAAGGATGCCGGTGATCTTCTTCATATGACCGGAAAAGGTGGACAGGCTCTGCTCAATGCTCTGCTCATCGCCGATGTCCACGAGGAATTCGTCGAAGACACAGATCTCACTGCGCTCATCCGCCGGGATGAGGAAGCCGCACTGTGCCATCGCGCAAAGCAGACCGGCCGTTTTCAGAGTAACGGTCTTACCGCCGGTGTTGGGGCCGGTGATGATGAGCGAATCATATTCCCTGCCCAGCGAAATATCGACAGGAACGCACTTCTTTGCGTCGATGAGCGGATGACGCGCCCGGATGAGCGAGAACGACGTATCCGTCCGGACAGTGGGTTTGAACGCCTTCATATCCAGTGCAAGGCGGGCTTTTGCAAGCAGGACGTCGATTTCCAGCATGGCCTTATAGCTGTACTGGAACTGCGGCTCAATGGCTGCGACCTGACCGGTAAATGCTACCAGGATACGCTCGATCTCCTGGGCTTCCTGTGCGCGGTACTGAAGAATGCGTGCGTTTGCCTCCACAACAGCCTGAGGCTCGACGAAGACGGTCGCACCGGTAGACGAGACGTCATGGATGATACCGCTCACCTCTCCGCGATACTCGCTTTTGACAGGAACGACATACCGGCCATTTCGGATGGAGACGACGCTCTCCTGTAAGTACTTGGAGGTGTCCATATTCCGAACCATGCTTTCCAGACGGTCACGGATGCTGTTTTCAGTCGCACGAATCTTCTTGCGCAGGTCGTTCAGGGTGTGCGATGCCGTATCTGCCATTGCATCCGGTGCAAGGATGGCACTCGAAATTTGCTGCTCAAGGCCCGGCTGAGGAGCCAGCGCATAGAATAAGTCGTCCGTCGGAAGTGCATCGTGTTCCGAAGAGCCATACCAGCTGACGAGGTTCTGAAAGTTGCGAAGCGCACCGGCCACCATCAGCAGTTCACCCATTGAAAGGACACCGCCCTTGACGGCGCGGGCGGCCAGCTGACTGACGCCCTCTACTCCACCGAAGCGGGGCGAGCCGTTCTTGATGAGCAGTGAATTGATGGCATCGGTCTGTTCCAGCGCATACCGCACTTCATCGGGGTCGCACTGAGGCTCGATGGCAAGGAGCTTTTCGCGGGACTCTTTGCACACACAGCCCTCCGCCGCCCGGGCAATGATCTTGTCCAGTTCCAGCGTTTTTAAATAACTTGTTTCCATAGTAATTCCTTATATCAAATCGATTTCAAATGGTTATGGCAGGACGGATCTCAAAAAGGCGTAGCTTTTCAACGGCTTGTCCAGATGGGTCAGCGCATATTGCTCTGCTGCTGTAGAGAGTTTCGCCAGACTGCCGACGGAAATACGGAAGCCGAATATCTTTTTATCTTCTACCAGACAGATATGCCGCAGCGCAAACAGCGCCCCGGCGTCCAGATTGCACTTTTTCCCCGCCTTTTGGGCGCATGATTCGCAGAGCAGACAGCCCTCCGCCGGGTCGAGATAAAAGGCCGGGCCGTCGTAGGTGCCGCAGTCGCGGCAGTAGACCAGCTGCGGCAGAAATCCGCACTCGCTCATGGTACGCAGCTCAAATACGGCCTTGATGACCCGGAGGTCAGCCTTTTTCTCGCTTATCATGTAAAAACAATTAAGGAGAAGCCTCAATTCTTTTGCGGCTTCGTCTCCTGTGGGCGAAAGCGCCGAGGCCATTTCCGCCATATACATGGCAAGGCTCATCCCTTCGATGGAGGACGAGATGCCATGGAAGACGTTTTTGACATCCGCCTCTCGCACTGTATACATATTCCGTCCGGGAACAAGCACGAACTCCGAGTAACAAAAAAGCCCGCAGGCGCTGAACAGTTTGCTTTTCAGCCGCAGGCTGCTCTGCGCAGAGGCCGAGATGACTCCCAGCCCCGGCGTCAGAAGCGTGATGATCCGGTCTGATTCTTTATACCGGGTCTCTTTCAGGACAAGGCCCGGGGTCACAATGGTATCCATCTGTTTTTTCTCCTGCCGGGGCGGTGAGCCGTTGCTGAGCGAGCTGCCGCCTGTAGTCCAGATAACACAGAATATCACCGGTGCAGGCAAACGTCTGCCAGCTGAGTTCCACATCCATCGGACAACGCTCCCTTCTTTAAGGTATAGTATCACCTCTAGGGTACTGCGCTATCCCCGGGAAATCTGTCCTGTTATGATGCTCAGCGGTTGGGCTGCTGCTTAAAACCGAAATTGTTGAGCATGAACTCGTTATCGCGCCAGTCGGCTTTGACCTTCACCCAGCACTGTAAGTTGACGCGGCAGCCGAGGAATTCCTCGCAGTCGGTGCGGGCTGCACTGGCAATCTTCTTCAGCATTGCGCCGCCCTTGCCGATGACCATGCCCTTGTGGCTCTCCCGCTCACAGTAGATGTTCACGTCGATGTCCACGAGGTCCGTGCCGGGGCGCTCCTTGAAGCGCTCGACCACGACCGCAATGCCGTGCGGGATCTCGTCCCGCATATAGAGCAGAGCCTTTTCACGGATAACTTCCGCAACGAGCTCCTTCTCAGGCATATCGGTGTAAGCGTCATCGTCAAAATAATGCGGGCCTTCCACGGCATAGCGGCTCAGTGCATCGAACAGTTCCTCGCAGTGGTCATTATCGCGGACACTGACGGTATAGACATCATCAAAGACGCCCAAGGCCTTCAGCTCCGCCTTGCGGGCCTCGAGGTCCGCCGGGTCTTTGACGAGGTCGGTCTTGTTGATGACCGCGATGGCCGGGCCGCCCTTTTTCAGAGCCTCGACCAGAACCATCTCCGATTCATTCAGCGCGCCGTAGGGCTCGAACAGCATCATAGACACATCGACGTCAGCAATGGAGTCGCTGGCCGTCTTGTCCATCCGCTTGCCCAGCTTATTGTGGGGCTTATGCACGCCGGGGGTATCCAGCAGAACGTACTGCAAAGGCCCCCGGGTGATGACGCCAGTAATACGGGTACGGGTGGTCTGGGGCTTGGAAGTGACGATAGCCACCTTCTCCCCAACCAGCAGATTCGTCAGGCTGGACTTGCCCACGTTCGGGCGGCCAATGATCGCCACGAACACAGAGGATGTATCATAATGGCCCTGGATCGGTGTTTCGTTTTTCAAAATAGAACTCCTGTCTTTTTATTCCGTGTAGCTCACCGTACGGGGCAGACCCAGCTGGGTGAGGACAGCTTCTTCCTTCTCACGCATCCGCATGGCTTCCAGACCGCCGTTCTCGTGGTCATAGCCCAGCAGATGGAGCATGGAGTGGACCGTCAGGAAAGCGACCTCTCTCTGCAGCGGATGGCCGTAGAGAGTCGCCTGCTCCTGTGCGCGCTCCATGCTGATGACGATGTCGCCCAGCATCTTGCAGCCGTTGTTCTCGTCCACGTCATAGACTCCGTTCTCCCCCAGAGGGAAGCTCAAAACATCCGTGGGCATCGGCTTGTTGCGGTACTGGTTGTTCAGCTCAGCAATGGCTGCGTTGTCCACGAAGGTCACGCTGATCTCCGCCGGGTCGTCAAAATGCTCATATTCCAGCACAGCGTTGCAGGCGCGGCGGATGAGGATGCGAAGGCCCGAGGGGACCTTGATCGCTTTCTGCGAGTTGGTGATCAAAACTTTATTGGACATAAATCGTCCGCTCCTTTCGTTTCTACATTCTATTGAGTGAATGCCCCGATTTCTGTGGTATGCCGCCGGGGTTGTTTTTTTTTAGTGTTTAGCCGGGTGGGCAGCGGCCTCGTAGGCTTTGATGATCTCCTGCACCAGACGGTGGCGCACCACGTCTTTTTCAGTGAAGTAGCACTGCGCGATGCCGTTCACGCCCTTGAGGACCTGAAGTGCATCCACAAGGCCGCTGCGGGTGCGGTCGGGCAGGTCGATCTGAGTGACGTCGCCGGTAACGACCACTTTAGAGCCGACGCCCATGCGGGTGAGGAACATCTTCATCTGCTCCGGGGTGGTGTTCTGCGCTTCGTCGAGGATGATGAAGGAATCGTCCAGCGTCCGGCCGCGCATATAGGCCAGCGGTGCAACCTCGATAATCTGCTTTTCCACGAGACGCTCATATGTCTCTGCGCCCAGCATATCGAACAGGCCGTCGTACAGAGGCCGCAGATAGGGGTCTACCTTCTGCTGCAGGTCACCCGGCAAAAAGCCCAGCTTCTCGCCTGCCTCCACCGCCGGGCGGGTCAGCACGATGCGGGAGACATCTTTGGCCTTGAACGCCTTGACAGCCATTGCCACAGCAAGGTAGGTCTTGCCGGTACCCGCCGGGCCGACGCCAAAGGTGATGGCGTTGTTCCGGATGGAGTTGAGGTACTCTTTCTGGCCCAGGGTCTTGGGACGGATAGGCCGGCCTTTGACCGTCACCGTCACGAAATCTTCGGTCAGCTCCCGGACGCGCTTTTCCTCACCGTCATGCGCAAGGCTCAGGCAGTAGCGCACCGTCTGGTCTTCCAGCGGTGTATGGTTCTCGATAAGGAGAAGCATCCCCTCCACAGCACGGGCCGCAGCTGCAACATTGGCCGGTTCGCCCGAAATGCGCAGCATCGTACCGCGGCACACCGCCGTCACCGAAAATTCTTTCTCCAGCATACGGATGTTCCGGTCACAGTTCCCGAATACGGCGGCTGCGATCTCTACGCTGTCTAATTCAATGCTCTTTTCTGCCATGCGGCTCCTCCTGAATGTCACTAGATTCTGCCTCTATTGTACCACCAAAACAGCGCGAAGAAAACTATGAAAATTGCACAAAATTTTTCAACCGCATATGGCGGTTTGGCAGAACACTCAAAACCTGCTCTATCAGTCTTTTCAAAGCTGTCTCTGGGACAGCTGCTTCGATTGAATTTTGATATTTTTGTGGCCCGCGCAACACATATTGAGAGGATTCTTGTCATTTCACTATAAAAATGGTATAAACTTGATAATGAGTTCCTATTTCGAGTATTTTCTTTTTATGATTGGATCGAGGTGAAACATATGTCCAAACCCACACGCACTTCCATTATCATCCGTGAAGGCCGGAAGCGTGCCGGGCTCACGCAGCAGGAGCTTGCAGATAAGCTTGGCATTACAACGGGTGCAGTCAGCAATTATGAAAACGGCGTAAGCTTCCCCAAAGCAGAGGTGGCTTTCGGGCTCTGCGACATCCTCGATATAACACCTCGCGAATTATTTGAGAGTGAGTGAGATCGAGAACGCTCGGCGTCCCAGCCAAACAAAAATCCCCGAAAAGCCAGGCACGAAGCCACTTTTCGGGGATTTTACTTTGGAGCTACTGATCCGATTCGAACGGACGACCTGCTCATTACGAGCTATAAAAGGGACTTTTAATGTGTTGTATCGTGTTGTTTCATTGTCAAATAAATTGCGTGATGCAATTATTTTGTTTGTCCGATGCTGTATCGTGCAATCTCGTTAATTACTTCGATTTTTCGAGGATGTTGCGGTTTTTGTTGCGGTCAAGTTGCGGTTTTTAAGTATCCTGTTTATAGGATGAATGCGAGTCATCCAGAGACACGACGAAGCAGAATCAAATTCAAGCTTTCTTCTTTTCTGGCTGCTTCAAGGCTTCCCTTACCGTCTGACCGACCCGGCGGATGCTGTCCTCGTTGGCATGGGCGTACATCCGCAGCGTGGTGCTGCTGTCAGAATGCCCCAGCCGTGCGGCGACGCTTACCACGTCGGCACCGTTGGTGATGGCAAGACTGGCGGACGTGTGGCGCAGCTTGTGCGGGTGGAAGTGCTCTATCCCATACCGTTTGCCAAATCGCTGGAAGTAACGAGTTGGAGTGTCTGGGTGCATAGGCTCCGGGCTATCGTCCTGTGTAAATGCCCAGCGCACCGTTACCGTCTGACTCTGCCGCAGCTCCTGCAAAAGCGCGGCCACGTCAGACGAGATGTCTACAACGCGGGTCTTGCCGTTTTTGGGCAGAGTCTCGTACACGCCCCGCTCGGAGGTGTACTGTAGATTCCTCTCGATGGTGATCGTGTTGGTATCAAAATCCACCGACTGCCATTGCAGCCCGCAGGCCTCGCCCCGGCGGCAGCCCGTATCGATAAGCAGCAGGATAAACGCCCGCCACTTGAGCGGCTCGCCATCCAGACAGCGCAGAATATACCGCGTCTCCTCTGCAGTAAAAGCCTTGTGCTCTGTAGGAAGGGCTGCATCCTTCGACTTCCGGGGGCGCGGAACCTTGTCCATTGGATTCCGGTCTATCGTATCATCCAGCAAGGCAGCCTTAAACAGGTTATGTAGTACAGCATACACCTTTGTCACGCTGGCGAAGGCAAGCTCCTCTGACAGACTGGAAAGTAACGCCTTTATCATGGCCGGGGTGATCTCCGGCAGCAGCACATGGCCCAGAGCCGGAAAGACATGCTGCTCCAACAGCTGGGTATAACTGGCCCGGGTCTTTTCCGCCAGCGTGGCGGATTTCTCTGGCAGATAGACGGCTTCAGCATATTGCCGGAAGGTTTTGATTTTGGCCGCCTCTACGGCTTCCGCAGCGGCCTTTTGCGCAGTCTCTTCACGGGTCAGCACTTCCCCATCCGCCAACTGCTGCTCCAATTCAGCGGCGAATTTCTGTAGCTCCCGCTGAATGGTGCGCTTGCTCCATGTCGGCTCTGGGCGGAAGGTGCGCCAGACACGCCGCCCTCGCCCATTGCTGGCCTGCACCTCGTAGATTCGGTTTCCGTTTTTGTCAAGTTTCTCCTTGAAACTCGCCATAAAAATACACCTCCATATGGGTACACTTTGACAAGCCCGCCCAAAAGAGGTATAATCGCAATGTCCAAGTGTGCGATGACCCCGCAAGGGTGAGCCGCTTACGAAACGCTCTCGGTGCGCCAACACCGGGGGCGTTTTTTTGTTTACTTCACCAAATTGTAGGCATCCAAAATATCCTGAATGCCCTGCTTATCTGCATCCGATACCGTCATATCATACTTATAATCTTTACCAGCGAAGCGAATGATTGTCTTTTCGGAGGAAGCGATTTGCTGCATGAGGTCGGCATACTTGTTTGCAGGATTTACATCCACAGCCTCAAACACACCTCCTGTAAAAACCTCTTGTTGAACGTCAAAGTAATTGAAAGGAATCTCTGCAGCCTTTTCGCCGTCGATATTGATCACGACATCATTAAAGAATACCCAGTCGCTTCCTGTATAGTTGAATTTCCAAATCAGCACATATCGGCCATCTTTTTCGCCAATATACGGCAGTGCAAAACTACGAGTATTTGAATACTTCGGATAGCAGGACGGTGTATAAAATGCAGTGTTTTCTACTTCATCCTCTTGTTTTGCTAGCTTTGCAAACGCTGCATCGATTTCTGCCTGCTTCTCTTCTTCTGTCTTCCCTGAGCTTTCTGCCGAAGGGTTATAATTATCGAAGATAAAGCAAAGATGCGTTTACAAAATCAGAAAAGTATCGTATCTTTGTTATATATCGTGTCCCTGCTAAAAATAAAAGAAGGTGAAACTATGGCGAAATCCAACCAAGGAAAAATCACGGCACTGTACGAAAGGCTTTCCAGAGATGATGAGCTGCAAGGTGAATCTAACAGCATTTTGAATCAGAAAAAGTATCTGGAAGATTACGCTCGCAAAAACGGCTTTAACAACATCCAGCATTTTACGGACGATGGATACAGTGGAACAAATTTCAATCGTCCCGGCTTCCAGTCCATGATTGCCGAAATTGAAGCCGGGCATATTGCAACTGTCATTGTAAAGGACATGAGCCGCTTTGGAAGAAACTATCTGGAAGTTGGATTTTACACAGAAATTCAGTTTCCATCAAAGGGTGTTCGATTCATCGCTATCAACAATAATGTTGACAGTGCCAATCCCACGGACAATGACTTTACTCCGTTCCTGAACATCATGAACGAGTGGTACGCCAAGGATACCAGCAATAAAATCCGTGCCGTTTTCAAATCACGGATGGATGCATTTCTATTTGCCCTTATACAAATGATCGTCACATTGAAACACCTGATACATTGGCTATCTCAGAACTGGCTCTTTTAACTTCTGACATTTCACTTATGGATTTTGCAAAATCGGTTATTGAAAAACATGAAAGAGCGATAAAAAAAGAGCACAAATTATATAAAACTCCTTCATTTCTTTTTGACGAGTCAACTGATATGGCGTGGGCTGCAACTGTGTGGCTCAATTCTGGCTTTATGATTACCCCGACAGAAGATGAATTGAATTATTTGGCGAAAAGCAACCCTAGAATTTTACGGCAAAAGGGAGCATTTTTCATTTTTGGTAATGAAACCACGCCTTCCAAAGTGCCAACTCGTTCATCTTTGCTCGATACCGTAATGATTCATCCCATAATAAAAGAAAAGTCAAATTTAATTCGTCCAGATATACTCGGAAACGGTGCGATAAATATAACTATTCGGAGTCGCTGGAAACCAGAAATCATGAAAATGCTAGAGAAAAAAGGAATCACACATGAATACCTTTTTCCCGACGAACAATGAGAGGGTGACGATTGATGCCTACAATGGACTTTTTCCCGCAGCGTCCACCGGTAAGCCCTAAAATTTATGCTTACGAGCTGATTGGGGTGGCGTCCCACAGGGGTTACATCAAGGTCGGCTACACCGAGCGGGATGTAGATACCCGCATCCGGGAGCAGACCCACACCGTGGCTGTGCCCTACCGGGTGCTGGAAACATGGCCTGCCATGCGCAGCGATGGCAGTTGCTTTACGGATAAAGACCTCCACGCTGTGCTGCGCCGCAAAGGGTTTCGGCAATTGAATGAGGGCGAGGACCGGAATGAATGGTTCCGCTGTACCGTCAACGATGTAAAAGCTGCCGTTTATGCGGTACGCAACCGCACCGAAAACGTGGAAAACCGCACCAACGATTTTTCCATGCGCCCGGAGCAGAAAGAGGCAGTGGATAAGACCGAAGCCTATTTCCGCTCGGCAGCCGCCGAGGGCTACCCGAAGTTTTTGTGGAACTGCAAAATGCGGTTCGGCAAGACCTTTGCCGCCTATCAACTGGCAAAGCGGATGGGCTTCAAGCGGGTGCTGGTGCTTACCTTCAAGCCCGCCGTGGTCAGTGCGTGGCAGGAGGACCTGAACACCCACAAGGATTTTGAGGGCTGGCAGTTTATCTCCCGCACTACGGAATTGACCTACGAGACCGCCGACCAGAGTCGCCCCATCGTCTGTTTTGGCTCGTTCCAAGACTATCTCGGCGTGGATAAGACCACCGGCACCATCAAGGGCCGCAATGAGTGGGTACATACCATCAACTGGGATCTGGTCATTTTCGATGAATACCACTTTGGTGCATGGAAAGAGAACGCCAAGAAGCTGTTTGAGCAGGATGATGAGGACGACTACGATTCCGAGAATATGGAGCAGTACAGCCGTGCCGACGCCTACGATGAAACATGGCTGCCCATCACCACAGACCATTATCTGTATCTGTCCGGCACACCCTTCCGTGCCCTCAACTCCGGCGAGTTCATCGAGGAGCAGATTTACAACTGGACCTATTCCGATGAACAACGTGCCAAAGAAAACTGGCAGGGAGAGCACAACCCCTACGCTGCTCTGCCCCGGATGGTCATGATGACCTACAAGATTCCGGAAAGCATCCAGCAAATCGCCAAGCAGGGTGAATACGATGAATTCGACCTGAACGTGTTCTTTTCCGCCAAGGGGAAAGGCCGGGACTGCCGTTTTGTCTACGAGGATTATGTGCAGAAGTGGCTGGACCTGATTCGGGGTTCCTATCTGGAAACCACTGTGGACGAGCTGAAGCTGGGAGCCAAGAAGCCCGCCCTGCCCTTTGCGGATTCCCGTCTGCTGAATGTGCTTCAACATACCCTGTGGTTCTTGCCCAATGTGGCATCCTGCTACGCTATGGCAAACCTGCTGGCAGACAGGAAAAACACCTTTTATCACGACTACCGGATCAATGTCTGCGCCGGTACGGAGGCTGGCATTGGTGCTGCCGCATTGGAACCAGTACAGCGTTCCATGGGCGACCCGCTGGAGACCAAGACCATTACCCTTTCCTGCGGCAAGCTGACCACCGGCGTGACGGTGAAGCCGTGGACAGGCATCTTTATGCTGCGGAACCTCTCCAGCCCGGAGACCTATTTTCAGGCTGCATTCCGTGTGCAAAGCCCTTGGGAAGTGACCACGGACAAGGGGCAGAAGGAGATCATCAAGAAAGAGTGCTATGTGTTCGACTTTGCGCTCAACCGTGCTCTGCGGCAGATCTCCGATTATAGCTGCCGTCTGAACATCCACGAGGGCAACCCGGAAAAGAAGGTAGCGGAATTTATCAACTTCCTGCCGGTCATTGCCTATGATGGCAGCTCTATGCGGCAGATCAACGCCGGGGATATTCTCGACATTGCCATGGCTGGCACCTCTGCCACCCTGCTGGCAAAGCGCTGGGAAAGCGTGCTGCTGGTGAACGTAGACAACGAGACCCTCTCCCGCCTCATCGCCAACAAGGATGCTATGGATGCCCTGATGAAGATCGAGGGCTTCCGCAGCCTGAACTCGGACATCGAAACCATCATCGCCAAGTCCGAAAAGGTGAAAAAGGCGAAGAAGGAAGGCACCAAAGACCTTACCCCGAAGCAGAAGAAGGAGCTTTCGGACGAGGAAAAAGAGTACAAGTCCAAGCGTAAGCAGATTCAGGAAAAACTCATCAAGTTAGCCACTCGCATTCCGGTGTTCATGTATCTGACGGACTACCGGGAGCGCTGCCTGAAGGATGTGATCACCCAGTTGGAGCCGGGCTTGTTCAAGAAGGTCACCGGTCTGTCGGTGAAGGACTTTGAGTTGCTGGTATCGCTGGGTGTATTCAACGATTTTCTGATGAACGATGCCGTGTACAAATTCAAGCGGTACGAAGATGCCAGCCTGAGCTATACCGGCATTGACCGTCATGAGGGCGAAGACCGCGGCGGCTGGGATACGGTGCTTTCGGATGCCGACTACAACAAGATGTTCTCCCTGCAGCAGGCATCCATGGAAGCCCCTGCGCCCGCTCCGGATGACCTGCCCGCAAAGCCTTATTTCACCCCGGACGAGGACGAGCCAAAACCGGCTCCTGAAAAGAAGCCTGCACCACAGCCCACAAAACCTATCATCAGCTATGGTGGGTTTACGCCCAAAACCAACACATCACAAAGCACTCAGGCTTCCGGCAGCAGAATCCACAAGCCGAGCAACAGCTATACGCCCCGCCCGGCTTCCAGTACTCCCGGCAGCTTTACACCACGTCCGGCTGGGTCGAGTGTTGGCATTGGAGCTGCAAGGCCGAGCTTTGGTCTGAACAGTCAGCCTGCCGCTCAGCCAAAACCGCAGGTCAAGGTAGACGTTTCCAAAATCAAGGTCGGTGTCGAGGTCAAGCATAAAGCGTTTGGCATTGGCACAGTAACGGCCATCCAGCCCGATATGGTTACGGTACGCTTTGGCAGTGTGGAAAAGAAATTCCTGCTGCCTGCGGCGATTGTGCAGGGGTATCTGATGATGGTGGAAAATTGAATACAGCATAGAAAGGCCTCGGTTTGCAGATATAACAAATCGAGGCCTTTTACTTAAAAAGATGTTGATTATTGGAAATATAAAATATATAATGTAGGTGCAATGGTTTTTCTGAAAGAGAGGGATTTTTATGAAAAAAGGCGATCTTGATAAGTGGATAAGACTTGACGAATGCAAGAACCTTTTGTTCTTTTCTCAATTGGTTAATGAACTTCTATTTGATTACTCGATTCCATCAAACCGAATCTCAACACTGAACAGCCATTTTCTTTGTTTGGATGCCTTAAGTGCAATTGGTGGAATAGAACGGCATGGTGTTCCTGAAGGCACACTTAAGCCAATTGCTGAAGAACTATACGAGGCATTATCGAAAGATCCTGTGTTTCAGTCAACCACAGAGAGTCCACTGAAGTATTTTATAAAATATGGTGATCCGTGCAGAATCAGTTCTAAAGTATCCGATCTTAATTATGACGAACTAAAAAAGGCCATTCGAGCTGTCAATACGAAATTCTTCATAGATAATAAATATTACCATTCTTTACATACACAAATCTCGGATTTGATTATAAAAAATGAAGAATCCGATCAACCAAAATTGTTTCGTTTGATAAAATCCCTGCTAACTGAACTTGTAAATTTGGGATATAGCCAAACATATATTTATAAGGTGATGACAACCTTATTTTGGAAGCCTCAAAATCCAGTAATTTCACCAACAATTATAAACGACTTTTTTCAGAAGTTTAGCTTCGAAAAGGGAGAATACACAGTAGCGTTAAAAATCAATAAACGCAGTTTGCAAAAATTTCTTCAATTTATAGAGCTGCCTGTTAACGACAAACTTGACTTGCGCACTCAAAGTCATATTGAAAAACAATTCGCCTCAAAGGGAACAGGGCAGGCGTTTCTACTTATTGACTATAAGGCATTAGATCCTTTTAAGGCCGCACAGACTGTAAAAGAAAATTTATCGACTAATATTGCGTTTTATAGGCTATATGATCATGAATATCGATATAACATTGATTCTGCAAAATGCGGTGTATATGACGGGGAAAACTTTTATAGAGTTCACCAAACAAAAAGTGCGGTATTTCATACTAAAATTCCATCCAACAAGCAGATTAGTGAGAAATTACATGCATACGGAAAGGCGCTTTCAACAGTGTCCCGCAAAGATATTCCTACATTGATACATACAGCTATATTCCATGCACAAGCATTGGACAGTACTTCGTCGGAAAATCAACTTCTGGATTTATGGGCGCTATTTGAAACTGTACTTGATATTAGCAACAGGCACACAGCGGATAGAATAGTTCAAGTGTGCACATATTTAGTTCCTATTCTTAAGAGAAAATATATTTATTCGTTGTTCTTGCAACTTTCAAATGATATAAAAAATTATTCAGATGAAAAATATAATGATATCATTGGTAGTTCGATTTCAGAACGGGAGGTTGTTCAACACATTTTTGAGTTTGTAACGCTTAACGAAAATGTCGACAAACGATTGACTTTTTTGAAAAGCTGCTCAGATTTTCCGCTTCTTAGAGAAAGAATCGAATACTACTCAATCGTTTTTGAAAAGCCACTATCGGTCTACAACTTTGTGGAAAAACACGCAAAAAGTGTTAAGTGGCAAATCATGCGAATTTATAGGAACCGAAATCTAATAATTCATAATGGAGATAGTATGCCGTATTTGGATTTGCTAATCGAAAATCTTCATTCCTATGTAGATGATTTCCTTGAGTACACAATAGAAAGTTTGGCGAGAAATCGTAGTGTAGATAATATGTGCCAGGAACTTTTTGTTAATGAATGTGACTGGATTTCTGACTTTAGCCGAAACAAAAACAAGGAGCTTTCTAAAGAAGACGTACTCAAAATTTTGGCAATTTGATCAGCCGTAGTCTATATTTCATTGTGTAGAAGGAGTGTGATTCCAATAACCAAGTCCAAAACCGACCTATCTTACCTCCGCAGCGAAAAAGCCAAAGCAGAGCAGAAGCTGCGCTCTTGTCAGCACCGGGAGAAGTTCCTTGAACGCCAGATGTCAGAGCTGAACCGGAGAGAGCGTGTGCACCGTCTTTGTACCCGTGCCGGAATGCTGGAAAGCTTTCTGGTCTGTCCGGGAGAACTGACCGACGATCAGGTGATGGAGCTTTTGAAGATCTCATTCCGTCAACCTGAAGTCGTGCTGGCGCTTGCAAAGATGGTGCATGACGTTCACGAACGAAGCAACGTCCAAAACCCTTTAGAATAAAGGGCGCAATTATACACCGTTCCGGTGAAATTGCGGTCTTGCAGACGGCTCGATGAAATCGAAGCTGGCGTTTGTGCGCCAGCCCGATTCCATCCCAAGGAAAACTGCATTTTCCTTGCGCTGCTTTGCAGCTATCCTTTTGCAGAAGAACACGATATAAAGTACAAAAGCCGACTGGAAAAATCCTAGTCGGCTTTTGAATTTTTAGGGATAAAGTTCAATCAAAAGAGCATCAAATTCTTTGCAGTAACATCTTACGGTCATCCTCAGAAATCCCCATGGCATCCATAGCCTGTTCTGGGCTGAGATTCATGTTTTTCATCAGGTTCTTTACAGACACCAAAAGAGTTTTGATGTTCTGCTCAGCAGCGGTTTCGTCCCGCATTTTTTCCATAGCTCTGCACATAGTTGCCACTCCCTTCTCGTTTTCTTTGAAGTACCATACTCGATTGGCCAAAATGGGATAGTACATTTTGCTGGAATCGGTACAGAAAAAGTCATGCATCAATTTACCAAGCGCCGTTTCATCCTTAATCTGCGAGTTGACATAGATGATATGAGCCTGATCATTAAAGATCATTCCGGTTTCCTGAACAGTTCGGTCAATATGATAAATCGGAAGCCCAGCCCTCAAAATATCGTTTTCTGTGATAAAGATGACATAAGTTTCATTCAACGCATCGTATTCCTCACCGGAATCTGTCAGATTTGCATCAAGCAAGCTGCTATTGTAGCGAGCACGTTTTTCACTTGCGCCCCGGTCACTGCGCTGGACTTCAATATTATATGCACGGTTGTTTCGGTCTACCGCCAGAATGTCCAGCCGAACCGAACGTCCCTGCAAATTTTTAATGCTGTATTGTCCATGAACCTCTCGCACAACCAAATCGTCCCTCTTCAGGATGATTCGGAGCAAGAACTCTGCGCAGTCGTGGTCTTCAAACACCGCAGCCATAAAATCATCATCAATCAAACGAAACTCTCGAATCCGCTGCAAATCTTCCTTGTGTTTCTGCTCAAAGTCCAGTTCTTGTTCTGATTTTCTTTCTGACATCGGCTCACCAGCTTTCTGTTTACTTATCCAAGATAATAGTATCATAAATCCACATTTTTTACAAGGGAACGTTTCAAATGCTCACAAGGAGGTGATTCCTATTCCATGTCCGCACTTCAAAATCTCCATCGTAAAACGCAGCCAAGGACAGTCTGCTGTTGCCGGTGCAGCCTACCAGAGCGGCGAACGGCTGTTCAGTGAGTACGACCAGAAAACGAAATTCTACAACAAAAAGAAAGAACTTGTCCATGCCGAGATCATGCTGCCGCCCCATGCGCCGCCCGGATATGCAGACCGGGCAACGCTCTGGAACTCAGTAGAAGCCGTGGAGAATCAATGGAACTCCCAGCTTGCCCGCCGTATCGTGCTGGCACTTCCGAGAGAAGTTCCGAAAGACCAGTATCTTCCCATGCTCAAAGAATTTTGCAACGAGCAGTTTGTTTCCAAAGGCATGGTTGCTGACTTCGCCATCCACGACAAGGGCGATGGGAACCCACACGCCCACATTCTGCTGACGATTCGGGCAATGGACGAACATGGCAAGTGGCTCCCGAAAGCCCGCAAGGTTTATGATCTTGATGAAAATGGAGAACGCATCCAACTCCCATCCGGCAACTGGAAGTGTCACAAGGAAAACACGGTGGACTGGAACGACCAGAAGT
>ERZ773217.834-NODE-834-length-27434-cov-3.469411_pt1 | contig 27434 bp, 24 predicted proteins | sample MGYA00580995_ERZ773217 | MGnify/ENA primary metagenome ERZ773217 (study PRJEB29015, sample SAMEA2737772) | human gut metagenome | biome: human gut; feature: human-associated habitat; material: faeces | place: China | collected 2012 ...
AAGAAGCTTCCGTCTCTGTTTTCGACAAATCTGTACTGTTGCTGTTTTTCCCGCTGTCCTGACCGCATGCCGCAAGGGATGCTGCAAGAGACACCATCAGCATCAAAGATAATATTTTCTTTTTCATCCTTTTCCTCCCATTTTCAGACCGTTTTTACCCGGACTGACCGCTTTTTTGCTTTGTACTCCCATGATCTGCGCGCCTGATCCATGTACTGTTCGTTCATTATATTTGATATTTCAGGCTCTCACAAGCCGGGTGGGGGGATATTTTTTTCTTTTCTCGTAAAGTTAATCGTCTCATGCAGAGGGAGTTGCCCGTTTCTTTTTTGTTATCCTATTTTCTTTACCCTATCACATCCGTAACCGCATTCACCGCTTTCGCCACAAAGCTGATCGTCTTTTCATTGAACACTTCCCCGTCTTTTGAGATCGAAACGTGTGCGAGTCCGATCTCATCTTTCTCGCTCGCTTCGGTGCTGCCCATGAGGGTTGTCCATTTGATATGGACATCGTCGGCGGTGATAGCGTGGTCGCATATTACGATGTACTGTGCTTCATCGAACAGCGGCGAATTGGATTCCGCATAGACGATGATGTCGTTGTTTTTTTCCTGATAGACGCGCACGGTGTAATTCACCAGGTCTTTTTCATCCGTAATATAGTCCTTATTCGGCGATACGGTTTCTTCGCAGATCAGGCTGGCGTCTTTTGGAATTGTATTGTTCTCTTTCTTTTTTGTCATTCCGATCATCAGCATACAGTTGCAGAGTGCTGCGATCAGAACTGCAAGCAGCAGGATTTTTATTCTAGGTTTCATTGTTTTCTCTTCCTTTTCCCATGTCATAGTTTGTCACTGATGTTTCATTTCCATTATACATGATTCCCTCAAAATAAGAAACGTTAAAATACGTCCATCCCCATAAAAGCTTTTTTGAAAAAATTTCTCAAAGAAAAAGTTTTCCATTTTGTTCCAAATATGTTATGCTATACTGTCTGTTAGGCAATTCTAACTCGATGTACTCTCGTAATAAAGGAGGAACTGCATGCCTTTAAATTTAACCGATTTCAATCAGTTTTACGTCATCAATAAAATCTGCGGCCAGGAAAAGCAGCGTCATTATCTGGAGTCGCTTGGGTTTGTTCCCGGGGCCAGGATTTCGATTCTGTCGGAGCTTCACGGTTATTATCTCGTCATGGTGAAGGGCAGTAAAATCGGGCTGGATAAGAGTCTGGCCAAGAAAATTATTGTGTATGCCAGCTGAACCGATGGCAGGGTTCACTTTTTGCATACGCATTTAGAAAGTATGGAGTATTATGGAAAAGAACAAAAAAATCATCAAACTGTGCTATCTGCAGATCGCATTCTATGTCGTCTTTCTGACATCGCTGCTTCTGCATTTCAAGCGTGGGCTGGATCATCGCGCCTTTGCGCTTCTGATTATCCTTACGCTGCTCGGCTGCGCCTCTGCACTGACGCTTACCGATTATCTGAAAAGCCTGATCCGCCGCTCCGGCTTTGATGTCGCCGGCGTGCACGATAAAAAGTCGCTGGAAGAAAAGCTCCTCCAGCTTCAGAACGCGGACGATACACTCGATGTCGGCGTGATGATGTTTGATATGAACAATTTAAAGATGATCAACGACACGTACGGCCACGAAGAAGGCGACGTCTTTATCCAGACCTTCGCCTCCTATCTGACCCGCATTCTGACCGAGGACAGCTTTCTGGCGCGGTTCGGCGGTGATGAATTTGTCATTGTGCAGAATCATGCAACCTGGAACCAGCTGGAGCAGATGAATCTTCAGCTGCAGACGATGATCGACACCTACAACCAGACGGCGGATCACCCGCTGAGCTATGCCGTCGGATATGAGCTGAGCTGCAAAAATCATTATTATCTGATCATGGATCTGCTGCAAATGGCGGACGAAAAAATGTACCAGAACAAGCGGTATAAAAAACAGCTCCAGAAAAACGGACCTCTCGCCGCCCGCCGCAGTATGCTTGCTGAGAGCGTTTCCACGGATTCTTTAAAAGAAAAAATTTTTACGCTTCTCAATAACAGAAGCGAAGAAAAGCAGTACGCCTTTCTGATGACGGATGTCGACAATTTTCATCTGATCAACGATTACTGGGGTTATGAGATGGGTACGAACATTCTGAATTTCATCCTGAAAAAGCTGGAACTCTTTCCGCAGACACTCTTTGTGAACCGCTATCACTCCGATATCTTTGTCGGCATTATCGATATCACCGGGCAGGATCCGGCCGTGGTGCGGGAAAAGATTTCCGCCTATCACAAGCAGGCGATCCGCGAAGTGCTGGAATCGTACCCGCTGAATTACATGACGCTGAACACTGGCGTCTATTATCTGAATGACACGGACACACCAACGGAGGAAGTCATCTCTCATGCCAACATTGCGCGGCGGCGTGCGAAGGAAACTTCCACCTGCGTCTTCGAATACAACGCCGAGCTTTCCAGCACGGAACAGAAGCGCGCGGAGACCATTCATTCCTTCCAGAATGCCCTTGCGAAAAAAGAATTTCAGATTTATTTCCAGCCGAAAATCAGCGGAAAAACGCAGGAAATTGCAAGCGCCGAGGTGCTGGTACGCTGGCTGCGCGAGGACGGCACGCTCTGGTTCCCGGACAGCTTTCTGCCGATTCTGGAGGAGACCGGAGAGATTGAGTCGCTCGACTATTATGTGTATAATGCTGCTTTCCAGTGGCTCGCTGACCGCCGGGAAAACGGACTTCCGCTGCTGCCGCTCTCGCTGAATGTGTCGCCGATTCATTTCCGCAAGATCGATACGTTCACACAGCGGATCACACAGCTGCTCGATCATTATCAGATTCCTTCGAAGTACCTGGTTTTTGAGATCACAGAAACAACGTACATTCATAACATTGATGCCGTCAACCAGATGATCCGCTTTTTCCACGACCGGGATATCCGCATTTCCATGGACGATTTTGGGTCTGGATATTCGTCCTTAAATTCGCTGAAGGATATTCTGTTTGATGAAGTTAAAATTGACAAACATTTCCTCTCGGCGGGCCTCTCCGAAAAAGGAAAAATTGTGCTGGAAGAGATGTTCCATCTTTTAAAACGCACAGACAAATGGATTGTCTGCGAGGGTGTAGAGACGAAAGAGATGGTAGATTTTCTGATCGCCGAAGGATGCGACGAGCTGCAGGGATTCTATTATTATAAACCGATGGAACAGAAAAAATTTGAAGAGCTGATCGCTTGACAAAGTCTGAATTCTATACTATGGTTATCTCACCCGGTAGTTACTACCGAGTGAACCTCACATGACTAAAGTCACGTGCTTCCGGCCGCTTTAGGCGGCAGACCAAATATCGGCGGATACGCCTGTTACTTAGATTTTGCACAGATATGTGCTTCTTCCATGCCGGATACGGCAGGTTTCCACATAACAGGTAATCCACTGCATATCTGCCTGTGTTTATGCTGCTTTACGCAGTTCCATTTCTGAAATCAGTTCTCTCAGATCTGCATAAACACATGAGGTTCTACGCTTTACTGCAGGAACTTTTGCCTCCAGCAAAGACCTTTCCGTTGCCGGTAAGGGTTTTAAAATTTCACGGATAAAATATCTTGCTCCAATATTGTACGATGCAGATAATCCTCCTTCTGCATTTTTTTGCATTTTCTCTTTTTGTTCTCCAATTGCTGTTTTCCTTCAGATGCCGTATAATGGAAACAGCATTTTTCAAATTCAAATTAAGGAGAACATAAACTGATGATACGATTTAATAATGACTACAATCACGGTGCGCACCCGGAGATTCTGGAGGCGCTGGGGGCTATTAATGGGAACAGTTATGGTGGATATGGGGAGGATGAATGGTGTGAGAAGGCTGCGGAGCTGATTCGGGAGAAGATTCGTTGTGCGGATGCGGCGGTTCATTTTTTTCCGGGGGCGACGCAGGCGAATTTTATTGTGACGGCGGCAGCGCTTTCGCCGGTGCAGAGTGTGATTGCGGCGGATACTGGACATATTAACTGCCATGAGGCGGCTTCGATTGAAAATACCGGGCATAAGATTCTGGAGCTGCCGAATACGGATGGTAAAATTTCGGCGGAACAGATTGCGGCGTGTGCGGCGGCTTACTATGAAGGCGGTGAGCCGGAGTATCTGACGGAGCCGAAGATGGTATATCTTTCATTTCCGACTGAGCAGGGAACGCTGTATTCGCTGCAGGAGCTGACGAAGATTCACGAGGTCTGCCGGAAGTATGATATGTATCTGTTTGTGGACGGGGCGCGGCTTGGATACGGGCTTGGATCAGAGAAGAATGATGTTTCTCTCGAGGATCTCGCTGCTCTCACAGATGTTTTCTATTTCGGCGGAACGAAATGCGGTGCGCTGTTTGGTGAGGCCGTTGTGCTTACAGCTGACTCGCTGAAAAAGCGGTTCAAAGCCTACATGAAACAGAACGGCGCTGTTCTCGCAAAGGGATGGCTGCTCGGACTGCAGTTCCACTGCCTGCTGGGGCATGATCTTTATTTTACTGCGACACGCCGCGCCGATGAACTTGCCATGAAACTCCGCAAAGCATTTGCGGCGCAGGGGATTCCATTCTGGGTGGAGAGTTTTACGAATCAGCAGTTTGTGATTCTCACCGATGCGCAGAAGGAAACTCTAGAAAAACGCTATATTTTCGAGCCAATGGGGAAATCCGCGGACGGCGGAAATATTGCGCGGTTCTGCACCAGCTGGGCAACGACGGAAGAGGAAGTGCAGACACTGATTGATGACCTCAAAGCTTTATAATTTTTGTCCAAAACGGCATTCTGCAAACACCGGCGATCTCTAAATCTGCTTTGCAAATTCAAAGAAAAAGCTGTACCGGTGTGCCACGAAAATGCAGATTTTGCCTTGTTTTACTCCGAGAAAGGAATCTTTATGTCTCATAAAATTGGTATTACCGCCTGCTCCAACCCCATGCATCCTTCCTTTTCCGCCGATCTGGCGCGTCTCTGTCAGATTCTGCGGAAGCTGGGCTTCGATCCTGTTTTAAGCCCCTGCCTCTACGACAACGGTTCCAGCTTTTCCGGCACGGGCGCGGAGCGGGCGGATGCATTGATGAACCTTTACTGTGACCCAGAAATCACGGATATTTTTGATGTTTCCGGCGGCGATATGGCGAATGAAGTTCTGCCGTATCTGGATTTTTCTGTCATCGCCGCCTCCGGCAAGCGCTTCTGGGGATACAGTGATCTCACAACGATTGTCAATGCTGTCACGACTGCGACTGGAAATGAGTCGATGCTGTATCAGGTTCGAAATCTGCTGTACGACCACAGCGCCGAACAGATCACTCTGTTCCAAAACGCTTTTTCCGGGCAGTCTCCCAGCCTCTTCGACCTCCCTTGCACATTTCTGCAGGGCGATCACATGGAAGGTGTGATGATCGGCGGAAATATCCGCTGTTTTCTGAAGCTCGCCGGAACGGATTTTCAGCCGGATTTCCGCGGAAAAATCCTGCTCCTCGAAGCCATGGGCGGCGGCGTTCCGCAGATGGTTACGTTTCTGTCCCAGCTGAAAATGATGCATGCCTTTGAACAGATCAATGGTATTCTCCTCGGAACATTTTCCCAGATGGAACGCGACCAGCTGACGCCGGATATGCCGCAGCTTGTCCGCCAGGCGGCCGGACCTGCGGCAGAATCCCAGGCAGAGCCCCTGGCAAAATCCCAGGCCGGACCCCAGACAGAATCCCAGGCCGGACCCCAGACAGACCCCCAGGCCGGATCCCAGGCGGAATCATAGGTTCATTCCGCCAAAAGGCGCCTCCTCCTTTTCTTACCCTCTCACCCGCGGCTGTCCTTCTCGCCCACCACAGCCACACCTCCGTTCTTTAAGAACTCCGAGGGCGTCACATTGGTGTATTTCTTGAATACGCCGCAGAAATGTTTATACTCGCTGAATCCCAGCTCATCGGATATCTCATAGATCCGCATGGTGCCCTGGCTCAGCATATTCAGGGCCTTCTTAATCCTGTACTGGTTCAGCAGGTCCACAAAGGTGGTGTTAAGCCCGGCCTTCAGCTTCCTGCTGAGATAGCTGGTGCTGACCCCCAGGCTTTCCGCCACCTGGTTGATGCTCACCTTTTCCTTGTAATGCTGCTTCACGAACTCATAGGTTCTCTTTACGTAGGGATCCATGCTGTTCTTTGCGCTGTCAAATATCTTCCATTCATCATAGACTGTCAGTAGCCTGTCCTGGGATATCTTCTCGATTTTCTCATACTTGCTGGCGTAAGCTATCTGCTGACGGATTTTGTCCAGAGACTCCTTCAGCTCATCCTCGTCCACAGGCTTTAGCAGATAGTCCGTGACACCCATATGGATGGCCTGCCGGGCCAGCTCAAACTCCGAATAGCTGGTCAGCACCAGGCTGTAAAACTGCTGGTCCTTGATGGCTGTCTCTATCATCTTAAGCCCGTTCATCTTAGGCATTTTTATGTCGGTCAGCACAATATCCGGCTGCTCCCTCCGTATGGTCTCCAGCCCCTCTGCCCCATCCTTGGCCGTGCCCACAATAATACAGCCCATGTCCAGCCAGTTTAAGGCGAAGGTAAGACCCTTTCTGATGATCTCCTCATCCTCCACAATCACTACTTTTAATAACATGACAGAATCCCCCCATCCTTACACCGGGAGTGCGCCGTCCCCTGTGCCTTACTCTTCGCAGGGCACCCGGAGCGTCACCACTGTCCCCTTTTCCATTTCACTGTCAATTCCCACTCCATACCCGCTTCCATAGACCAGACGTATCCTCTTATGGACATTGTAGATGCCGATATGGTCTGTCTGGTTCTGTCCCTGGTCCAGATTGGCCTTCAGCTTCTCCAGAAGCTCTGTGCTGATTCCCACTCCGTCGTCCGATATAATGACGGAGAGAACCTCATTTTGTATCCTGGTGCTGATACGGATCTCCAGGCAGTCACGGTCCTCACCAAAACCGTATTTGATGGAATTCTCCACAATGGGCTGCAGGGCCATCCTCGGTATGGACGCATTCCTGCTGCCCTCCTCCAGGTCAATGCTGTATCTTAACCGGTCGCCATACCGGTAGAGCATAACCTGCAGATACCGGCTGATGAAATCCATCTCCTCCTTCACCGTCACCACATCCTTGCCGTTCTGGATGCTGTAGCGCAGCATTCTGGACAGGCTGACCAGCATCTTTTCCGCCTCCCCCGGCCCGAACTTTATCATATACCGGATAGATTCCAGGGTATTGAAGAGAAAATGCGGGTTAAACTGTGATTCCAGAATCTGGACCGTGGCCAGCATGTTCTCCTTTGCCAGTTCCTGATGCCTGGCCAGCAGATGGCGTATGCTGCCTATCATGGTGTTGAAGGAATGGCCGATGCGCTCAAACTCATCACCCGAGGTAATTTCCAGGGACACATCCAAATCCCCCTTCTCCACCTGGTCCAGGGCGCCTATGAGATCGTAAATGATTTCCGTCTTTTTGTCCGCCACCTTGCCTGCGCTCCTGTAGATGGCCAGGGTCACTGCCAGGGCCAGAAATCCCACCAGCACCAGGGACATAAGGCACAGCTGGACAAAGGATGTACAGTCGTATATGACCTGTACGGACGCCTCCTCATCCAGCACGGACACGCTGTCCGTGTAATACCATCTGTTCTCCAGATGCACCATGCTGCCGCCGTCGCGGAATTCCTCCACCAGCTTGCCCCGGTCGTTCTGGAACCTGGACACCCCGTCGGTGAACAGTCGGTTGAACTTGTTAATCAGCAGTACGGGCTGTTCCATATTTCCCAGCCGTTCCTTAAACGCATCTGCTTTCAGCACAAAGCCGCTGTATCCCTGGAGCCTTCCGTCCTTTACCACGGTCTGGAACATGAGCCATGCAGGAAGGGCCCTTCCGTCTATCACCGTATTGTCATAGATAAAGATACAGTCATTTTTGCTGTCATTCTGGTCCGTTGTGTTCCAGGGCAGATAATTTCCTATGTACTGTATGACATTGGACTGGCTGTTGGTGGAAAAAACCAGATTCCTGTCCCGGTCAAACAGGTAATAGTCACCCCTGTAAACCTGCCCGTTAAGGAACCGGTAAATCTCCGACACTGCCTCTGTCTTATAGGAAGACAGTCCCTTGAACTGTTCCACGTCCAGCTCCCCTGCCATCCTTTTATTCTCGTCCACATAGCTGTCTATAACGCCCTCAAACTCCCCGGAAAAGTGCTCCAGCATGGTCCTGCTCTTCCGGATGATCTGCTGGGACCCCACCGCTGTAAACACCAGAAGCAGGACCACCAGCGATATAAAGCAAGGTGCAAGCGCATGAAAAATCAAACTTTTCCGGATTTCGTCCCTGAAACATGTTTGTTTTCGCTTCTTCATACGCCTGCACCTTTTACCATTTTTAATATTAACACACTGCACATTACTGCAGTTTTCAGTTTATCATACGGCAGTTACATTGTCACGTCCTTATTGCCCGACACCTTGAAGAAGATGAGCAGGGATACCACGGTGGTAACGGTGAGGATGGTTGCCAGGGCAGCGGCTGTTCCGTAGCTGGCCCGGATGACCTCATTGTATATGGCCACCGACATGGTCCTTGTGTTGGCCGTATAGAGCATGACGGAAGAACTCAGTTCATTAATCAAAGTAATCCAGCTTAATATGGCGCCGGACGCAACACCCGGAAGCATCATTTTCGCCGTCACCTTCACAAAGGACATGGATGGTGAATCGCCCAGGCTGATGGCGGCCTCCTCCATGCTGGGACTGATCTGGTAAAGAATGGCGGAGCTGGAACGCAGCGTATATGCCTGCCTCCGGATGACCAGGGATATGACCATAATGATGGCGGAACCGGCCAGCATCATAGGAGGATGGTTAAATGCAATCAGTAACGTAATACCAAGGACGGAACCCGGTACAATGTACGGGAACATGGCAATGGTGTCAATGGCGTTGGTCAGCCAGCTCTTGCGCCTCACTGCCAGGTACGCGATGAGCATGCCCAGGACCACGATAATCACAATAGCTGCCAGGCAGTAAAGATATGTATTCTTGATGGACTGGATGGCTGTGGAGAACACCTTGCGGTAGCTTTCCAGGGAAAATCCATCCACAAACACCTGCATCTTGGTGGCGCGGAAGGAGGTGTAAACAACCATGCACTGGGGTATGATGGAGGTGGCTGCCAGCAGATAGATAAACAGGTGAATGAAAAAGCCTTTGATTCCATGGACCTCCTTGGGCTGAATCGGCCTCATGGAGCTCATGGTAAAGGACTTGGTATTCACATACCATTTCTGCAGGAACACAGGTGCGGTGACTACCACCATAATGGTCGCCATACATGCCGCAAAGTTGGCGGAACCGCCTGTCTCTCCCACGAACTCGGAGTATACCAGGGTGGGCATAACACGGTATCCCTCGCCAATCAGGGCCGGGGTGCCAAAGTCTGCCATACAGTTCATGAACACCAGCAGGGCTGCCGCTATCAGGGTAGGGGTGACCAGGGGCATGATTACGGTAAAGACCTTTTTCAGGCCTCCGCATCCCAGGCTTTCCGCTGCCTCAGACAGGGCCACATCTATCTTTTTGAGGGCTCCCGATACATACATGTAGATAAACGGATACAGCTTAAGGGCAAATACCAGCAGCATTCCTCCAAAGCCGTAAATAGACGGCATGTGGATTCCCAGGCCCTTTAAGAACTGGGTCACGGTTCCGCTTCTTCCCAGAAGCAGGATCCAGGAGTAGGCGCCGATAAAGTTGGGACTCATCATGGAGATGATGAACAGGATTTCCAGCAGGCCTTTTCCTTTTATCTTATAAAACGACATGAAATAGGCCAGAGGCACCCCCAGTATAATGGCTACCACGGTCACGCTGAAGGTCAGCTTAAACGAGTTGAGCAGTGCGCTTTTATAATACTTCTTTGAAAAGAACCTGGCATAGTTGTCAATGGTCCAGACTCCTGTCTCCGTGTCCTTGAAACCGCTTAAGAAAAGGCTGATGAGCGGATAGAGAAGGAACAGGGCAAACAGGGCAATGATGACCACTGTCACAATCGTCCAGAAGTCCCACCTGATTTTCTTATTCGTCATATCTCTTCACATCCTTTATCAGACTCTGTTCCATGTCCTGGGTGAACACGTTGATTTTATTGGGGTTCGGTCTAAGGCGTATCTTTTCTCCCACTGAGAATATGCGGTCCACATGGCCTAAATCCTGGGAGTACTCAATGCTTGGCTGGTCCTCCAGCACCATGCCGTCCCCGAAGCGCAGGAAGTAGTTGGTGTATTTGCCCAGGAAGGTCCTGCTGATGATTTCGCATTCCATGCCTTCCGGATTCAGCGAGAATTCCTCAGGGCGGACCGATACCACGACCTTCTGGCCCTCTGTCACCGTGTCCACAAGGTTTGCCATCTCCACATGGTATCCGCCCTCAAACACAACGGACGGCACGCTCCCCTGCTTTCTTATGGTTCCGAAAAAGAGATTGGAATGGCCGATAAAGGTGGATACAAATGCATTGTAGGGCCTTGCATAGATGTCCTGGGGGCTTCCAATCTGCTGGATAATCCCCAGCTTCATGACCGCAATCCTGTCTGATATGGCAAGGGCTTCCTCCTGATCATGGGTTACGTAAACCGTGGTAATACCCACCTGCTTCTGCACATCACGGATGGCGCTGCGCATCTCAATACGCAGCTTGGCGTCCAGATTGGACAGCGGCTCATCCATGAGAAGCACCTGGGGATGGATGACAATGGCCCTGGCCAGGGCCACTCTCTGCTGCTGGCCGCCGGACAGGCGCTCCGGCAGGCGGTCCTGGTATTCGTCGATTTTTACCACCTTAAGAATTTCATCCACCCGCTCCTTCATGTGCTCCTTCGGCACCTTGCGGATTTTCAGGCCGTATTCCACGTTCTGGCGTACCGTCAGGTGGGGGAAGATGGCATAGCTCTGGAACACCATGCCGATGTTCCGTTTCTGGGCCGGAATATCGTTGATGACCTTGTCGTCAAATTTGATGGTTCCCCCCTCGATGCTGTTAAACCCGGCAATCATGCGCAGCAGAGTGGTCTTGCCGCACCCGGAGGGCCCCAGCAGGGTAAAGAATTCCCCATTTTTTATAAAGGCGGACAAGTCCGGTATGATGGTCGTATCCCCATATTTTTTTACTACATTGTCGATTCCAATTGAAACACTCATACGTTTCCCCTCAATTCCTCTAAAATGAAGGGGGCTGACATATTAAGCCACGCCCCCGATGTATGTACCTTCATCTGCTCTTTGGATTGGTTTACTCTGTAAACAGCTCCTTAAACTCATCCAGCCACTCAGACTTGTGTGCCGCGGTGTCTGTCTCATCGTCCTGGATAACCTTAATCTGGTCCATTGGAACCATGGCGTCTCCCGCCTCCACATCCTTGCGGATGGTTCTTCTGTACTGGGTATTGTTCATGAATTCCTGAACATCCTTGCTGGTGAGCCAGTCCACGAACTTCTGGGCATTTGATTCATTGGGGCAGCCCTTGATGATGTATACGCCGTCGCCGCGGAAGATAACGCCTTCACTCATATAAACGGTCTTGACAGGCGCGCCTGCGCCCACATACTGAGCGGAACCCTGCTCAAAGGTAAGACCTACGGTGTACTCTCCGTCCGCAACGCCCTTATACACTGCGGAGGAACCGCCTAACAGCTTGCCGTCCAGCTGTGCGCAGAACTGTTTTACATAGTCCCAGCCATTGTCAGGATTGCCGCCGCCCATTGCATAGAGCATGTTTACCAGATGCTCAAAGGAGGAGGAGGATGCAGCCGGGTCCGCAAAGGCAATCTTGCCCTTTAATTCAGGGTTCAGCAGGTCCTCATATCCTTCAATCTTGATATCGCCAATCAGGTCCGTGTTCACCATGATAACCGACGGAATGGTATCAAAACGTGTCAGGTTGCCCTCTGTGTTCTTGTATTCATCATAGAACGCGTCCTCGTTGGATGTGGTGTAATCCGCAAAATACTCGCTCTTGTTTTTTACGGTTCCGATGGTTCCTGACCAGAGAATATCTGCCTGGGGATTGTCGGCTTCTGTCTGGATTCTCTTTAACGCATCGCCGGTACCCATGGCCAGACACTCAGCGTCAATACCCGTGTCCTCCTCGAACATGGCCAGCATGGAATCAATCATGGACTCTGTAAGGGGGCTGTAGATTATGAGCTTCTCATCCTTGGAAGCACCTGCCTCTTCCTTCTTCTCACCGCCGTCCTCTTCCTTTCCTGTCTCTGCACCGGCCTCAGCCTTGGGCGCCTGGGTATCCGCGCCTTTCTCTGTGGCAGAGCCTGAACTGCCTGAACAGCCAGCCAGGCTGACAGCCACTGCCGCCGCGCATAATACCGGGATTAATCTTCTTTTTTTCATTACCTTTATCCTCCTTTAAACTTGGTTGAAATGGTTTATGTACTGAATCAATAGGTTCCTGCCTCCTGGCCGCCAAGAAGCTTAAGGGCTGAGCTGGTTCCAATCCGCTCACAGCCTTCCTCCAGGAACTGCTCCAGGTCCTCCCTGGTCTTAACGCCTCCGGCTGCCTTGATTTTCACGCCTTCACCAATGTAGCGCTTAAACAGCCTGACATCCTCAATCCTGGCTCCTGCTGTTCCGAATCCGGTGGAGGTCTTGATATAATCGGCCCCTCCGTCCGTGACGCATTTGCACAGCTCCCTTTTCTCATCCTCTGTGAGATAACATGTCTCGATGATTACCTTCACCACATGGTTTCCGGCTGCTTTTTTGACTGCCTCGATTTCACGTGTGATCTTTGGAAATTCGCCGTTTTTTACATCACCTAAGTTTACCACCATATCCACTTCCCCGGCTCCGTCAGCCAGAGCCTTCTGGGTTTCGTAAACCTTTGTCTCCGTGGTATTATATCCCAGCGGAAATCCGATGACCGTGCATACATTCAGCTTGTCCCCATAGGCTTTTGATACCCGTTTAACATAGCTTGGAGGGATACAGACCGAAGCCGTATGGTTTTCAATGGCTTCCTCACAGAGTGTCTGTATCTCGTCCCAAGCTGAGACTGCCTTTAACAGCGTATGGTCCACATGGACCAGAATCTCCTCCTTTGTCATACCCATCCCCCTGTCCTCTTTGTTTGTAATCCCATTATATCGTCTCATTGCCGCCTGAACCATCCGAAATCCTGGCAAATTATCCAATATTCTGAACTCATTTTATATTTTTCTATATATTGTAGATAATTCATGTTATGAACTATCCATTGGATATTATCTGATGGAATTTACACTGAAATGTGATAAGATATAGACAGAACCTGATTAAATTACAGCCAGGAAGCGTCTGAAAGACCCAGACAGCCCTCTTCCACTGGCAGAAATGGAGGCATCTATGTTCGGAAGAAAGAAAAAGGCAGAAGTGTTTATGACCAACGACCTGGGATTATACACCACCGTACATCAGGCCCTGAAGGCCGGACAGATTCCCTGCGAAGTAAAGGTTGTCAATACAGGTACCCGGAACAGGCGGACCGGCGCACTCATCGGCAGGGTGGGCGAACGGCCTGAGCTGGAAATACAGTACTATATTTATACGCCCCTGGAATATGCAGACAGGGCCAAGTATGTGATTGATGAATACAGGAAAAATTTATCCCGGCGAACAAGGAATCCATAACGTATCAGGGGAAGGACGTGACTCGTACCAATCACGTCCTTCCCCTGTTTACTTCCATCCATATCTATAGCCAGCCGGCTTCCAGTCCGCTATGCCTTTAAGCCATCATCGTTCCCAGCCCCGTCCGTATTATCCTTCATGGCCATGCGCTTTTGCGCAATCTTCCGCATCAGTGCGAATTCATCATAAATACTCCACTCTTCCCGGAACATACCGTCTTTTATAATATGCTGCGATATACCGGAAATGACCACGTGGGCTCCTGTGGCAGGCCCATAGATGCCAAAGCCCTCATGGGTGCCGATTATATTCCATCTGGTGGCGCACCGGTATTCGTCCCGCTTTTCATCATAAAGATAGTATACATCCTCCACCTGCATGGCCAGATTGGGGAAGGCCTGGAACAGATTCAGCTGGTCCTGCAGGAAATCGCCTCTGCCCACCAATTCCCTGTCTGAAGGTCCATGGTATCTGTAATCAGGGGCATAATTATCCTTAAACTGATTGAACATTCTTCTGTTATAAATCTCATGATAGCTTTTTCTGATAAAATACTCTATATCGCTGTACCGCCCGTTATTATCTCCGAATTTGTCCGGAGCAAACTCGCCGTTCAGCCGTTCAATCTCTCCCCATGTGCCAGTGTCTGCCTTGGCGCTACCTCCCTTATTGGCTGTGGCCTCCAATACTTTCATGGGGTCGTACCCCAATTGCCTGATTAGGCTGATTTCGTTATATACCACCCACTCCTCCACAACACGGTCGCCTTTTACATAGCAGTTAGCCACTCCCCATACCACTACCTTCCTGCCGGTAGGCGGACCATAGATGGTGTGTCCCGTATTGTGGCCAATCCAGGTCCACCTCATGGAAGTATGGAAGCCTCCGTTTCCATCAGATGCCCAGATAACATCGTCAATATAATCCTTGATATCCGGATATCCGGCCAGCTTCATCACAGAGTTTGCGATGACCTGATCCCGGCCGTATGTCACACCATCCGATGTATGTACCAGGGCATTATGCTTATAATGGTCATATATCTTCCCCATCCCCTTATCATCCCATATGTCATAGGTATGGCGGATGATAAAATCCGCAGGGTCGCGCCATTTTCCAAATCCAGGCATGGGCACTTCCTGCTCCCTTGCCTTGCCGTCCTTCCACATAACTGTAATATCATCCTTCAACGGCACTGACAGCTGTCCCAGGGTTTCCTGGTATACATTCCCCCTGTAGCGGATGTTCCTGTCGCAATCCTCTTTTTTACCGCCGGTACCGGACTCCTTTTGCTCCCCTGAAGGCTCCCTCAGGATATCTTCTGCTTGTGCAGCCTGATTCTTTGTGTTCTTTACCTCACTCATATATCGTTCTCTCCTATCTCTCTGTTATTTCATCAGGCCAGGCAGCCAGGTAGACATCTGCGGTATGAATATTACAAATATCAGTCCAATTCCCATGGTCAGTATCCATGGCCAGATTTCCTTTACTATCTCCTCAAATGGCGCTTTGGATATCTGGGCCGCCACAAACAGGTTGCCTCCCACAGGAGGAGTTATGATTCCCAATGTGGAATTAAATATAAACATGACCCCAAAATGGATAGGATCAATCCCATACTGTGTTGCAATCCCCAGTAAAATGGAACTCAGTATGACATTAATGGCAATACCGTCCAAGAACGTTCCAAGGAACAATACCAATGCGTTTAATATTATAAGGGCCACAATCTTTGACGAAACGCTTCCCAATATTAATGCAGCCAATTTTGTGGGTATTTCCTCCAGCGTCAGTATTTTACCGAATCCTGAGGACACGCCCAGGATAAACAGTATTGTACACGTAGTAATCACAGTTTTATAAAACATCTGGGGCAGCATTCTGGCCTCTAGCCCGCTGTTCCTCTTTAACAGGCCGTAAATCAGGCCGTAAACCACCGATACCACAGCTGCCTCTGTAGGCGTAAAAATCCCGGAATAGATACCCCCTAAAATGATGACCGGCATAATCAGGCTGAATTTCGCCTCCCACATGGTCCTCAGTTTCCGGCGCAAAGGAATGGGGTCGTTTCCTGAACAGATATTATGCTTTTTGCCGTAAATATGGCAATATACCAGGAAACAGCAGCCAATGAATAATCCCGGCAGAATCTCTGCCGTAAACAGCTTGGAAATAGACACATTGTTCAGGCTCCCGAATACAACCAGTCCCATGCTGGGAGGAATCATCTGGCCGCAGCAGCCTGCCGTGGCAATGAGTGCCGCCGCCGCTCCCTGGCTCAGCCCCTGCTTTCGCAGCTCCGGCAGGGCAATCAGGCCAATGGCAGCTATGGTGGCATAGGCGGAACCGGAGATTGCGCCAAAGGCCATGCAGGCCAGAACCGTTACCATCATGATTCCGCCCTTCAGCCTGCCCACCCATACATTAGCGGCTTTAAACAAACCTTCTGAGATTCCTGCCTCTGACATAATCTGTCCTGCCAGCACAAAAAAGGGAACCGCTGTCAGTGTAAAGGAATCAACACTGTTGGCCATGGCGCGCACAAAATAGGACAGGGATATGATATTGCTTGTAAAAACAGAGCCCAATACCCCAATGCCTATGGCAAAGCCAATGGGTACTCCCAAGAAAGCCAGTCCCAGGAACAGAACAAACAAAACAGCAACTGACATCACGCTCCCCCCTTTTCTTCCTCAATTTTGTCCGCCTCAATTCCCCCCTGGCGAATCTGTCCCGCAATCTTTACCGTACACTGGACCAGCCTTAGACACACCAGCAGAAATCCCAGGGGCATAACAAGATAAAGGAGCCACATTGGTATGGGCAGGGACACGGCGGTCTGCCCTCCCTGGCGGATGATACTCAACAATTTATATCCTTCAATCATACAGATAACGGAAAAACCAAAACATAAGATGTTACATAAAATATCCAGATACAGTCTCAGGCCCGGCCTGAGTAAGGAACGCACAAATGTTATTCTTATATGTTCCCCTGTCTTTACCGCATACCCTATGGAGATGAACACCATCCATACAAACATGTACCTGGTCATCTCTTCTGTCCATGGAAACGGAGTTGAAAACAGGTACCGCCCCACTATCTGAAGTGTTGTAAAAACAACCATAAGGGCCAGGAACACAGCGCCTATAAAAACTTCCAGCTTGTCGTCCACCCATTGAATCACTTTTTTCACGCTCTTTTTCACATCCTTCCGTCCTTATAAAGCAGTCATCAGTTCCTGAATGTCTCCAGTATCTCTTTGCCGCACATTTCTTCCACTTTAGGCTCGGTCGCCGCCACCATAGCTTCCTTGATTTCCGCCCTAGCCTCATCGGTCAGCTCCGTATAGAGAATCTTGCCTTGTTCCTAAAGCTCTTTAATCTTCTGTACGGAATCCTCCTCCTCCTTCATGGCAATCTTCCACTCCTCCTCTGCTGCCCCGGCGATTGCCTTATCATATGCAGCTCTCTGTTCTTCAGAAAAAGAATTATATTTGGCGGAAGAGATCAGTATTACATTGATGGAATAACTGTGATTGGTATCGGTAGCGTACTTCAGTACATCTATAAGCCCCTGCTGGATGATAGGCATTTTTGATGAAACCAGACCGTCTACCGTGCCTTGCTGAAGACCTGTATACAGCTCATTCCATGCCATAGGTGTAGGGATACATCCCAGTGCTTCCAGCTCCGCAATGTTAATGGGATTCTCCGGCGCCCTGCTCTTAATTCCCTGGAAATCCGCCAGAGTGTTCACTTCTCTTACATTATTCCAGAATATCCTTCCTGAGCTTCCAAAGAAAGCAGCCACTTTGACGCCCATATTTTTATCGTCAGCAGCCTTTTTCAGCAAATCCCCCTGCTCTCCGTCCAGCTTCGCCTTGGCATCCTTTAAATCATCGAACAGGTAGTCCGCGTTAAATACATAAAACTCCTTAATATTCGGCGCAAACTGTAGCTCTGCCACAGAAGTCATATCAATCTCTCCCAGGGTAACGGCCTCGATACTGTCGCGGTCGGATCCCACTACCTGCGCATTAGGAAATATTTTGACCTCAATTCCCACGTCCTCCCCTTCAATAATTTCCTTAAACTTCAGAAACCCCTGATGGGTGGCCTCTTTTTCATTTGCCTGATGGGCAATTCTGATTTCCAGCTTGGATGATTCAGCGCCGGACGGCGAGGGAGCGTCTTCCCCGCTTCCCTGCTCTTGCTTTGCAGCAGCTGGTTTCTCTGTACCGCAGCCCGTTAACGCGAGAGCTAATCCTACCAGACTGATTGTTATAACCTTTTTCATTGTTTTTTTCATTTTAAACCCCTTTCTCCATCAACACATTTACGATTATTTGCTTCACTGATTCCCCAATTACCGGTTTGACCTTCCCTTATCCCTCCCTTCCCATCAGGTTTAATCAGAATATATCTGCGGAAAATGAATACGTAGTCATTTTCCTGTAAAATAAATGATTGACATTTAATGTCTGTCAATCATCCATTTGTTCTAATGACGGACAGTATTCCTCACAATCAGCTGCATAGGAACCGCTACCGTCTCTGGGGGCATCTCCGGATTCTCCATATTCTCTATCAGGACCCGGACAGCCTCTTTGCACAGAATGTCATTCTGCTGCTGCAGTACAGTGAGGGAATACGACCTTAAAGATGCCGCAAACGTATCATCTAATCCCATAATAGAATAATCTTCACCCGGCACATACTTATACTTTAACCGTCCGCAGTCCATGACTCCCAGAGCCATCAGGTCATTGGCGCAGAAGATTGCCTCCACAGGCAGTCCCGAGGCAAATATACGGTCGCCGGCCCGATAGCCGGACTCATACGAATAATCGCCTGCCTGTATCATACACTGAGTTATACCGCATTGTTTAAGGCCGCCCAGAAAACCTTCCTGGCGCTCATCGTGATTCAGATAACAGCTTTCCTCCGCGGAAACATATGCAAATTCCCGCATCCCTAATCCATACAAAAATCTCGCCGCCCTCTCCCCGGCCCCGTAATTGTCGGAATATACCATATTAATATCCGTATTAGGACTGTATACATTGAGAAGGACAAGAGGTATTCCCTTCTTTTTCCACTCCCCGGATATCTTATGGGTCAGGGCCGATGAGGTGATGATGATACCGTCCACACAGTACTCCAAAAGCCGTCTGAGTATCTGATTGATGTCACTGTCCGGAGCCGTGTTGAACACCATTACTCTCAGCCCATATTCCTGGAGAAGATTGGTAAGGATATTAAGCAGGCCATAGTAGTACACGTTATATGTATCAGACAACACAACTCCGATTATCCCGGTCCGGTTGGAGTTAAGGCCTCTGGCCAGTGCATTGGGACTATATCCAAGCTCTTCAGCAGCCTTCAGCACCTTTTCCCTGGTCTTATGGCTTATCCTGTCATTCCACTTTTCATTAAAGACCCTGGATACAGAAGACTGGGATACCCCGGCCCTCTTTGCCACATCAAACGAAGAAATGCTTTTTATCATTCTTTTATCTATCATATAACCACCTATACCGCGATTGATTACGTCGTCATATTTTATGACTACGCAATCATTTATATCTTATATATACACTCCCCGTTTAATAATGTCAATATTAAATTTTATTTTTTTCATTTTTTTGTCTACATTTCACATATCAAACCGCCAAAAATTAGCGGTTTTTTTGTTTTTCTTTTTCCCAGGCTTCTAACTTCTCCGTCCAGACTCATATTTTTAATAAACGCTCCACGTCCGCTTCGATTCCCCGGCAGTCATCCGCTGTCTCCATGCCGTACTCCACTACCAGGTCAGCCTGAGGGGTATATTCCCCGGCCCATGCCATGAAGCTGTCAAAATCCAGGGTTCCGTCTCCAATCCGTCTGTGGCTGTCGTGAACTCCGTCATTATTGTGAAGATGGTATGCCAGAATCTGCCCTTTCAGGCGTTCCATAACGCTGCGCAGGTCCCAGCCATTGGCATGGGCATGGCCGATGTCTATGAGTACCGGGTATCCTTCCGCCCGGCACAGGGAGACAAAGCCGCTCTCATCTAACAGCATATTGTTCCGGTCCATGACCCCCGCATTCTCCACGGCCACCGGTATTCCCAGGGGACGAAACAGTTCCTCCACCCTGCGGTAATTGGCGCAGGAATCCCGCAGCATCCTCTCCTCATCCCTGACAACACAGTTGTTGTGATGAAAAACCATATAGCGGCTGTTAAGCCTCTCTGAGTAGCGGAGGGTCTGGCCCACCAGTTCCATGGTGTACTCATACTCCGGGGTTCCCTGGGGCGCCGAGTGCTCCGCCTTGTAATAGGGGCCGTGAAAGCTGATGGGAACATGTTTTAACATGTCCATGCTCTCCTCAAGGAGAGAGGCGAATACCTGCCGGTGGAACATGGGAAATACTTCCACTCCCACCTGTCCCTTCCATTTTTCCACATAGGACAGAATCCGCTTAAACTCCTCCGCCTTATACATATTGGTACTGATGAGTAAAGCCATGGCCGTTCTCTCCCTTCTTTCCGGCACCTTTTTGGAGTATATACGGCTCCCTGGCAGCCCTTAGCTGCTCCGGATAGCCCAGGGACACCTGGGTAGCCCTGTCAAAGAGATGGATTCTGTCAAAATCCGGCTGGATGTATACGCTCTCTCCCGGAGCAGGGACATCCCCCTCGCTTACAGCGATAATTTCCATATTGTCCACCTGCACATATACGCCGTACCGGTTGCCGTAATCCTCCACGTACTTGACGGTTCCCTCCAGGGTATTTTCCTGGCGCCTGCGGTGCAAAATCATGTGCTCCGGGCGTATTCCCAGGAACAGACGGCCGGATTCGTTGCGGGAGGCCAATCCTGACCACATGTCCGGCAGCCAGACCACCTGTCTGCCGATCACCAGCGTTCCCCTGGTATAGGATGCCTCCACAATATTCATGGAGGGGGATCCGATGAATTTTGCGGTAAATACATTGGCGGGGCGGTTGTATACATTGGCAGGGGTGTCCAGCATCTGCATTTTCCCCTCATGCATCAGGGCTATTCGCTGTCCCACGGTCATGGCCTCAATCTGGTCATGGGTCACATAAATAAGCGTCTGATGGTACATCTCATGGATTTTCACCAGCTCCTTCCTGGCCCGCAGCCTCAGCTGGGCATCCAGGTTGGAAAGCGGTTCGTCTAAAAGGAAATAATCCGAGCGCTTCACCACTGCCCTGGCCAGCGCCACCCTCTGGCGCTGGCCGCCGGAAAGATCCTTTGGCCTGCGCTCCTCCAGCCCTTTCAGGTCCAGCATATCCAGAACCTCCGAAAGCCTGGTCTTTATCTCCGCGGGATCCATTTTGTGGGCCTTCAGGCCGTAAACGATATTGCTTTGCACCGTCATATGAGGAAACAGGGCATAGTTTTGAAATACCATGGACACATTCCTCTCCCCGCAGGGAACATCGTTTACCAGACGGCCGTCCATATAGAGATTTCCCCCGCTGAGCCTCTCCAGGCCCGCAATCATCCGCAGGGTGGTGGATTTGCCGCAGCCGGAAGGTCCCAGCAGAATCAGGCGCTCTCCTTCCCTGATTTCCATGTTTAAATCCTTTACGATTACATTTTTGTCATAAGCTTTCACTACATGGTCAAATACTATGTTTTTCATTGATTTCTCCTTATTTGATTCCCTTGGCCGCCAACTCCCTAACCCTTGATTCCCGACATGGCAAAGGTATTGATGATATAGCGCTGGAACAGGATATACAATGCCAGCGGAATCACCATGGTCATGACAGAAACAGCCATTGCTATGGTAAACTCCGTTCCCCCCTCCGCGCTTATGTACATCTGCAGGGCCAGGGACAGGGTATAATTCTCCTTGCTTTTCAGTATAAGAACAGGCCACACATACTCGTTCCAGGAATTGATGAAAAAGATGATTCCCGTGGAAATGATGGAGGGCCGTACTAACGGGATGATGATATCCCTCATGATTTTCAGATTCTTCACATTCTCCATCCTGGCCGCCTCGATAAGAGCCCTGGGGATTCCCCGCATGGACTGGCGCAGGAGAAAGATTCCCAGCACATCGGCCAGCTGGGGCAGGGCCACGCCCCATATCTTGTCGCTGAGGCCGATTTTGGAAATCATCAGATAGTTGGGAATCATGGTAACGGTAAACGGTATGAACATGGTGGCCAGCATGATAAAGTACAGGATTCCCTTGCCCCTAAAATCAAAATACACAAAGGAATAGGCTGCAAACAGGCTGGTAACGGTCTTAAAAGCAGTTACAGTGGCAGCAATTAAAAAGGTATTCATGGTAATTCTTAAGAAGGGGAGCTTGCTGAATACATGGATGTAATTCTGCACCGTGGGCCTGGCCGGAATAATCTGAAACACCGTATTAAAGGCATCCTGCATGGTCTTAAAGGAATTTGACACCGCAAATACAATGGGCATCAGGATAAGGAACACGGCACACAGAAGAAGCAGGTGCCATCCCGGCTGCATTTCTTTAATTTTCATAGTATACCCCCTTTTCCACAAACCGGAATTCCAGAAGCAGCAGTACAATAAACAGCACCATGGTAATCACTGAAACAGCTGATGATGTGCCTGTGCGGTACAGGGTAAATGCCTCATGGTAGGACATGTATATCAGGTTGGAGCTGGCGTAGTTGGGACCGCCCTGGGTTACCACCTTGATGGGTGTAAACACATACTGAAGCCCCTGTACAATGGTGGTGATAAACACGTAGATTCCAGTGGCCGAGCTCATGGGAACCACCATGTCGCGGAAGATTTTCCACAGGGGAATATTGTCCAGTCTGGCCGCCTCAACGACCTCCTGGGATACCCCGGACACACCTGCCAGTATGATGATAAAATTATAGCCGAACACCTTCCAGGAGGTGATTATGCTCAGTACAGCAATGACCCACCCCTCGGCCTTGGACCAGAAGGGAAGGGCCAGGCCAAAGTACTTTAACACAAGGGCCACAGGGCCGGAAATGGGGTTCAGAATCCAGATATAAAGAATGGATCCCACCACCAGGGATATGACGCTGGGCAGGAAAAACACAGCTTTATAAAAGCCCTGTCCCCTCTTAATCACCGCTGACAGGATGAAGGAAAGGATGTAGGGCAGCACAAAATTCAGCACCAGCAGTACAAGGATATACACCGCCGTATTTCCCGCAATCTTCCAGGAATTCGGGTCCCTGAAAATGGCTGCATAGTTAGCCAGCCCCACAAACTTTTTCACCGGTTTTACCATATTCCACTCAAAAAAACTGAGATAGACCGTATAAAACAGGGGATAAAACATGAATACCGCAAACACAGCCAGCGATGGCACAAGAAACAGATATCCCAGCAGTGTCTGCTTTTTTTCTTCCTGATTCAATCTGATTTTACCTCCATAAAGGGGCAGGTATCCCCATGTCCCCGGGGATACCCGCTCCAATTTATTGTAAGCAGCTGTATTTCAGCCGGTTACTGTACTGCCAGCAGCTGGTTGATGGCATCCTGTGCTGCCTTCATGCCCTGTTCTGCCGTCACCTGCCCGCCCAGAATCTGGTCCCTCATGTCTAAGAGCATCTGCTCTGCCTGCAGGCCGGCGTCTCCCGGAAACGCTGTCCACGGAACCACTCCGTCCATCTGCTGGATGGCTGCGTTCATCATCTTGTTCTCTGCCAGGAATGTCTTAAGCCCGTTCTCAGCCCCGGCCACATCCTTTCTGGGAGGCACATAACCGGTTCCCTCTGTCCAGGCTGCCATGGACTCCACGCTGTAGAGAAACTTCTCAAATTCCCATGCCGCCTCAATCTGGTCATCGCCCTGAGCCGTAATAGCCAGGAAGCATCCTCCTGCCGGAACCATGCGCTCCTTGTCTTTCCACAGGGGGGATTTTACGGTTGCCACGTCAAACTGCGCGCCCTTCTGCACGGAAGCCCTTCTGGCAATGGTGGTGTATAACATGGCGCAGTTGCCGTCAATAAAGCTCTGACACCCTTCCTCCCAGGAGATATGTAAAGCGGTCTGGTCCTTCACCATATCGGCTATCAGCTGCATGGCTTCAATTCCATCCTCCGTGGCAAAGGAGGCCTCTTTTTTGCCCTCCGCGTTGGTGGTCAGCATCTTAGCGCCGCTGCTTTCAATCAGTCCCTGCTGTGCCCAGAAATCCGCGGGCTCCTGCATATAAAAACCGTACTTTCCTGTCTTTTCCTTGATGGTCTTTGCAAACTCGCTGACCTCCTGCCAGGTAGCCGGGCCGTCCTCCGCAAGTCCTGCCTCCCTTAAGATGTCCTTGTTGATGTAGAGAACCGGATTACTCAGGGAATAGGGGATGCCCACCTGGGAACCCTGGCTGTTTACAGCCAGCTCAAGGACATTGGGAAGAAATTTGTCCTGAAGGAAACCCGCATCCTCCTTGTCAAACCTGTCTATGGCTTCCTGAGGGGACACATAGGAAAAGTTATTGGAAAAATAATCCAGAAATGCCCAGCCAATCTGCACCAACGCCGGAGAATTGCCTGCTGCCGCCTCTGCCTGGAGGTTCTGCATCAGTCCCTTATACATGTCCGGGTTGTATTTTGCCACTACCTGGATGTGGTCGTTGCTTTCGTTAAACTGCTTAACCAGCTCGTCTACCACCAATCCTCCCTGTGTTTCCGCATTACAGTGCCAGTATTCGATTACTGTTTTTTCTCCGGAGGAGCTGTTTCCCCCGGTCCCGGACCCTGTACCGGTATCTGTACTGGTATCTGTATTAGTGTCTGTGCCGGCCTCTGCCCCGCTTCCGGTCTGGTTTACCGCTGCTGTGCCGGTCTGCGCATTGGCTGCACCCGCGTTATCCCGGGCTTTGCTGCCTGACGCTGCACCGCAGCCGGATAAAACTGCCATTGAAGCTGACACTGAAACTGCCATGGCCAATGCCATCAAAGATTTTACACTTCTTCTCATTACTCCATTTCCTCCTAATCATTCCGTTGTATGTTTTATCTTAAAGATTGAATGTAAATTCCGGAAGATAAAATCTGTAAAATCTTTGCAAGGAATTGGAAAAGTACAAAAATAAAGCACGGACCTAATCTTTTGTCCGTGCTTTCATCCATACATATACTGTATCAATTTATCCGCCCGCCGTAGGGGCATGCCTTAAATTCCTGAATCCGGGCCATCCATCTACAATGTGACTCCCTGCTTAAAGATAGCCAAATCATGAAAACCGGCTTCCTCTGACTTAACCTTTTCCCCGGAAGCCACCCTGAGAACATATTGGAACAATTCCATGGCCACCTGGTCCTTCGTTTTTGTCTCCACCATTTCGCCGGCATTAAAATCGATCCATCCTGCCTTGTATCCGGCCAGCTTTGAATTGGAGGAAATCTTCATGGTGGGAACCAGGGTCGCAAAGGGCGTGCCCCTTCCCGTTGTAAAAAGGACAATCTGGGCGCCGGATACTGCCAGGGCCGTGGCCGCTACCAGGTCATTGCCCGGAGCGGACAGCAGGTTAAGGCCCTTCTCCCTGACGCGTTCGCCGTACTCCAGCACACCGCACACTGGTGAGGAACCGGACTTCTGGGTGCAGCCAAGAGACTTATCCTCCAGGGTGGAGATACCCCCCTTTTTATTGCCCGGGGATGGATTTTCATAGATAGTCTGGTTGGTGAAATATTCCTTGAAGCCATTGATGAGCTTCACAGTCCTGGCAAATGTCTCCTCATCCCGGCACCGGTTCATCAGAATGGTTTCAGCGCCAAACATCTCCGGCACCTCGGTGAGAATCGTGGTCCCGCCCTTGGATATAAGTATATCGGAAAATGCACCCACCGCCGGATTGGCCGTGATTCCCGACAGCCCGTCGGAGCCGCCGCACTTCATGCCGATGATCAGCTGAGACGCGTCACATTCCACCCTGACATCCCCGGAAGCCTTCTCATACAGCTGTCCCAGAAGCTCCATGGCAGCTTCCATCTCATCCTCACAGTCCTGGCATTGCAGGAATTTCACCCGTTCCGGGTCATATTCACCGATATAGTCCATCAGAACCGGTATATTGCAGTTTTCACAGCCCAGTCCCAGAACCAGCACACCGCCCGCGTTGGGATGATGGATGATGTCGGCCAGCACCTTCCTGGTATTCTCCTGATCCTCCCCCATCTGGGAGCATCCGTAGGGATGGGCAAACGCCACGATATCCTCCACGTTTCCCAGCATAAAACGACGCTTTGCCTCCTGCTCCATTGCCCTGGCCACTGAATTCACGCAGCCTACGGTGGGAAGAATCCACAGTTCATTGCGCACTCCGCATCCTCCGTTCCCCCGTTTATATCCCATAAAGCTGGATGGGGATGACTTGGGAAGTTCCTTTATCTGAGGCTCGTATTGATACTCCAGCACATCGCCCAGGGCAGTGCGTACATTATGGATATGCACCCAGTCCCCGGGATTAATCTGCCGGGAGGCATATCCGATGCGGCAGCCGTATTTGACCACGGGCGCGCCCTCCGGTATTTGGCAGACTGCAAACTTATGTCCCTGGGGAATATCCTCATTTAAAACCACTGTATATGGGTCTGCCGCAACTGTACTTCCTTTGGACAGCGGCTTTAACGCCACCGCCACCGTATCTTCCCTGTTGATTTTTATAAACTCCTGCATATAACTCTTCCTCCGGGCCGCACATATCATTTATGCCTGACAGGCATCTACTCCGATTCACTCAGAACCGCGTCGTACGCCTTGTCCATACCTTCTGTCTCAATCAATTCATACCACTTCTTTACATCAGCGAGAAGGGGGCTTAAATCCTGTCCCCAGTAATCTTCCCTCTTTAAAATATCCTCCACCGGAGCTGTTTTCATGAAATCCATGATTTCCTGGCTGTCATTGGCATCATCGGTGCGGTAAAATGCCATGAGAGCTGCCAGAGAAAAAGTAAGCCCCTGGGGACAAGAACCAAACATATCCCTGTATTCCAGTATGGTGGGAAGCACCCTTGCCCGGAATTTGGACACAGAGTTAAGCGCAATAGAGAGGAGCATATGCCTGATAAAGGGGTTGGAGAACCGTTCCAGCACTGCCTCTCCGAATTTCCGGTTATCTTCTGTATCGCCAATGGCCGGTATAATTTCCCTGAAGATGCATTTGCGCAAGAGGGCGGACACCTTTTCATCCTTCAGGCACTCTCCCACCGTCTTAAGTCCGTATAAATAGGCTCCCAGCACCATGGAGGTATGGGCTCCGTTCAGGATACGCACCTTCCTCTTTTTATACGGGTCCACATTGTCGGTCCAGACCACATGAAAGCCTGCCTTTTGTAACGGAAGCTCATCCTCATGGCTTCCCTGGATGACCCACAGGTGGAATATCTCAGCCGTATCCATCATATTGTCCTGTTCGCCAATCCTACGGCAGAGCTCCTCATGCTCATCCCTGGGAAATCCGGTGACAATGCGGTCCACCAGTGTGGAACAGAAATCATTTTCCCGTACAAGCCATGTCTCAAATTCCTCTCCCAGCTCCCACTGTTTTGCGTAACGGAGACAGCATTTTTCCAGCTCCTCGCCGTTGTGGTCAATCAGCTCACAGGAGAGAATAATGAAACCTTTAAGCCCCAGCCGGAACCGCTTATATAAAAGCTGGGTCAGCTTGCCGGGAAATGACCTGGCCGGCGAGCTGACCCAGCTTTAATATA
>ERZ773217.840-NODE-840-length-27238-cov-6.070412_pt1 | contig 27238 bp, 27 predicted proteins | sample MGYA00580995_ERZ773217 | MGnify/ENA primary metagenome ERZ773217 (study PRJEB29015, sample SAMEA2737772) | human gut metagenome | biome: human gut; feature: human-associated habitat; material: faeces | place: China | collected 2012 ...
TTGTCAGCAGCCCCCGTTTCGTGGTCTGCGTGTAGTTCCTTGTAAACTGACCTAAGACGAAGAATATATCTCCAAATAAAAATTGTAAATCCGGGCGGCCCTTCAAAAGAGGCTGTCCGTTTTTGGCGTTTTCAAATCAGCCCTGCTAAAACATGCTTTGAAAAAGGAAATTTAAGAAAACAGATTGTTTACACAGGTAAAAGATGATAAAATATACACTAAGCAAGTGTGAAGGAAAGGAGATAGGTATGGTAGATTATCATGACGTATTTCCAAAAGATGAACTTCAAGCTGACAAATTGGACGAATATTTCAGCGCCGCAGATGGGGAAGATCTGAAAAAGCTGGATATTATTCATTTGTTTGGGAAGGAGAAGCTGGAAAACATTCAAAAGAGCCTTTCCAAGGCAACAGGATTAGCGTTTGTAACCGTGGACTTCAGGGGAGAGCCTATAACGGAGGCAACGTCCTTCTGTCATTTTTGCAGGCAGGTCCGCGGCAATCAGGCTGCCATTGAACGCTGTAAGTCCTCCGATGCATTTGGCTCTATACAGGCTGCAGTTACCCAGAAAACGAACGTATATTTTTGTCCCTGCGGACTTCTGGAGGTTGCAATCCCTATTATTGTGAGAGGACATTATCTGGGGGGCTTTATCGGAGGACAGGTACGGTGCAATGATGCGCCTGAGACGGTAAGCCGCCTGTCCTCTGTGATGCATTCGTCTGAATCAGAGGAAGCGGCATTAAAATACAAAGAGCTGATGGACGCAATACCGGTATACTCTTATGAAAAGTTTTTGGACATTGCGAATCTGGTATTTCTGGTTATAAATCAGCTCAGCGAAAATGAAATCAGCCAGCACATGCAGGAGGATCTTCTAAAGAAGCGTATTAAAAAAATGCAGTCTTTGAACCAGCATTACATAAAGGAAAATTTTCAGACAACCAAGGAGCTTTGGGAATTAAAGGTACGTTCCAATTTCTATGAGCGCCTGGACGCGCTTGCCTCCTTGCTGAATCTGACGATTATCGAGGAGGCCTCAAGAACAAACGAATATTTAAGCGCCCTCATTGAATATGAAAAATACAAATATTCAGAAAAGGGTACGTTTGTCCATATAGCTGGAGAGCTGGAGCAGGCAGAACGCTATCTCTTTCTTCAGCAAAAGAAATTGGGAGAACGGTTGAAATTCTCTATCCAGATACCAAAGGAGATGTACATCCAGAAAGTTCCCTCCGATATTCTTATGCCCTTTATTCAGAATGCGGTGTATAACGGGATTATGCTAAAAAAGGAGGGAGGGGAGGTGAAGGTAACAGGCTTTTCAAAAAATAACAACCTGGTGCTGGAAATCCTTGATACAGGCCCCGGATTAACCAAAGCTGAAATCGACATTAAGCATGAAGCCTATAAGAATTTGCATGAAGGCTATTATATTGATATGGGAATGGAGTACGCAAAGGACAAAATGCTGCGGCTGTTTGGGGAAGCCTATGGCATTATAGTAGAGAGCAGCAAAAGCAAGGGCTGTAAAAGCATTCTGGTTTGGCCTGAGCATCATGAAGAAAGGGTTGATTAAAGCATGTACAGAGTTTTAATTGCAGATGATGATATCCTCATGAGAGAAGCTCTGAAGGTTATGATTTCCAGGGAAGAAGCGTTCCAGGTCATTCACCTGGTGGGGTCTGGAGAAGGTGCGGTTCAGGCATGCGGACAGGATACGGTTGATCTTGTATTTATGGACATGCAGATGCCAGGGATGACAGGGCTGGAAGCAAGCCGGATGATTCATAGGATCAATCCTGAAATATCAATCTATATTTTATCAACCTATACAGCCAGCGCGCTGCTTCGCAGCGCAGGACAGAATTTGGTAAAGGAGATATTAGAAAAACCTATAACCAACGCCTGCCTGAAAAAGATTCTGGAGAATTACAAGACGGAGCATGAAACTTCCGTTCAGAGACAGCTGGAGGCTTTGGCAGAGGCTGTAAGACAAAAGAATTTTAGGAAGTTCTATGGAATACTTCCTGAAATTATCGATGAAATCTATGAAATATCCGGCATGGATTCCCCAGGGCTGATTAAAATTTTTACATATTTGGGGCAAAGTCTCCTGGACACCAGATGCGTTTATGATGACAAAAAAGTGATAACGGATCTGTTCCCCATAAATGAAGGACTGATTGCAGAACGAAAAATCTCTGAGCTGTGGCTGTTTCGGGTTATGGATTATTTATTTTGCCAAAACAGCATAAGCCGGTATCCTCTTCTGGAGAATATATTCCTGTATATTGAAAATCATATCAAAGAGGATATCACCTTAAACAGCATTATCGAAAACTGTGCAATCAGCCAGGGATATTTGAGCAGGATTTTCAGAGAACAGTTTCACGTAAGCGTGACGGAATACCTACATCTGAAAAAAATGCATCTGGCAAAGGGCTATTTTTATTTTACAGAAGATAGCATTGCCGAGGTAGCCTTTCGGCTGGGATATAATGAAAGCAGCTATTTCAGCAAAGTATTTAAAAAATATGAGAAAATGACTGTCAAAGAATACAAGAAAGAAGTGCGAAGCAGAAATGACAGAAAAGCTGTAAAAAATCAGATTATCAGTTGACAAAGCTGGAAACCATAGGTATAATGTAACAGATGCGTATTAGGAGGTTAATATGCTGATAAATTTATCAGAACTGTTTTCTATTGAAGGAAAAGCTAAAACCTATACGGTACCTTTGGAGATAGACCGGCTTCATATTGCAGGCAGTGTCTGCGAAATTCAAGAAAAGGAACCTGTGTGCCTGACGATTACCAATCAGGGGGACAAGGTTCTGGCTGTGGAGGGAAAGGCTGTATTAAGTCTGGTAATTCCATGCGACAGATGCCTGGAACCGGTAAGGCTGCCCTTCCGGCTGGAGATTGACCAAAAGCTGGATATGAAGCAGACAGAGGAAGAACGGATAGCAGAGCTGGACGAACAGTTCTATGTTAGTGGTTACAATCTGGATGTAGACCAACTGGTTGGTAATGAGTTAACCTTGAACCTGCCTATGAAGATTCTTTGCAGCGAAGACTGTAAGGGAATCTGTAATAGATGTGGCACAAATCTCAACCGAGGGACTTGTGACTGCGATAAAAGGTCGCTTGACCCAAGAATGTCAGTTATCCAGGATATTTTTAAAGAGTTGAAGGAGGTGTAAACCATGTCTATCTGTCCTAAGAATAAATCTTCTAAAGCTAGAAGAGATAGCCGTAGAGCAAACTGGAAGATGAGCGCTCCGAATCTGGTAAAGTGCAGTAAGTGCGGCGAGTTAATGATGCCTCACAGAGTTTGCAAGGCTTGCGGTTCTTACAACAAGAAAGAGATTGTTAAGGTTGAGGACTAATAGCAGGACATAGCAACGGAAGGACACAAACGTAATAAAATCAAGGCTTTCATACATATTGTTTGAGGGCCTTGTTTTTACTGTGACACAATAATTCAAAACTCGTCATCTGCGTTGAGCGTGATGACGAGTTTTGTCATAATGTGGCCAGATAATTTTATATATTAGCAATGATTTTTTCTTCAATAGATTTTGCAGTTAACAGTAGTTCCTTTTCTAAATTTTCAAAACCTTTAACCTTTAATCGCGTCGTTGGACCGGAAACGCTGATGGCGGCAATGATTTCATCTTTTACTTTGATCGAAGTAGCAACGCAAGTCAGACCATATTCATATTCTTCATGGTCATAGGCAATATCTGTATTTAAAATAGTCTGCTTTTCTTTTAAAAACTGATTATAATCGGTAATCGTATTTATTGTTCTTTTTGTTAAAATTCCAGAAAAATACTTCATAACATCTTCTTCCGGCATGGAAGCCATAAAGATTTTTCCTGTACTTGAACAATATAAATCCGATTCTGGCAGCATATTGGATTGCAGGGAATAATATTCGCCTTCTTCTGAATAGATAATAAAAGTTTTATCCCGATTTCGTATTGCCAGATTTATCGTTTCATTTGTATTTTTGCAGAAATTTTTTAAAGAATCTGTTGCATAAGTGATTAAATTTTTTTCTTTGTTAATTCCGGCACGATAATTCAGCATTTTATAGCCAATGGCATATTCATCTTCATGTGTACTGACTAAAAGATTCTGACTTTCTAAAGTTTTGATGATCCGAAAAACTGTTGACTTTGGGATATCAAGTATTTTGGCTATTTCTCGTACACCTATTTCATTTTTCTCGTTGATTAAATCCAGAATTTTTACAGCATTGACAATTGCCTGGATAGGTTGGTTGTTTGTCTCAGTCATGGGAACCTCCTACTTCGTTATTCCATTTATTATACACGAAATGGAATATTTTGCAAATCCGAAAAAAGATTGACAAATGCTTGACAATCATGCGCTGTGTCTATATAATAAATTAAAAAACAGGACAGTGTCCCGAAAATAGAGAAGGAGAAAACGATGAAACAAGAAATGGATGCAAAAAACCTCATCAAATTTATCTTGGGTACTCTGTTTGGAGTATTCTTTGTGCTGGTTCCATTTAATTTTGATGGAACAGTAGACACAATTTTATTTTACTATGTAAAGCTTTTTGTAAAGCAGTTTAACAGCCAGCTTTCCATGGTGCTTATGATCTGTATTATTGCAAGTGCGGCGATCTCATTGTTTAATTTATTTAATGACAAGACATTTTTAGGCCAGAACAGACTTATGAAGAAGTTGTTTGTAACATCCCCTTTTTATGTTGTAAACAGAATCATTGGTGCTGTGTTAACTGTTATGATCTATTTTCAGATTGGACCAAGCTTCCTTATTTCAGCAGATACAGGAGGATCTATGCTGTCATTAGCAACACAGCTTGCAGTGATCGTACCATCCATGTTATTATTCCAGACATTTATTCTGGAATTTGGAGGAATGGAGTTTTTAGGAGAATTTATTGGTAAGCTTGTAAAGCCGTTATTTAAAGTTTCTGAAATCTGTGCTACAAGCATCATCAGTGCATGGATTGGACCTGGAAATGCCGCGATCATGGCTACAAAAGAATTATTCGAAAACGGATATTTTACTTTCAGAGAAGCGGCCGCAATTGCAAGCCACTTCACAACAGGAAGTATTGGATGGATCGTAGTTGTATCTTCTGTATTGGGTGTAATGGATTATTTCGGACTGATCTTAGCAGGATTATTAGTTGTATCAATCATTGTTGCAGTAATCTGTGTAAGAATTCCACCAGTATCTCTGTATGAAGATGTTTATGTAGATGGAACAACAGAATTCAAACATGTAGTATTAAAAGAAGGAAATGCCTTAACCAGAGGACTTCATAATGCAGCAAATCGTGCTTCAGAAGCAGGAGTGAAAAATTTCGCTGCCAAAATTGATAATATGACATTTTATGTATTCTGGTTAACCCCGATCATTATTTGCTGGGGAACAGCTGCATTGGTCATTGCATTATTTACACCAGTGTTAGGTTGGATCTCTTTACCATTAGAGTTGATCATGAACCTGTTTGGTGTTAAAGAAGCAGGGATTGCGGCAAGTGCGATCATGTCAGGATTAGCAGATAACTACTTACCGGTTATTATTGGAGGAAGTATTCAGGCTGCCTCAACAAAGGTAATTGTTGCGATGATGAGTATTCTTTCTATTATTTATCTTTCAGAAACAGCGACATTATTATCATCCACAAAGATCATTAAAAAATTCTGGCAGACCATTCTTATCTTTTTGGAAAGAACTTATATCGCATTACCATTTGTTATCTTATTTGTAAAAGTATTTATGTAAGGAGAAGCGTAAAAACATGTATAAAATTGTTAGATTATTTGAAGACAATATGTATGATGTCGAACAGAAAATGATAAAAGAACTTGGCATGGATGCATCGATTGAAGTTATTCCATCAGGCACAGAAGATGAGATCATCGAAAATGCAAAAGATGCAGATGTGATCATCTGTGTATATGAACCGTTAACAAAAAAAGTTTTGGAAAATCTCAAAAGCTTAAAAATGGTCATTTTCCGATCCATTGGATTTAATGGAATTGATATGGATTATGCGAATGAGATCAATCTTCCGGTATCACATACAAGCAAATACTGCACAGATGAAGTAGCTAATTATGTTGTCAGTGCGATTGTTTTACATAACAGAAGGATCTTGGAGTTCAATAAGTCTGTTAAAGTAGATAGAAAATGGGATTGTGAATTATTCCCGGATATGCGCAGATTATCTTCAAGAACGATCGGACTGATCGGATTTGGAAATATTCCAAAGCTGATCACAAAACGTTTAAAAGCATTTGGACCGGAAATTGTTGCTTACGATCCATTTGTTCCTGATGAAGTATTTGAAGAATATGGAGTGAAACGAGTAGACCTGGAAACACTTTTTGCACAGAGTGATTATATATCTTCTCATTTACCATTAAACAAACAGACGGAAAAGAGTCTGAATAAGAGTCTGTTTGATCTTGTAAAAGATGGGGCTGTATTTATCAATTCTTCCAGAGGAGGAGTTGTTGATGAAGAGGATCTCTATGAAGCATTAACAGAAGGAAATCTTAGTTATGCGATCTTAGATGTTCTGAGCTCAGAAAATCCTGATTTATCAAAAGCAAAACTGGTTGATCTTGATAATGTAGTTGTAACACCGCACATTGCCTTTTACTCACAGGATGCATTTGTCCAGGGAGCAGAAGATACAATGAAAAATATTCATGCATTTATGAATAAAGAATATAAAAATGCAGAAATTGTGAATCTTAGAAATATTGAATTATAAGAGAGCTAAAAAAATAAGCCGGAAACAGATTTCTATGTACAATGGTTTTCGGCTTATTTTCCAGTTGAACTATTGTTTCGGAAATTTAGATTCAAAGTATTGCTTCATAAGACAAATTGTGATAAAGCATGGACAAATTTATGATTGGAAGATTAGAAGAATTAAAGTAATTAGAAAAATTTTATAACAGCTCCCAACCCTTCCATAAAAAATATTTTACAGCATAGGATTGATCATGTGTAGAAAGAGAAGAACATTTTTTTGATAGAATCTGTAAAGATTCGAACAGGTGGTATTCAGTTTTTTGGAAACGGAAATGATATAAAGGCATCAAAGGTAATCAAAGGGCAAACCACGTATGATACTACCAAATCATTCGCAGCAAAAATCGCCATTACAACTATCTCGTATGATGCTTTTTCAAACTCATTGCATGAACATCAGAAAAATGTCAATGAACATCAGAAAAACGTCCAAAGCCAAATTCTCGTCTCCAGACGTTTTTATCAGGTACGAGGCATTTTGTCTCCAGACCATTTCAAGCTGGTCTTTAACGCAAGCCGCCGGTTTATCATGCAGTCGGTACTGAGCCGAGAAACCGAGGGCGGCAAAGTGGTAATGGTATCATTGACTATGTCATTATCTTTTTCCCGAAACTTTTTCCGAAAAATGTGGCATTTTATAAAAAGATATGATACAATATTATAAAAAGAAAAATTTGGAACCCCTTATAAAATCAAGATATAATACAATAGAAAATAAGTTACATAAAAATTGTATCACTTACAACAAGCGCGAGATCGTTAAGGTTGAGGACTAAAAAATCTTGCGGAAACATGAGTAAAAAGCTAGTTAAGACAAGGTTTTTGGCATTTGGCGCTGGGAACCTTGTTTTTTATTTACCCTGATTTTCCGAAAACCTGCTGAAAAATAATAGGGTTAAATGGTTTCCCATTTTCTACGATCTCGTTTCATAATTATATTAGATTCCATTAAGATTTGCGAGGCCTGTAAGAAGGTCTATTCCTGCTAATAATGAGAGCGTTCCAAGACGTTTATATTCCGCATCACGGTACACCTCACCCTGTTCTGCTGCTGGACGTAAGCCCGAGAGGTGTTGGAGATTGCCTGGACTCTCGTCATAGGATACTGTAATTGTCAGCCTATAATCATCAGGAACAATGCGTTTGCCGTTTTCATCAAACTGCATTTTGATCTATTTGTAAAAAAGTAGAACTTCATGCATATTTGATTCAAAACCAGGATCACGTTTTTCGTAGTAATACTTACTAGTTAGGAATTTTGTCAATGACAGCTCTTGAGGTTATCATTTTATTTTTATTGGATTCATCAATATTTTTCTTGCAATATTCTGTATATAACACATCCAGTAAAAACAATATACCCACTTTTACAGTCAGGGAGCCTGCCTGGTAGGGGCCTTCATTTACTCCGGAAATCAGTACTACGTTAGCGAGAGCTGTTAGCGGCGATTGAAGAAAACGAGTGATAACTATAATGGGGCACCCCTGTTTTTTTACCATCTTTGCAATTTCTATGATATCGTTTGTAGCGCCGGAATAGGAAAATATAACGGCCAGGCTTTCTGCAGGCAGGAGTGAAGCAGATAGAGCCTGAAGCTGTGGGTCAATATCCACATGAAATTTAGGAGAAACCTGCATGAATCGTACCTTTGCCTCCAGAGCGGTCAACAGCGAGCCTCCGACTCCAAAAAAATAAACACTTTTCGCCTGAGTAATCATGTCTACGGCTTGTTCCAACTGCGCGGCATTTAAAGCGTCTCTTGATTTTGTAAGGGCTGACTTGTGAATTGCCAATACCTTATCTATGACCCGTTCTGCGGAATCATCATTCAGAATTTCCATTTCTACCGGCTCCTGGTCGGGTTCCGAACCGGACAGGACTTTGATTAACTCCATGCGGAATTCCTGATAGCCATTTAAGTTTAGATGCTTGCAAAAGCGAAAAACCGTTGCATCGCTTACCCCACATTTGACTGCCAGTTCGCTGATAGAAAGGGTGATGACTTCTCTGGGATTGGCCAGTACAAAGTCAGCTATCTTTTTTTCGGTTTTACTGAAATTATTTTCAGTTCCTACTATTTGAGCCAAAATATTTAAAGAAAATTGCATAAAATGTCCTTCTGTTCTTCTTTTGTTCAATAGATGATAGAATCTCTAATTTGCGTTAATAAATATTTTGATTATAAATGTATCTTTATGAAAAAGCAATACATAAAAGAAATTTTTTTCTTTCTGTCATAAAAATGACTTGTTCAAAATGAATAAAGAAAGAAAATTTTCTTGTATAATATATCAATTAAAGAATATATTCTTTCATATTAAAATTTATTTATTAAATAAAATCAAAGGAGGAAGTAAGATGAAGAAATTTTTAAAGTACGCAGTTGCTGCTGCAATGGCGGCGGGTATTCTGAGCGGTTGCGGAAAAGAAAATCTGGCATCGGATGCACAGCCGGCCTCAGTGAATGCAGCATCATCTAAGGAGATAAGGGCATCTGAAGCAGATGAAGGAGTGCTGAATCTGGTACAGGGACCGGGAGCCATTAATATGGATACTACAACTATGGATTCTGTGTGGGTTAACAGAGGCGGTATCGTAAAGGGCCTGATGTTCAGAAGTCTGTTTCTTCCGGATTCCACGCTAACGCGGCTTTCGCCGGATCTGGCAAAAAGCTGGGAAATTTCGGAGGATCAGCTTCACTATACGATTGTAATGGACGAGGGGAATACCTGGCATGACGGGGAGCCTGTAACTGCTGACGATGTAGTATGGAGTATATCGACAATCTTAAAGGCAGCGCAGGCAAACGCAATCTATACCAATGCCTTTAGTGAAATTTCCGGAGCCCAAGACTGGAAAAACGGTAAGGCCCATAAACTGGACGGAATAAAGGCAGATGGGGCAGTAATTACGATTGATCTTGACCGTCCGGTTGGAAATTTTTTAAATGTACTTGGACAGTTTGCAATTCTTCCCAAGCACTTGCTGGAGCAGTCGGATCCCCTGGAATTGCATAACGACCCCTTCTGGGCCAATCCGGTGGGAAACGGCATGTATAAGCTGGATACCTTTATAAAGGGCAGCTATTTTGACATTGTTCCTTATGAAGGCTACAAGGGAAGAAAGCCGGCAATTGCTCGTATTCGAACCACAAATGTGGCCGATGTGGTTGCTGCCGCCCAGGCCGGGAAGGTAGATTTCATCAACACCAATGCCGCGGATCAGATTGCGCTGTTTAACCAGATCCCAAGTTTTAAGGCAACGCCTGTGGATATGCTGTTCTACCGGTATCTCGTCTGTAATATCAAATCCCCGGACGGGACAGATAATTTAAAAATGTCGGATAAAAGAGTGCGGAAAGCCCTTCTTATGGCCATTGACAGGGAATCGCTGGCAAGCTCCTTGTATCCAGACCTTGCACAGGTCAACAATACGGGAGTGCCCTCTGGACTTGCAGAATATAATAAGGATTCGGAGAACTACAGCTATAACCCGGAGCAGGCGAAGAAAATGCTGGAGGAAGCAGGCTTTGACTTTAGCAAGACTTTAAAACTACGGTATTATTATGGAGATCAGAGTTCGATTGATTTTATGACGGCAATTGCATCTTACTGGAATGCAATCGGCATCCAGGTGGATGTGCAGAAATTTCAGGGAGACGCTACTACGGAGCTGTTCACCATAAAAGATTATGACCTGGCATTAAAGGGATTATCTGCCTTTGGTTATGAAGAATGGTACGGGGAATATGCAAGCACCAATGCCAATTTTAAAAATATCTTTGGAGGAGATACCGCATTTGATGAAAAGATAAACGAATTGAATGCTGCATCCAATCTGGAAGACCGTGCAGCTACTCTGTCTGATTTGCAGAAGCTAGAGCAGGATAATCTGTGGAAGCTTCCTGTCTTTACCATGCAGAATGTGTTTTATGTAAATGAGGACAGAGTTGAGACGGCAGGAGAGTTTGGAAATCCATGGTTCAACTATGACATGAAATTCGAGGACTGGAAGCTGAAGTAAACGGCAAAGAAGAGAGGTGGATACCATGTATCAATATTTTGTAAAAAAGTTGCTGACCATTATACCAATGCTGCTTGCCGTCAGCATCATGGTATTTCTGGCTCTGGAGCTGATGCCGATTGATCCCATTAATTATCTGGCCAGTCCGGATATGGCGGCAAATGCACAGAACCTGGAAGCCCTGCGCAATAAACTGGGGCTGAATGATCCAATCTGGCTTCGGTATATCCACTGGATAGGGGGTATGCTCCATGGGGATTTTGGATACAGTATCGTGAACGGAGCTAAGATTGGTGATTTGATTGCCTTAAAGCTCCCGGCTACCCTGGAGCTTGCCGGAGCTGCCCTGATTCTGTCTACAGTTATGGGGATTGGAATTGGGCTGATATCCTCCATACGGCAAAATAGTATCATTGATTATATCGGAAGAGTCTTCGGTGTAATCGGCAATTCCATTCCTCAGTTTTTCTTTGGAATCGTGGTAATCCAGCTATTTTCAATAAAGCTGGGCTGGCTGCCGCTGGGCGGTCGTGTGAATCCGGGGGACGTCACATTCTGGGATCGGCTGCCTAATCTGGCGCTCCCGGCATTTACCATGGCTATCGCAATGACGGCAACGCTGCTGCGCTACACCAGAAATTCCATGCTGGATGTCCTGAATAAGGATTACATAAAGACAGCCAGAAGCAAGGGAATTCCAGAGTGGAAGGTATATACAAAACATGCTTTCCGAAATTCTCTGGGGCCAGTGCTGGTAATCCTGTGCTTCCGGCTTCCTATGCTGGTTGGCGGCTCTGTGGTAATTGAAAATATTTTTGCATGGCCGGGGATTGGGTCCACGCTTTTACAGGCAGTTTCAGCTAATGATTATCCTGTGATCATGATGATAACGCTTATGATCGCGGCAGCCATTCTGCTGGCAAGCTTTTTGGTAGACGTTATGACAGCCCTATTAGACCCGCGCATCCGTTTCAGTTAGGGAGGTCTGATATGAATAAGAAAAAGAAAAGCAGCCTGATGCTGCGGACTCTAAAAAAGATGTTGGGGAATAAGCTGGCTATGGCCGGTTTGGTCATTTTTATCATCATGGTGCTTGCCGCTGCTGCCGCTCCTCTGATTACCCGATATGATCCTTCCGCTCTGGATCTAACCAGCATTGCGAAACCGCCCGGAGCAGAGCACTGGTTCGGGACGGATAAGCTGGGGAGGGATGTATTTACCCAGGTAATCTATGGGGGAAGAGTTTCCATCTACGTCGGGGTGGTCGGTGCGCTCCTGGGAGCGGCAATCGGCATGGTTCTGGGATGTATTGCTGGTTTCTTCGGCGGAAAGGTGGATGCCCTGATTGTAAGGGCCTCGGAGCTGTTTTTAACATTTCCCAATATGATCCTGATTCTGATGCTGGCCTCTTTATTTGGACAGAGCGTTAATAACATTGTTCTTATATTTGCTTTTACCGGTTGGATGACCACGTTCCGTATGGTTCGCAATGAATTTCTTTCGCTTCGGGAAGAAACCTATGTTTTGGTTTGCCGTGCGTTTGGAATTCCCAGCGTATCTATTATGTTCCGCCATATCCTTCCTAATATTTTAAGTCCGATATTTGTTTCTCTCACCTTAAACGTGGCCGGGTATATCCTCCAGGAAGCGAGCTTAAGCTTTTTGGGGTTGGGAGTGCCGGTGACTACGCCTACATGGGGAAATATTATGAACGCGGCAAAATCGCTGGATGTGATTGCCAATAACTGGTGGCTTTGGTTCTTTCCCGGTGTTGCGATTTCTCTGTTTGTCATGGCCACCAATTTTCTGGGAGATGGGCTGCGGGATGTTCTGGATCCGAGACAGTAGCAGAAGGGAGAAAAAATGGAAAGAGATACAATATTAGAGGTACGGCATCTTCATACATGTTTCCGGGTTGGCTCACAGAAAATCAATATATTGAAAGATGTGTCATTTGATGTGTACAAGGGAAAGACGCTGGCTATCGTGGGGGAATCAGGCTGCGGCAAAAGTGTGACCGTCCATTCCGTGGTCAAGCTGCTTCCAAAGAATGGGAAAATGACAGGGGGAACCGTGACCTTCCGGCATGATGACCGGGAATATCGCTTAGATGAGATGAAGCCCTATGGAAAAGAGATGAGGGATATCAGGGGGAAGGGCATCGGTATGATTTTTCAGGATCCCATGGCTTCTTTAAATCCTGTCTATAAGGTAGGGCAGCAGGTGGCTGAAAATCTGATGCAGCATGAGAAGATTGGAAAAAAAGAGGCGCTTATGCGTGTGGAGGAAATGTTTAAGAAGCTGGGGGGGATACCGGAACCCTCCGTACGTGTAAACAGCTATCCCCATCAGTTTTCCGGAGGCATGAAACAGCGGGTTATGATTGCTATCGCCATGATCTGCAATCCGCAACTGCTGATTGCGGATGAGCCGACTACAGCCCTGGATGTAACCATTCAGGCACAGATTATCGAGCTAATGAAAAAAATGGCCAAGGAGGAACAGAAGTCCATTATCCTTATTACCCATAATATGGGACTGGTTGCGGAGGCGGCAGATTATGTGGCGGTCATGTATATGGGAAGAGTCATGGAGTATGGGGAAATCCATCAGATTTTTCAGTATCCCAGCCATCCTTATACGGAAGCGCTTATGAAAAGCGTTCCGGTTTTAGGGATGGATGAGGGGAGGGAGTTGGAGACAATCCCAGGAATCACACCGAATCCGGCTGACTTAAAAGAGGGGTGTGAATTTGCCGGCCGATGCGGATATTGTACGGAGCGGTGCCGGAAAGGAACGATACCTGAGTATGAAACAGAGCCGGGCCACCGTGTGCGCTGCCTGCGTTACAGCAATTTTAAGGAGGTAGTGCTGTAATGGAAAAAAAGGATATTATTTTTGAAATACAAGATTTAAAGAAGCATTACCCCATTCAATCGGGTTTATTAAAAAAGAAGACAGGCTGTATAAAGGCCCTTGACGGAATCTCGCTTACGATTCATAAGGGAGAAACCATCGGGATTGTAGGAGAGTCTGGTTGTGGGAAATCGACCTTTGGAAAGAATATGATGATGCTGGAAACTCCCACCTCCGGCAGTCTTAGCTACAGCCTTGATGGGGAAATGATTGATGTTACAAAGCTGAAGGGAAAGGAGCTGCTTCGTTTCAGGAAAAAGGTACAGATGGTATTTCAGGATCCATATTCGTCTCTGAATCCGACCAAGAAAATCATATCATCGTTTGATGAACCAATGAAGGTCCATGGGATGTATTCTCAGAAAGAAAGGCAAGAACGGATTTGCGACTGTATGAATATGGTTAATTTGAGTCCGGACTATCTATACCGGTATCCACATGAATTTTCCGGGGGACAGAGGCAGAGAATCTGTATCGCCAGGGCACTGTGCATTAATCCGGAACTGGTAATTTGTGACGAACCGGTGTCGGCTCTGGATGTGTCTATCCAGGCGCAGGTTTTAAATATGATGAAACAGATTCAGAAGGAGCTGGGGCTTACCTATGTGTTTATTGCTCATGATTTAAGTGTGGTTCAGTACATGAGCAACCGAATCATGGTTATGTATCTGGGACGGGTGGTGGAGACCGCCGATTCAAGGAGGCTCTATGATAACCCTCTGCATCCCTATACCCAGGCGCTTCTGTCGGCGGTTCCTGTCCCCTCTTTGAATAAAGAAAAGCAGAGGATTGTTCTGGATGGGGATGTACCAAGCCCCATAAATAAGCCCTCCGGCTGTCCTTTCCATACCCGCTGTTCCCAGTGTATGGAAATCTGTAAAAAGGAGCTGCCACCGACAGTTACCACAGAGGAAGGCCATCAGGTGGTCTGCCATTTATATCAGCAGAAAGGAAAATGAAGATGCAGAGCTTAAAATATTTGTTCCTGGACACAGGGATTTTAAATGGACACTGGTGTGCCAACATGGAATTGAAGGTCAATCCGGCAGTTAAGGATACAAAATGCAATCCTTTGTTTCAAGAAGAGTTTTTTGCAGACCCTCCTAAGCCATGGGAGGTGCGATATGATAACGGGTATCCCAATGTATTCTATGATGAGGAGAAAAAGATATTCCGGCTGTATTATACCTTGATTATTTATGATGAAGATTCCCAGAATACACCGCTTAAGGATAGGCCGGGAAAGCTCTATATGCCCACGTCATCCAGGATTACGGCGGTATGCTATGCGGAATCAGAGGACGGAACTAATTGGGTGAAACCGGATTTGGGGCTTGTTGAGTTTAAGGGAAATACACATAATAATATTCTAATGCGGAATGCTCATGGAACCAGCGTCCTGTATGATAAGGAGGAGAAGGAGCCGGCGAGGCGGTATAAGCTGATGACCAAAATAGAGTTTTCATCAGATTGCAGCTATATGGCGGTTGCGTTCTCCGCAGATGGGATTCATTTCTGCGATCCGATTCCGTGGCCTAAATTCAACCCACAGGCCGATACCTATAATTTTGTGTTCAGGGACAGCAGGACGAACCGCTTTGTATTGATTACACGTATATGGAAGAATGGACTGCGTGTGGCAGCCAGATGTGAGAGTGAGGATTTCCTTTTCTGGTCAGAGCCGGTGGAAGTTGGCAGGGGGCAGGGCTACCCGGAGCAGATTTATTCTATGCCGGTATTCGAGTATGAAAGATTATATCTGGGGCTGGCTTCCGTGTATCACGAAGGAAATCGGGATTCGGATGATTTTGATACGGTAGATTTAAGGCTGACCTATTCCACAGATTTATCTAAGTTTGAATGGGTAGGAGAAGGGCAGAATTTTATTCCGCGTGGAAGTGGGCATTATCCGGATGGCCAATTTGACTGCGGTTGCATCTACGCAAGCATACCAGTGGAAATCGACGGCAGGCTGTATTTTTATTACATGGGTGGAAATGGAAGGCATACGGATTACAGGGAGACATCCTTTGCGAGATGCTCGATTGAAAAGGACCACTTTGCATATTATCAAACGCTTGAAGACGAAAAGGAAGGCGTACTGACGACGGCAGGATTATTTGTTTTTGGAAATTCGCTGGAAATTCTGGCGGAAGTGGAGCCGGATGGTTATATTGTCTGCGAACTCACGGACAGCAGTGGAGTGACGAGAAAGCCGGCTTTTGAGGAGCGGCTGAGCAGGCCTGTGACGGGAAGTGGGTGGCAGACGGTGCTGTTTGAGGATTTTGAATTAACGCAGGTAAAGGAGCTGCCGGTATCGTTACGTTTCCGGTTTAAGCATGCACGGTTATATGGGCTGCGGGGGGATATCCATGTACTGCCGCACAGATATTAAAACAGGAGGGATGACGAAGGCTCCGGTGCTCGTTTCTATCGAGCACACAGGCAGCTATGTACGCTGCCAGGAAGATGCTGGCACCTGCCATATGGTGCCAGCATTTTCAAATACACGTTCGCTCTCCGATTTACAGGCAGCAATTAATGATACACGGCTTTTGGATTCCTTACCATCAGAAGTGCTTCCTTTTGTACCAAAACGATTATAAACCTAAATGTAAAACATGGTTGACAATTCAAATCCACACCAGTAAAATAAAAATGAATTGTCAACCCATAAAAGCAAAAAGGTTTACATACGAAAGGAAGCTGCCTTATGAGTATTGTATCAGAATTAAAAAATAAGATATTAGCAGGAGAAGAAATTACCAGAGACGAGGCGTTAAAGCTGGTGGGAACTCCTTTTCAGGAGCTGAGGCAGGCGGCTGATCAGTTGAGAGCGCATTTCTGTGGAAATCGCTTTGATATGTGTACAATTATTAATGGAAAGTGCGGAAAATGTTCCGAGGACTGCAAGTATTGCGCCCAAAGTATGCATTATCACACTTCCCTGAAAGACAGCTATCCGCTGTTGTCTACAGAAGAACTGCTGGCCGGCGCAAAACAAAATGAAGACCAGGGTGCGCTTCGGTATTCGATTGTTACTTCCGGCAGGCGTCTGTCAGACAAAGAGGTGGATCGGGTTTGTGAAAGTATCCGCCAGATCAGAAAAGAGACCGAAATTGAGGTCTGCGTGTCTTTTGGACTGCTGGGGGAAACGCAGTTTAAAAAGCTCAAGGATGCGGGGGCTTCTCGCGTACACTGTAATCTTGAATCCTCCAGACGTTATTTTGCCAGGGTCTGTACCACTCATACCTACGATGAGAAAATTGAGACCTTAAAGGCGGCACAGCGTGCCGGATTATCCGTCTGCTCCGGTGGCATTATCGGGCTGGGGGAAACGATGGAAGACAGAATTGATATGGCTTTGACTGCCAGGGAGCTGGGGGTAAAGTCAGTTCCGGTGAACTTACTGAATCCTATCCCTGGCACACCCTATGAGAACAACCGCGTATTGAGCAATGATGAATTGTGCCGGGTCGTTGCAATCTTCCGTTTTCTGATTCCGGACGGGAATATCCGTCTGGCCGGTGGTCGGGGATTGATAGAAGATAAAGGGAAACAATGTTTTGCAAGCGGTGCAAATGCCGCCATTTCCGGAGATATGCTGACAACTGCAGGAATTACGGTTGAAACCGATATGAAGCTGTTAAAGGGGATGGGTTATGAAGTGCGTCTGCAGTAATTTGAGAAAAGGGGGGGCATCTTCCCTTCAGAGAATAGCGCTGGATGGGGTTTTCACAGCTATTCTGGTGGCTTTGGGCATGATTAAGCTTCCTTCTCTTTTTCCGGGAGCAGAATTTCAGTTATCGGCGCCTTATGCGGTATGTCTGGCAGCCATGGTCGGATTTAAGCGATATCTGATCATTGGAATCTGTTCCAGTATCATTCAGCTGCTGTTAGGAACTCACACTATTTGGAATGTGTTGGTTGCCATGGTGTTCCGTATAGCAGCAGGATTGATTGTGACCAAATGTCCGGTCAGAAAGTTTTCCATTCCGGCGTCCGGCCCGATTGGAACGGGATGTGCCAGATTCGTGTTGGCAGTGATGTTGAAGGTACCTGCAATGCCGCTCCTGGCAGCTGCTGTGCCGGGCATGATTTTTACGGCGGTTTGTGCATCGGCGATGGAACCGGTACTGCGCAGAGTACTGTCAAAGAGCGGGGCGCAGCTGTACGAAAAGAAAGTCGGGGAGGCCAGTTGTGAATAAAGATTTGTATAGTGTGAAGATGCGCGCCAGTCGAAAAGAAAATGGCAGAGATCAGCATATTTCCGGAGCGGAAAAAATCGTAATGGAGGATAAATTGGATACTATCTGCAGGCAGCTTCTGGAGAGGGCTCTGCACCATGCAAAAGGAAGGGTGAATTTGATCAATCTTAAGATAGAAAAAGTTTCGCAGGAGGATGTGATGGTCGTGGATGCGCTGCCTGTATCTACCTGTGAGGTTAATACGGCCGCAGAGGGCCGGTTAAAGCTTGCAGAACTTTTGAAAAAATCAGGTATTGGAAACAGTGAGCAGATATTAGCAAAAATGGAGGATACCTGGGGGATGCGCGGGGCAATGCTGCTAAACGTAGATACCATGGAACGCCTGGAACCGAACCATGACCGGGGCATCCGCGCTACTTATATGGATGTGGAGGATAACAGTGACGACAGATCACAAAAGAACCATTTTAAAGAGGCTCTGATACTCGCCACTAAGGTAGCCAATCACAAAAATATTATCGGGGAATTGTGTATCTCTGATGATCCGGATTACGTAACCGGTTATTTCGCATCAAAGGAGCTGGGGTATGTGCGGATCACAAAACTGAAGGAGGGCGGATGCCCGGATGGGGGAAGGATCTTTCTGTTCCGGGGATCCACAGAAGAAGCAGCCGATTGTATCCATTTTCTGGAACAGCAAAAAATGCTGGTGCGGATCTAATGGGGTAAGCATTTATGCAGCTTTCAGAGTTTCTCAAACCCCTGGAGGTTCTGGATAAGAGAGGTAACAGAGCATGAGTAAATGGAGCAGAATGGAAAAGGAACTGGAGCTTTTAAAAGAAAAGAATCTGTTCCGAAATATGACGATATTTGATTCGGCCCAGAGCACACAAGTGATGGTGGAAGGAGAACAACGGTACCTGTTTTCTTCCAATAGTTATCTGGATATGTGCAATGATTCAAAGGTGAAGGAATACGCTGCTGGCGTGATGGATGAGTATGGCATTGGTTCAGGCGGTTCGCGGCTGACTACGGGAACGTCGCGTATTCATATACAGCTGGAAGCTGTTATTGCTGCATTAAAAAAGCGGGAAGCCGCACTGGTATTTAATACAGGATACATGGCTAATGCAGGCATAATATCTGCCCTGACAAGGAAGGGAGATGTTATATACAGCGATGAACTCAATCATGCAAGTATTATTGACGGCTGCAGGCTGTCGAAAGCGGATCTGGTGATATACCGCCATAATGATATGAAAGATCTTGAGAAAAAAATCAGGGCTAATCCTGGCCGCTGTGGATTGATTGTCAGTGACGGAGTGTTCAGTATGGACGGTGATATTGTGAATCTGCCAGGACTGGTAGAACTGGCCAACCGTTACGAACTGTTGTCTATGATTGACGAAGCACATGCGACCGGTGTGATCGGAGCGACTGGGCGAGGAACGGAAGAGTACTACAGCATGGAAGGTTCTGTGGATGTGCTGATGGGAACCTTAAGCAAATCAATAGGCAGTGAAGGCGGTTTTGTCTGCGGTTCCCATACTTTAATTCAATATCTGATTAACAAGGCCAGAAGCTTTCTCTTTTCTACTGCCCTTTCACCGGTGTCTATGGCCGCCTCCATACAGGGAATCCGGCAGATTATGGAATGTCCCCAGCGGGTAAGAAAGCTTCAGGATAATATACGTTACTGCTGCGAGGCTTTAAAGAAACGAGGAATCAATGCATTTTCCGAGACGGCAATCATTCCGGTCATTATTGGGGATGAAGGCAGAGCAATGGAAATTATGGAATTGTTAAAGCAGCGCAGCTATTATATTTCTGCTATTCGCTATCCAACTGTGGCAAAAGGCAGCGCCAGACTGAGGATTACGCTGATGTCTTCCCATACCCCAAAAGAGATAGATGGATTGGCAGATGCTCTGGCGGCCTGTATGATGAATGCGAATGAAAGATGAAGAAGAGGTATAAGATGAACAGGAAACTATTTATTACCGGTACCGGAACTGATATTGGGAAAACATATGTTGCCGGACTGATTGTAAAAAAGCTGGCAAGCAATGGATGGAAAGCGGCATACTATAAGGCGGCCATGAGCGGGAATGATCGCCGGGAGGATGGAAGTCTGATCCCGGGTGATGCCTTGTGGGTAAAAAATATCTCCGGTATCTCGCAGGAACTGTCCGAAATGTGTCCCTATATTTATGAAAATGCGTATTCCCCGCATCTGGCATCCCGAATAGAGGGCAACCCGGTGCAGATGGATGTGGTAAAGAAGCGCTTTGAAGCAGTATGCGAAACGTATGATTATGTGACCATGGAAGGAAGCGGAGGCATTCTCTGCCCGCTCTGTTTTGACGAGGCAAAGATTCAACTGGAAGATGTGGTGAAGGAGCTGGGGCTGTCCAGCCTGATTGTAGCGGATGCCGGGCTGGGAACCATCAACAGCGTGGTACTGACCGTAGAGTATATGCGCAGTCACGGCCTGCCGGTGAAGGGTATTATTTTCAACCACTATCATCCTGGTAATGTGATGGAAGAAGATAACAAAGGGATGTGTGAGTATATGACCGGACTGAAGGTGCTTGCCTGCGTGCAGGACAGCGATACAGAACTGGACATAAATGCAGACGTTCTGGCAGCTCTTTACGAATAATGGAAAGGTGAAAGATAAATATGATCTGGTATCCCTATGTACAAATGAAGACGATGAAACAGCCCTATAACATTGTCGATGCCGAAGGAGTGTATCTGTATACGAAAGAACAGAAGCTGATTGATTCTGTATCCTCCTGGTGGAGCGTGATTCACGGATACAAAAATCCGGCGCTGAATGAGGCAATCAAAGGACAGTTGGATCGATTTGCTCATGTTATGATGGGCGGGTTGACCCATGAGCCGGTTCAAAAACTCTCTGCCAGGCTGGAGGAATGGCTGCCTGGTGATTTGGATTACTGTTTCTTTTCTGACTCAGGAAGCGTTGCGGTGGAAGTCGCTCTGAAAATGGCTCTTCAATTCAATATTAACAGGGGAAGTAAGCGAAACATAGTATTGTCACTGGAACATGCCTACCATGGCGATACATTTAAGACCATGGAGGTGGGAGATGATGAGGACTATCATGCAATCCTTACTAAGAAAAAGGGGGTTTTTCACATTCCGACTGAGATACCTGCTCTGGAGGAAGCATTTAAAAAGCATGGTGAGGAATTTTACTGCTTTATTGTGGAGCCTCTGCTGCAGGGCGCAGGCGGTATGAGGATGTACGACATTTCTTTCCTGAAGAGAGCCAGGGAGCTTTGCGACCAGTATGATGTGTTGTTGATCTTCGACGAGGTGGCAACGGGATTTGGACGTACCGGCAACCGCTTTGTGGCCGATCTGGTGCTGCCCGATATTCTGGTGTTGGGGAAGGCTCTGACCGGAGGCTATATCGGTCATGCTGCTACAGTTGCCAATCATCGTATTTTTGACGGATTCTACAGCGATAACCCGGATCATGCGTTGATGCATGGCCCGACCTTTATGGGAAACGCGCTTGCTTGCAGCGTTGCGCTCAAATCCATTGAACTGTTTGAAAATGGTCGCTATTTGGATAGAATTAAGAAAATAGAGAGGATTACACGCCGTGAGATGGAAGGCTTTGCTGATCCGCGTATCAGACAAGTCCGCATCATGGGCGGATGCGTTTGTGTGGAATTGAAGGACAGAGCAGGTCTCAAAGGATATCAGGAGTTTGCTTATCAGAGAGGTGTATTCAGCCGTCCTTTCTTAAATTATATGTATGCTATGGTGCCTTATGTAATTGAGGAAGAACAACTGGTGCAGGTGCTGAAATGCATGAGAGACTGGTTTCTGGTTTGAAGCATACATGTGTAAGAGTATAAAAACAGATCCTTCCATGCTGCCCTTTCCATCATGATAAACATTCAGCGGAACAATGATTCTTAAAGCAAGAGACCCGCAGGAAGCGCGTCGAATCCTGGATGAAGAATGTTTACGGTATGGAACGGGTAAAACAGCGGATAATGGATACTATCATACAGATGTACCTACCCATAGGCTTCCCGCTTATGGCCTTCTGCTGGCAGCCCCGCAGGAACCGGAAAGCCACAGATTGCCTATGCAGTGGCCCGATAAAGGTAAGCATGTCCCTGAAATGGCTTTTGACAAAGTTATGGTGCGGAGTATGCTTGGATGCTTAAAGAAGCCCACGTTTGGCGCGCGATGAATTAGGAGGTAGAATTTATGTGCACAGCAGCAACCTATCAAACAAAGGATTTCTATTTTGGACGCACACTGGATTATGAGTTTTCTTATTGTGACGAAGTTACCATAACGCCCCGTAATTACCCATTTCATTTCCGTATGATGGGAGAAATGAAACATCATTACGCTATAATCGGGATGGCTTATGTCATGGAGCAGTATCCTCTGTATTATGATGCGGTGAATGAGAAGGGACTGGGCATAGCCGGATTGAATTTTGTTGGAAATGCATATTACAGGAAAGCAGTCCCACATAGGGATAATGTAGCCCAGTTTGAACTGATTCCTTGGATTTTAGGCCAATGTTCTTCGGTACAGGAGGCAAGGATGCTTTTGGAGAGAATCAATTTGCTTGATACTCCCTTTAATGAAAGGCTGCCTCTGGCTCAGCTTCACTGGCTGATTGCGGATCGATATGAAGCGATTACACTGGAAGCAGTAAAGGAAGGAATTTGGGTTTACGATAACCCTGCCGGCGTGTTGACGAATAACCCGCCGTTTAACATGCAGATGTTCCAGTTGAATAATTTTATGCAGTTATCTGCAAACGATCCAGAAAATCATTTTTCCAGCAAGCTGTCTTTGAAAGCCTACAGCCGTGGGATGGGCGCTCTGGGATTGCCGGGAGATTGGTCCTCCCAGTCCCGTTTTATACGGGCAGCTTTTTCGAAACTGAATTCAATTTCCGGAGATTCCGAAGCAGAAAGTATCAGTCAGTTTTTTCATATCCTTGGTTCGGTAGGCCAGATTCGAGGATGCTGCGAGGTAGGAGACGGAAAATTTGAAATCACGATTTATACCTCCTGCTGCAATACAGATAGGGGGATATATTACTATACCACATACGGGAATCATCAGATTACGGCGGTGGATATGTACAGAGAAAATTTAGACGGCAATTTGCTGGCAAGGTATCCGCTGATTCAGGGCGAACAGATCCTGATACAGAATGGATGATAAAGAGTGTATGAGAGTGTATGCAATAACGCTTCTTCCAATTCTAAAACGCGCCGTGAGAATTATGGGTTTATGCACTAGTTATCAAGATAAGTTTATTATGTTAAAATTCGGTGAAGAATAAATTAGGGGTGGAGCGTTTCCTAGCTGTTAGGAAACAGATTTACGGCGGAATCCTCTGCTGACAGGCTATAGTTAAGGTTCTAAGAACTGCTTCCCAGTTCAAATCAGGAAAGAGGGGTTATTATGGCAAAATTAGGTATCTCTATTTATCCGGAGCATTCTAATGAAGAACAGGATATAGCGTATATCAGAAAGGCAGGTAAACTAGGTTACAAGAGGATTTTTACCTGCCTTTTAAGCGTTGGTGAAAAGAGCAGGGAGAAAATCATCAAGCAGTTTCGCCGTCTGTCTGACCAGGCCCATGCCTGCGGCATGGAAATCATCCCGGATGTGAACCCTGCTGTATTTTCCCGGATGGGCATTTCTTATGAGGATCTGTCTGTGTTCCAGGAAATGCATGTGGATGGCATCCGGCTGGACGAGGGCTTTGACGGCATGAAGGAAAGTCTTATGACGTATAATCCTCAAGGACTTAAGGTCGAGTTGAATGCCAGTTCTAAGCCGGTGTATGTGGAGAATATCATGGATCACCATCCGAACCGTGAGAAACTAATTACCTGCCATAATTTTTATCCGCAGAAATTTACGGGACTGAGCCTGAAGCATTTTAACCGGTGCAATGACAAGATGAAATCACTGGGGCTTAGGGTAGCTGCGTTCGTATCCAGCAATGCTTCGGGCGCTTACGGTCCATGGCCTGTAAATGAAGGACTCTGTACCCTGGAAATGCACCGTGGCCTTCCATTGGATTTCCAGGTACGGCACATGTTTGCCACAGGAATGGTGGATGATGTGCTGATTGCCAATGCATATGCTACGGACGAGGAGCTTAAGGCCTGTACAGCAATTAATCCCAGCATCCTTACCTTTGGAATTAAGCTGGAGAAGGAACTGACCGGGATAGAAAAGCAGATTCTGTACTATGAGCCAAAGCATGTGGTAAGGGGTGATATGAGCGAATACATGATCCGCTCCACCTGGCCTAGGGAGACATTTGCGGATCAGTCTATTCCGGCTGCCAACACCAGGGACTTAAAGCGGGGCGATGTGGTTATACTCAATGACGGTTACCTGAAATATAAGGGTGAGCTCCATATTGTCACAAAGGCAATGCCCAATGATGGCCGTAAGAATGTCATTGGACATCTGCCGGATTACGAGCACGTCCTGTTGGATTATATTGAACCCTTAAAGGTGTTCGCGTTCTGTATCGTATGATTTTGGTATCATATAAGGCTGGTATTTTATAGGACTGATAAGATTGGCATTATATACCGTATAATACTGATATTGTATATGGATTGTATCATATAAAGCGAGTATTGTATAAAATCTGCTATGACAGATGTAAAAAGGAGTTTTAACCATGCAGAACAAAAGACGGGAGCAGCTGCTTGCCATATTGTCAGAGCGGGGGAGCTGGATGACCAGCCGTCAGCTGGCTGGCCTTCTGCAGGTATCTGATCGAACCATCCGTTCCGATGTGGAGGTAATCAACAAGCACATGAACCCGCCGCCCATTGAGTCCAATGTGCGCCAGGGATACAGGCTGTGCGAGGGTGCACGGCCTGTTCTGGCATCCGGGGCAGAGATGAGGGAGGCGGACATTCCACAGACTCCCGGAGCCCGCTGTGCATATATGATACAAAGGCTGCTTTTTGAAGTAAAGGAGCTGAACCTTACCATGCTCCAGAGTCAGATTTATGTCAGTGAATATTCCATTGATAATGATTTAAAGCGCATACGCAAGATGCTGGAGCCTTACAGCGGCCTTAAGCTGGTGCGGAATAAGGAATGTATATCCTTACAGGGGGACGAGGCCAGCAAACGCCGTTTCTATAGGGATTTGCTGGTGGCAGAGGTGCATGAGAACTTCCTAAACCTGAACACCCTGGCCCATCTCTACAGAAGCTTTAACCTGATTGAGGTTAAGGATATCTTTGTGGAGGTGCTGAAGGAATATGATTATTCCATCCATGAATCCATGTTCCCCATGCTGATTCTCCATGCAGGGACCAGCATTGAACGGATGAACTGCGCCAATTACATCAATATGGAGGAGGGGATGCAGGGGTTGGAGGAAACCATCGAATACCAAATATCCAAGACCTTCTTTAACCGCATTTCCAAGCGGCTGCACATAACGGTCCACGACGGCGAGGTGGGCATGTTTGCCCTGGTAATCATGGGCAGACGGGCTTCCAATTACACCAGCGATTTTGTCAATTATAATGGGAAGTGGCTGAATACCAGGAAGCTGGTGACCGAGGCTCTGGAAAAGGTCTATGCTCTGTTTGGCGTGGATTTCAGGCAGGATGCGGATCTGATGGCAGGACTTAAGATGCATTTTCACGGACTTATCGAACGTGTTAAGAACCAGGTGCGGATGGAGGATGTATTCGTGGAGGAAATCAAGCGCAAATATCCCCTTGTCTTTGAAATGGGAATTTATGTTCTGGAGTTTCTGGAGCAGAAGCTGGGACGTCCCGTATCGGATGTGGAGAGCTGCTACATTGCCCTTCACCTGGGAGCTGCCAGTGAACGCATGAACTTCGTAAGAAAATACAGGGCTATCATGATTCTGCCTCACAACCAGTCCTTTTCTGATATGTGTGTGAAGAAGATATCTGGCATGTTTCGGGAAAGGATGGAGGTGGTAAAGGTATTCGGCTATTTTGAAGAGGACGAGGTGTCTGCCCTGGATCCGGATCTGCTTCTTAGCACCTTTCCCCTGGAACATGGACTGAATGTGGAGACGGTCTCCATCAACCTGTTCGTGGATTCGGAGACAGAATCAAAAATTCTCCAGGCCATCAACCGGCTGGACAAGAAGGGCTTCCGGCTGGAATTCACATCTCAGATCGGAAACCTGATACGCAAGGAGCATTATTATACCCAGGTGGACATGAATCAGCCGGAGAAAATCATCCGTATGCTGTGCGCAGGCCTGGAAAGAGAAGGCATCGTGGAATCTGAATTTACAGAAGTGGTCTTAAAGAGAGAGCAGATGTCACCTACCTCCTTTGTGAACACCTTTGCCATTCCCCATGCCTTTGGCGCCTTTGCCAGCAATTCCACCATCGCTGTGGCACAGCTTAAGAATCCGGTGAAATGGGGGGCCTTTGAGGTACGTATGGTAATGCTTTTTGCCATCAACGAGGGTGATGCCAGAATGATTAAAATATTCTTTGACTGGGTGTCCAATGTGGTGAACCATCCGGAGGAGCTGGTAAAATTAGTGTCTCCATGCAGCTATGAGGAATTTATTGATAGAATTATGGTTTGAATTTCCTAACAGCTAGGAAATGCCTTTAAGGAAAAAAGTGAATAACTGCCTTATAATTAAGGCAACTTAATAAAAATGCAGCAAACAGAATGATTTTGTTGCATTTTCTCTTTTCAAAAATAGTAAGGAGGCACTAAATATGGCAGAGGGATTAGAAATGATTTGCTTCAAAATCATCTCTAATGTAGGGGGTGCGCGTTCCAGCTACATCGAAGCAATCCAGAAAGCAAAGCAGGGGGACTTTGAAGGCGCCAGGGAATGCATCAAGACAGGACAAAAGATGTTCTTAGTGGGTCATGAAGCCCATTTTGAGCTGATTCAAAAGGAAGCCCAGGGAGAGCAGGTAGGAGGTTCCCTGATTCTGGTTCATGCAGAAGATCAGCTCATGAGCGCGGAAGGCTTCAAAATCATTGCAGAAGAGATGATTGCCAGCTATGAAAAAATCGCAGCGCTGGAGAAAAAGCTGGAAAAATGGTAAGGATAGACACAGGGATTTACCTATTGGGAAAAACAGAAACAATAAAAGGAAACTATATATATCAAGGAGGGTTTCATTATGAAACGAGTATATTTATTTTGCAGCGCAGGAATGTCCACCAGTATGCTGGCAA
>ERZ773217.872-NODE-872-length-26402-cov-3.661935_pt1 | contig 26402 bp, 30 predicted proteins | sample MGYA00580995_ERZ773217 | MGnify/ENA primary metagenome ERZ773217 (study PRJEB29015, sample SAMEA2737772) | human gut metagenome | biome: human gut; feature: human-associated habitat; material: faeces | place: China | collected 2012 ...
AGTCGCTTACGGATCACTGGCGTGGTCGCTCGCTTCTTTATCCCTCCTTTTCATGATCACGCCGATTCCAGCCGCGTGCGCGGCTTCAACAAGGGGGGCGAGGAGCTCTTCTCCGCGCGACACCTCCAGATCAATCAGATCCATCCGGGAGTACCGGATCAGACTCCCGAGAAGCCGCAGGTACTCCGCGGCCGTATAGCTTGCTTCACCGCCTTCCTTACCGGTTCTCACTGTGGCAATGAGAATTTTATCGGGAGCCGCGGCGTAAGCCTGATTCACGAGCCCCGTGATTTCAAGAATCTGATCGCTGTTCCGGCCGGAATCGAGGTGATCCAGTCTCAGCTCAATTCCATCAACCGCAGGATCAGCTGCCAGCCGCTTCACCGCTTCAAGGATCGCCTCAGGCGTGCGTCCTGTCGCCGAAACGAGAATGCCGGGCGCGCCCTCCCCGATCCGCTTCCCCTTTCCGGGGATGACATAGGTCCGGGAAATCTTCTTTTCAGTATCTGCTGCTGACATGACTGCGCCGCCTTTTTTCAAAAACTGTCGGAAAGCCGAATGAGTAAAGTTTAGCGGAACGGCGGAGAAAGACAGCCTGAACCCGGTCTTCTCACTCAAAAAAATTCCCGGCACATCACTGCGCCGGGAATCGGTATAAAGAATCAGAAGAAACTTCTGAAATTACTGCGCGAGTTTCTTTGTGATCTTCACGACGAGGTTGGAACTGCCGACCGCGACCGCGGGCGTGTCGCCCTCCAGGTCACCCGGCTGCGGCATCAGGTTTCCGGTTTTCGACACGCGGGCGCCGACCACCACCTGCTTCAGGGATTCCATACCGCCCATGCCGCCCGGAAGCCGCATGTTGGAGTCGAGCGTGAACTTCGCGGGAAGATCCGACACCTTCACCTGCGTCACAGCAACCGGCATGCGGCTGCCTTCGACGGGGCGCGCGAAGATGAAGACTGTTTCGTTCCCGGAGAGACCGGCCTTCAGGTCAGCCGCAAGGCTCACGGTGCCGGAGACCGACACCACGCGCTGGCTTCCGGCAGCTTCTGACACCGGGCTCGGTTCCACACGGGTAACAGAGCTCGGACCCGTCAGAGGCTTCATGCCGGCCTTCGTCCGGGCGTCATTCACCATATTGAGAACACTCTGATAGTCCTCAGACCCCGGCTTCTGATCCGCCAGAACCTTTTCCCAGGTGGCCGCGGCCTCCTTGAACTGGTTCCGGTTGTAGTAGGCAGTGCCTTTCAGCGCGAGCGCCTTCCAGAGTTTCGGGGAAATCTTCAGGGCCTGATCAACCAGCTCCTCAGGCTTTCCGTCAAGCGAGCCGTTCTTCGCCGCAAGGCAGTCAGCCCAGTCAGCAAGAACCTCAGCCTTCGTTTCGCCGTCAACCAGCACGGAAAGCTTCTCATAGGCGGCTGCCGCCTTATCAAAGCGCTTCAGAGCGTCGTTTGTACGGGCGAGCAGCATCCAGCCATTCACGTTCTTCGGATTTTCCTGCAGGCTCTTCTCAAGCTTCTCGAGCTGTTCATCCAGCTGGGCCATCGAGTGACCGCCCGACTCATTCTGGGCCTGCATGCCGGCGATCGCCGGATTCATGGCGTCCCAAGTGCCGAAGCGCCAGTAGATCACCGCAGCCGCGATCGGAATAAAGACCGCGATAAAGGCAAGTGTCGTAAGACGCTCACGCTTATCGGATTTGTCGAGTGACTCCGTGGCGCGGCTTTCATCAAGCACGCGGCGCTCGAGCTCCGCGCGGGTTTCCTCAAACTCATCGTCTGAAATCTTTCCCGCGTCGTGCCCGGCCTTCAGGTCCGCGTAGCTCGCCTTCAGGGCTTCGACGTTGGTCTGCACGAGTTCGCTTTCAGCCCGGCCCGAAACCCGCTTGGAACGCAGGCCGAACCCGAGGATTGCAACCGCGACCGCGCAGAAAATCACGGCGATCAGAACAAAAAATGCCATCATCATTTGCGGCTCTCCTTCGGGGAATCTTCATCATCCGGATGGATGCCGAGCAGACGCTCCGCCTCCTCGCGCTCTGCCTGCGTGAGCGGTCTTCCCTCTCCCTCAGGCTGCTTTCTGCGGCGGCGCACAGTCACGAAGTACCAGGCAAGCACGATCACGAGAAGTGCGATCGGGCCGACCCAGAGAATGACAGTCGATGCCTTGAAAGGCGGTTTATAAAGAACGAAGTCGCCGTAGCGGTCCGTCATGTAGCTGATGATTTCATCATCAGTCCGGCCTTCGGCAATCTGCTCCCGCACCTGGCGGCGCAGATCAATCGCGAGATCCGCGTTTGATTCCGCAATGGTCTGGTTCTGGCAGACGAGGCAGCGGAGCTTTTCTGCGATGGCGAGAAGACGCTTGTTTTTTACCGGATCGAATTCGTCGGAGGCCGCCTCATGGGCTTCCATACGGGGAGCGGCTGCCGATGCGGCCGGGGCCGAGGCGGGAGCGGAAGCCACCGCGGCAGCGGCCGCGGAAGGCTGAACCGCCCCTGCAGACGCCTCAGGCGCTGCCAGGGCTGACGCTGAGATCACGGCCGTTCCACAAGCAAACAGTACGGTCAAAAATCGATTCATTACTCAGCCTCCAGTTTCGCGAGGAGCGGCTTCACGTCGTTCGTCCATTCCTTCTGCATCATCGGCCCGATCACCTTGTGACGGATGATGCCCTTCTTATCAATGATGAAGGTCTCAGGGACACCGTAGACACCGAAATTGATGCCAGTCTGACCTTCCGGATCCCGAAGCACCAGGGTGTAGGGGTTGCCGTACTGCGTCAGGAACGCGAGTCCGGGAGCCACCTTATCCTTGTACTGGAGGCCCACCACCGTATTCTTCAGTTCACCGCTGCGGACAAGCTGCATGATGTACGGATGCTCTTCCCGGCAGCTTTCGCACCAGGAAGCCCAGACATTCAGGAGCCAGACCTTCCCCTTCAGCTCATCACTCGACACCGTGCGGTCAAGATGATTCAGATCCTGCAGCTGGAACGCCGGCGCAGGTTTCCCGATGAGGGGCGAAGGCACCTCATGCGGATCCAGATAAAGCCCCTTCACGAGGAACCCCGCCAGCACGATAAAGAGCGCAAGCGGCAGAAGATACTTCAGCTTTTTCATAATCAGTTCGCTCCCGCAGCACCGACCTCAGGCTTCGAGGCCTTCTTCCGGTAGCGGCGGTCCGTAATCGCGAGGAGACCGCCGACCGCCATGAGCAGCGTGCCGCCCCAGATAAAGAGCACAAAGGGCTTCGAATACGCGCGGACAACCCAGCCGCCGTCAGCCGTCGGATTGCCGAGAGAGACATAAACATCGCCCGTCACGCGGTGCAGGATCGAAGCTTCCGTCATCGGCATGCCGCGGCTCGAGAAGTAGTCACGCTTCTCGGGGTAGAGATGGCCGATTTCGCGTCCGCCTTCAATCAGCGTGACGTCACCCTTTTTCGAGAGATAGTTCGGTCCGCGCGATTCCGTAACGCCATTGAACTTGAAGGTGGTCGAGCGGACCGTCACCACGTCGCCCGGCACCATGCGGACGTCACGCTCAGCCTCGTAGCCCATCACCATCGCGATGCCGAACACCGTGACGCCGATGCCGAGGTGGGCGAGCTGCATGCCCCACCAGCTGCGGCCGTGACGGAGGAAGCCTGAGGAAACCGTCTTCGCGTTGCGTGAACCCACGCGGATCTCGTGGATGATCGAGCAGAACACCCAGAAGGCGAGGAAGAAACCAACGGCCGGCCAGATCTTGAATTCACCCATCGCGAAGGGAATTGCGACAGCGGCGATGAGAGACACGATGAAGGACGGAACCATCTGGCGCACGAGGCTTCCAAGCTCCGCTTCCTTCCATCGCACAAGCGGTCCAATCGCCATGAGGAAGATCACGGGGAGCATGAGCGGCGCGAAAACCGCGTCGAAATACGGCGCGCCGACCGAGATCTTGCCGAGACCGAGAGCATCAAGGATCAGCGGGTAAAGGGTACCGAGCAGCACCGCGCTCATCGCCACCACGAGGAAGATGTTGTTCACGAGCAGCATCGATTCGCGGGAAACGATCGCGAAGTTTCCGCCGGAAGCCACTTCAGGTGCCTTCCAGGCAAAGAGCGCGAACGAGAGACCGATCACGATGCAGAGGAAGATCAGGATGAAGAGACCGCGGGACGGATCAGCCGCGAAGGCGTGCACCGAAGTGAGAACACCCGAGCGGACGAGGAACGTGCCGAGCAGCGAAAGCGAGAAGGTGAGGATCGCGAGGAACACGGTCCAGATCTTGAAGCAGCCACGCTTCTCAGTCACCGCGAGCGAGTGGAAGAGCGCCGTACCGGTCAGCCACGGAAGGAACGAGGAATTTTCCACCGGGTCCCAGGCCCACCAGCCGCCCCAGCCGAGTTCGTAGTACGACCAGAAAGAGCCAAGCGCAATGCCGAGCGTGAGAAGAACCCAGGCCGCCGTGGTCCACGGACGCATCCAGCGGGACCACGCGATATCGAGACGGCCGCCGAGGAGCGCCGCGATCGCGAACGCAAACGGCACCGAGAAGCCCACATAGCCTAGGTAGAGAAGCGGCGGATGGAACACCATGCCCGGATCCTGCAGAAGCGGGTTCAGGTCGGCGCCTTCCGGAGCCGGCGGGAAGAGGCGGGCAAACGGATCCGACGTCATCAGGATGAAGAGGAGGAAGCCGACTGAGACGAGACCGAGGACTGAAATCACTCGGGCCTGGGGAATCTCAGGAATCGAGCGGGCCGAGAAGGCGACCGCGCAGGTCCACCAGCTGAGGCACACCACCCAGAAGAGGATGGAGCCTTCATGCGATCCCCACGTCGCGGCGAGCTTGTAGTACCACGGGAGCAGCGAATTGGAGTTATTCGCCACATTCAGCACCGTAAAATCACTCGTGAGGAAGCACCACGCGAGGATTCCGAACGCGATGGTGAGGAAGAGCGCGTTCGCTACGGCAGCGGGGCGCGCAAGGTCGACCCAGCTCCTGATTTTCAAAAATGTGCCCGCAAGCGGCAGCACGCCCTGCACGAGGCAGATGACGAGCGACAGCATGAGAGCGAAGTGTCCGAGTTCTGGTATCACGAGACTTTCTCCGTTTCCTTATTGCCTGTATTGCTGAATTGAATCTTTGCCGGTCCCGCGCCGTCAGATCGACGCACCCTGCTTGGTGGCTTTAGCCTTCTTCGCGTCTTCCATCGCCTTGGCGGCTTCAGGCGGCATGTACTTTTCGTCATGCTTCGCGAGCACTTCGGTTGCAACAAACGTGCCCGAAGCGTTCAGCTTGCCCTGTGCCACAACACCGGTGTTCTCGGCGAACAGGTCAGGAAGCGCGCCCTTATAGATGCACTGCACGTCCTTGTTGTCATCTGTCACCGTGAAGCTCGTTGTGACGCCGTCATCCGACGTTGCCACTGTGCCCTTCTTCACCATGCCGCCCACACGGAACGTATGGTCATGCGGCGCTTCGCCCGCAGCTACCTGAGTGGGTGAATAGAAGAACACCACGTTCTCGGACATAGCCGAGTAGATGAGCGCGCCCGCGCCCACAATGACCGCAAAAGCGATGCCTCCAAGAATCAGAACCTTTTTTCTGGATACGTTTCTGGCCATGTTTCTACTCCTCGTCCGATACCTGCTCGGATTGCTTTTCGGCGCGTTCAATGCGCCGGATGGCGTCAAGCGCCGCCTTGCGGCGGACTGACTGGAAAATGTTTTCAAAAATCACAGCAGCGAGTGCCATACCCCAGGCCATCCAGACCCAGAAGCCGTGCCCGCCCATGGCGAAGAATGCCGATGCGCTTTCCCAATGCATAATCAAGCCTCCTTGGCAGCAGCTGCGCGAGCCCAGGGTTCGCGGCGATAGCGTTCAAGGACCACCGTCCTCGCGCGACGCACGATCGCCCCTGTGCAGTAGATCCACATCGCGGCCACCATGGTGAGCACGGTGTAGAACATCGTGGTTTCCATCGAGGTGCCGTGCGTCGTAATGGACGCGCCCTGATGCAGGGTGTTCCACCAGCGGACGGAAAAATAAATGATCGGAACGTTGAGCGCGCCGACAATCGCGATCACGGCGGCTGCCCGGTCTGCCTTTCTCCAGTCATCAAACGCCGTATGAAGCGCGATGTAGCCGAGATAAAGGAAGAAGAGAATCAGCATGCTGGTGAGGCGCGCGTCCCACACCCAATAGGTGCCCCAGGTGGGGCGGCCCCACATGGATCCCGTGAAGAGCGCGATAAAGCCCATGATCGCGCCTGTCGGCGCCATAGCGACCGCGAACACCGGAGCCATCTTCGACTTCGTGATAAGCGCCCAGATCGTATAGAAGGCCATCATGAGATACGTGAAGAGGCTCATCCAGGCGCACGGAATGTGAATGAAGATGATGCGGTAGGAATTGCCCTGCCGGTAATCAATCGGCGTTACAAAGAAGCCCATGTAGATGCCGATCACGGCAAGGACAAAGGCCACGATGTAGCAGCCGATCACGATCGGCCGCGAGGTTTCATAAAACCGCTGTGGATCCGAAAAATTTGGAAAACTCATAGCTGCTGTTCCAGACTGAAGTCTCTCTATATATAGACAGATGCTTTTTTTATTTTTCCCAGGACAAGAAGGCGAAAAGCCGCCGCGTCATCCCGGGCTGTTATTCGAGCGCGATTCTCAAAGCCGCCGCGCTGGCCCAGGGAGCAATCGCGAGAGCAAAAAGCGAAAGCGCTCCGGTAATCAGTAGATAGGCTGCGGGGGAAACCGCAACCGCTACAGCTCCCGCTGCGCCAGCGCCGAAGATGAGCACCGGGATATAAAGCGGAAGAACAAGAAGTGACGTAAGCACGCCGCCCGACCGGAGCCCAAGCGTGAGCGCCGCGCCGACGCTTCCCAGAAGCGAAAGCACCGGTGTGCCGATGAGAAGCGAGAAAACCAGGACCGCGGCCACTTCCGCTTTCAGGTCAAACATCACGGCGGCAAGCGACGCGAAAACGGTGATCGGCACGCCGGTCGTGAGCCAGTGCGCGAAAGCCTTCGCAAGAACAATCACGGGGAGCGGGTCAGGAGAGAGGACCATCTGCTCAAGCGTGCCGTCAGCAAAGTCGTGCGCGAAGAGACGCGGCAGCGAGAGGAGCGCCGCAAGCAGCGCAGCCACCCAGACAATCCCCGGGGCCATGCTGCGAAGGAGTTCCGTCTCAGCACCGACACCCAGCGGTACGAGCGTAATCACCACCAGAAAGAAGAACACTGTCTGCAGGACGTCAGACTTCTGCCGGTAGGCAAGCAGCAGATCCCGGCGGACCATCACGCGGAAAAGCTTAAGCATGGGTCACCTCCGGATTCGTGCGGGCCCTGCGGCGGGCCGGAGAAAAGTCAGAGACATCAAGCTCGCGGTACCCCGGAGTGCTGAGTCCCGATTCCTGATGCGTTGTCATCAGGGTGATGCCGCCTGAAGCCGCATGCCGCTCAATCAGGCGGCAGAGCGAGGCAACGCCCTTCACATCAAGTGCCGTGAACGGTTCATCAAGAATCCAGAGCGGAATGTCTTCCGAGAGATAAAGGCGGGAGAGTGACGCGCGCCGGTGCTGGCCCTGGGAAAGGAACCGAACGGGTTCTTCCTCAAATCCCCGGAGACCAACCTGCTTCAAGGCATCAAGGCACGCCTCACGGGAAGCCTCACGGCCGAAAAGCGTCGCGTTGGTGCGGAGATTCTCGAGACACGTGAGCTCTTCCTTGACTCCGTTCAGGTGCCCTATATAGAGGAGATCCGCCCGGAAGTCACCTCCTAACTCCTTCGTATCCCGTCCGCCCCAGAAAATCTTTCCCTCTGTCGGTGTAAGAAGCCCGGCCACAATCCGCATCAGTGTGGTTTTTCCCGCACCGTTCGGACCGGCAAGACGCAGTACGGCACCGGGCTCTGCCTCAAAGCAGAGTCCTTCATAGAGGCACCGTTCGCCTCTCACGCAGGTGATTCCCTCGGCCCTCAGCGAAGCTGCCGGGGCCTTCTGATGGTCAGAATCCTGATTCATGGCTGGAAGGCAGAAATGATTTAGTCAGTAAATAAATAGAGCATGGCGTCAGCCGGCGGTTACCGGCTATAAGAGAGGGGGGCTTTTTTCGGGCGCAATTCTCCCCTCCTCAAAAAACGCTATCGGGAGTCTAGGAATCTGCGCTTAAGCCTTGCTTAAGGATTCGTTCCTTTCCCCAACCTTCGCATTGGGTCTTTAGGTCTGCTCTTTTTCTGGTAGGTACATACCCTTACTACCGACTAATCCCTTATTTTTCGTTATCCGCAAAATAATTCGACTTGTAACTGACTATGACTGATGCAGATCAAGTAATTACCTATATGGGGATATATTTTCTTAAACTACAAGATACTGTAAAAATTTACATAAGGGTTTAACCTTAAACCAAATGCGTTTTTAAAAAAGTATTCCCAATTCGGCCTGCACTTCTTAAATTTACGGTGAAGCAAAAAAACTGAGGCAGGATTTTTTCCGTTAGTCACAGTTTTACCAATAACAAACGTCAAATAAAGTGGCTAAACGGCTTCCATCGCTTCATCAGGAAACCGCAAAGCTTCTATAGGAGATAGCTATGGCTGAAACACAATACGAGGCCCTTCGCCGTCAGGGTGTAAGCCGCAGGAGCTTCCTGCAGTTCTGCTCCCTCACCGCTGCCAGCCTCGGCCTCGGCAGCGCCGGCGCCAAGGATATCGCTACCGCGATGCAGACCAAACCCCGCGTTCCGGTGGTCTGGCTTCACGGTCTTGAGTGCACCTGCTGCACCGAATCCTTCATCCGTTCTTATCACCCGATCGCCAAGGACATCGTCCTCTCCATGGTTTCGCTCGACTACGACGACACCATCATGGCAGCTGCCGGTGAACAGGCTGAAGCGGCTCTCGAAGACACCATTACGAAGTACAAGGGTCAGTACATCCTCGCGGTCGAAGGCAATGTGCCTCTCGCCGGCGACGGCACGTTCTGCATCCCTGGCGGTGAAATCTTCAAGAACAAGATCCAGCACGTTGCTGCTGGCGCCAAGGCTGTGATCAGCTGGGGCTCCTGCGCCTCCTGGGGCTGCGTCCAGGCTGCCAAGCCGAATCCGACCCACGCTGTGCCGATCAACGAAGTGATCAAGGACAAGCCGATCGTTATGGTCCCGGGCTGCCCCCCGATCGCCGAAGTGATGACTGGCGTTCTCACCTACATCCTCACCTATGACCGTCTGCCCCCGCTCGACCGTCAGGGCCGTCCGAAGATGTTCTATGGCCAGCGTATTCACGACAAGTGCTATCGCCGCGGTCACTTCGACGCCGGTCGTTGAGCACTTCGATGACGAAGGCGCGAAGCTCGGCTACTGCCTGTACAAGGTTGGCTGCAAGGGCCCGGTCACGTACTCCCCCTGCTCCACCATCCGCTGGAATGAAGGCCTGTCCTGGCCGGTTCAGTCTGGCCACGGCTGCCTTGGCTGCGCCGAAGCCGACTACTTCGACAAGGGCTCCTTCTATGATCACGAAACCACCGTTCTGCCTCCGGGCTGGGGTGGTGTTGAAGCGACCGTTGACAAGGTCGGCCTTGGTGTGATGGCCGTTGTCGGCGTCGCCGCTGCCGCCCATATCGCGGCCAGCGCAGTTGTCCAGGCACGCTCGAAGACCAATAACAAGCATATCGGAGAGGATCGTCATGAGTGAAACCCGTATCGTCGTTGACCCGCTGACCAGAATTGAGGGTCATATGCGCATGCAGGCCGTTCTGGGCGGCGACGGCAAGATTGCCGACGCTTGGTCCACCGGCACGATGTGGCGCGGCATTGAAGTGATTCTGAAGGGCCGCGATCCCCGCGACGCCTGGGCCTTCACGGAACGTATCTGCGGCGTCTGCACCGGCATTCACGCTCTGGCTGCTGTCCGCGCTGTGGAAGGTGCTATCGGCATCAAGATCCCGACCAACGCCAACATCATCCGTAACCTGATGAACGCTGTGCTGTTCGTTCAGGACCACGTGACCCACTTCTATCAGCTCCACGCTCTGGACTGGGTTGACGTTATCAGCGCTCTGAACGCTGATCCGCGCGAAGCCGCTGCTATCGAGTCGAAGATCTCCCCGACGCACGAATTGAACGGCGCCGGCTACTTCGCCGACATTCAGCGCCAGCTGAAGGCCTCCGTTGCCGGCGGCCAGCTGTCCATCTTCAAGAACGGCTACTGGGGTCACCCCGCCATGAAGCTGCCGCCCGCGGTTAACCTGCTCGCGACGGCTCACTACCTGGAAGCTCTCGACTTCCAGCGCGAAATCGTTAAGATCCACACGATTCTCGGCGGCAAGAACCCGCACCCGAACTACCTGGTCGGCGGCGTTCCCTGCCCGATCAACATGAACAGCACCGGCGCTGCCGGCGACATGATCAACGAAGTGACGATGAACTACATGCGCGATATCGCCAAGTACACCGTCGACTTCGTGAAGAATGTCTACATGCCTGACATCAAGGCCATCGCTTCCTTCTACCCCGAGTGGTTCAAGTACGGCGGCGGCATCAGCTCCAAGAACCTGCTCTCCTTCGGCGAATTCCCTGTCCGTCCGAACGACTGGAGCAACGACAACCTCGTGATGCCGGGCGGCGCCATCGTCGACGGCAACCTGAAGGAAGTCCATCCGGTCAACCCGAACGATCCGAAGGAAATTCAGGAATTCGTTGACCACTCCTGGTTCACCTATAGCAACGAAGGCAAGGATACGAAGGATCTGGGCCTCTATCCGTTTGACGGTGAGACTGTTCCGCACTTCGAACTCCCGAAGGGCTCTGTCGGCACGAAGACCAAGTTCAGCTGGCTCGGCGGTGACGGCAAGTACTCCTGGATCAAGACCCCGAAGTGGAAGGGTCACACGATGGAAGTCGGTCCGCTCGCCCGTGTCGTGGTCGGTTACGCCCTCGGCAAGGAAGTCTACAAGGAGCCGGTTGACGCTCTGCTGAAGGAAATGAACCTTCCGCTCGAAGCTGTGTTCTCCACCCTCGGCCGTACGGCTGCCCGCGCTATCGACGCGGTCGTGGCTGCTGACCTGATGGTGAAGTATGTTGACGACCTCACCGCCAACATCAAGGGCGGCGACGAAGTGGCTGCCAACATGGAGAAGTGGGATCCGTCGACCTGGCCGAAGGAATGCAAGGGCGTCGGTCTCTGCGAAGCTCCGCGTGGCGCTCTGAGCCACTGGTGCGTCATTAAGGACGGCAAGATCGCCAACTGGCAGGCTGTGGTTCCGACCACCTGGAACGCCTGCCCGCGTGACGCCAATGGTCAGCACGGCGCGTTCGAAGCCTCTCTGCTCGGCACTCCGATCATCGATCCGAAGAAGCCGCTCGAGATCCTTCGTACGATCCACTCCTTCGACCCGTGCCTCGCCTGCTCTTCTCACCTTTTCGACCCTGAGGGCAAAGAAATTACGAAGGTCGTATCCGAGTAAGGAGGAACCTCATGAAAATTGATAAGGTTACTTACGAAGTAGACTTGAGTGATGGCGATAAGCGCCCGATATACGTCTGGGAAGCTCCGGTACGTGTCTGGCACTGGCTCATGGTCATCACGATGTTTACGATGATCGTCACTGGTTACCTGATCGGGCGTCCTCTGGAAGCCAATCTGGGAAATACCTGGGCGACGTTTCAGTTCGCCGATATCCGTATGATTCACTTCATCGCGGGCATCTGCTTCACTGGTCTGTTTGTCTACCGTATTTTCTGGGCGTTCATGGGCAACCGCTACGCTCATCAGATCTTCCTGCCGCCTTTCTGGTCCTTTAAGTTCCTGAAAGGCATCTGGGATCAGGCTCTGTACTACCTGTTCATCAAGAAGACGTCTCCGGAGTATGCGGCGCATAACCCGCTCGCTGCTACCGCCATGTTCGGCTTCTTCGTGCTCGGCTCCTTCTGCATCATCATCACGGGCCTTGCACTCTATGGACAGCCTTACGGCGCCGGCTCTGGCTGGGACATCATGACCGGCTGGGTGTTCGCTCTCTTCGGCGATAACGCTCAGGCAGTCCGCACGTTCCATCACGCTCTGATGTATGTCTTCACGCTCTTCATGGTGGCCCATTTCTACATGGCTGCCCGCGAGGACATCATGGGCGGCGCGACGGAACTGTCCGCCATCACGAATGGCCTTCGCATGTTCAAGCACGCGAAGTAATCCTCACATCCTTTCGTACTATCCCTTTGGATAGGGGGTAGTACGTAGGAATAGGGATAAAGACCGGAACTTCCACCCCATGGTGGTGGTTTCGGTCTTTTTTTTTTGCTAACCTCACTCCCGCACATTTGTGATGGCTAATTTTCGTGTTCCATCAGGGAGTGGTTAGACACATGTCAGACAGCAATAAAAAATACCCCGTGGTTGTTCTGGGCATCGGCAATATCCTGTGGGCAGATGAGGGATTCGGCGTCCGGGCAGTAGAAGCGTTCAACGAAGCCTGGAAGTGTCCTGAAGATGTTCTGGTACTGGACGGCGGTACACTCGGTTTCTATCTCTCTGAGTACATTGAGAGCTGCTCGAAGATCATCATTTTCGATGCCTGCGAATTCAATGAACTTCCCGGCACCTGCAAAGTTCTGAAGAAAGAAGATATCAATCCGTGGCTGAACACCAAGATGAGCGCGCACCAGGAAGGTCTGAATGATCTTTTTGCCGTGGCGAAGCTTCTTGGCCGCTACCCTGATGAAATCGTCGTGCTCGGCTGCCAGCCGGGTGATCTCGAGGATTACGGCGGTTCCCTTACCCCCGAAGTGAGCGCTGCCGTCCCCGGCATGGTGGAAGAAGCCGCGAAGCAGCTGAAGGAGTGGGGCTTCAAGATTGAACCCCGCACCCCGGATGAAAAAGCAGAAACGCTCGGCGAATCCTGCCTTGAGCGTAAGCCTTATGAAGAAGGCCGCCCGTCGGAAGAAGAGGCTTGCCGCTACGCAGACCTCCGGTTCTTTTCAAAAAGAGATCCGAATGGAAACCCGATCTCTGAAAAGGAGTGAAAACCATGTGTATTGCGATTCCGATGAAGGTCGTTTCGGTTTCCGATAACTTCTCTGCGGTCTGTGATTCCGGTGAAAAGACCGAGACTGTCAACACGGAGCTCACGGGACTGGCCACGCCTGGTGAATGGCTTCTGGTATTCCAGGGCGCTTCCCAGCGCCGTATGACAGAGGATGAGGCGCTCAAAATGCGTACCGCCCTCGTCGCTCTTTCTGATGTAATGAGCGGCACCGCCACACAGAGCCAGCTTGATGACGCCTTTGCCGATATCACGGCGCATACGGGCGAACTTCCCGACTTCCTGAAGGCTCAGGTTAAGGTTAACAAGCAGTAATTCAGAAAAACAAAGGAAAAGAGACAATGCCATCAAAACTGAATGACCCGACCCGCGAGATTACCATCGTCAACGTTGACGATCATCCGATCTTCAACCGGCTTTGGGGAAAAGAAGGCTTCGTCCGCGTGAATGAGGAAAACCTTGAAGAATTCAAGTCCGCCAAGGGACTCGTTCTGATTTTCTTCGCTGATAACCCGACCACTTTCAAGGAGACGATTGACATGGCAGTAATCGCTCCTGAAGTTGCTAAGGTGTTCCAGGATCACATTGCCGCAAAGGGCTTCACTGACCCTGCCGTGGGCCGCGCCATCGCAAGCCGTCTCGGCCTGACCCGCCTCCCGGCAGTCGGTTTCTACCGTGACGGTGAATGGCTCGGCGGTCTCCAGGGACTTAAGAACTGGAACGAATACATCAGCGGTCTTGCTGAAATCGGCGGCCGTACGGCACCTGCCCGCCGCACGATTTCGATCCAGGCTAACTGACGAACCCTTTTCATTAATCTACTGACAGACACACACTATGACAGCTCCTATTTCTGCTGATAGCATCCTCGCCGCTGCCCGCGAGGCCAAGAAGGAATCCACCTCTGAGGAAAGACTCGCTGCTGCCCGCGAAACCCTCAACTGGCTCCGCGAGACCCGCGATCTGCTGGTCAAAACCCAGAAGGAAGGCGGCCGGCTTCACTCAGTGACGGATCTGGGTCAGAAGGACGGTCCCTTCAAGAAGTTCCTCTTCGACACGCTCTCCAAGGGTGAAATCCGCATCACGATGGGCGGAGGTCAGATCCGTATGGAGGAGACGAATGTCCCGACCATCTGGCGCATGCTGATCGGCCAGCAGGATCTGCTCGTCGTTGCTTACATCCCTGACGTCGTTCTCACTTACGCCGCCCGCGACATGAAGGATAAGATCGAAGAACCGGCAGAAAAACCGGACGGTCTTTTCGCTGCTCCCGCCATCATTTCCGAACTGAATGCCGCCGCGAAGGATGTTGACTTCGACCATTTTGATCCGACGATGGTCCCGGTGGCTGTTGAACTGACCCGCCAGCCTCTTTCCCCCAATGACAAGGACTACATCAACAAGGTTCTGGGCGAAGGCACGATCGAAGTTCAGATGCAGGGCTTCGCGAAGAGCACGATCCGTCAGACTTCGGTCCGCGGTCTGTGGCGCAGCCGCATTCTGAACAAGGCCGGCAAGGAACTGCTCGATCAGGTTGAAGCAACGCCGCTTCCTCCTGAAATTCCGAGCACCGCAGAAGACCTCCCCGGTGCCATCAAGAAGATGGACGATCTTATCGAGTGGGTCGAACTCGATCTGTCCCGCGGCGCACTGTAATTCCATCCGTTTGAATTGAGGAGAGAATCATGTCCGGAATGATGACGAATGACCCGCTGAGCGTTCTCAAGACGCTTGAAGCGAGCCGTATCAAGCCTGAAACCCGCATGCAGTGCAAGGTGTGCGGTTTCGTTTACGATCCTGCGGAAGGCTGCGAGGAGTGGCAGGTGCCTCCCGGAACTCCCTTTGCAGAGATTCCGGACAATTACGACTGCCCCGCCTGCGGCTGTCCTCACCACTCTTTCATCGTTCTCGACGATGATGAGGAGGTCTAGGATGGCGAATGATCAGGTTCAGAAAAAGGTTCCTGTGAAGATCAAGACGCGGGTCTTCCGTGACAGCCCGGAAGCATTCTTCCGGGCTGGATTCGAGCGCATCGCGAACACCCGCATGAAAGGCGTTCCGATCCTCAATCCGAAGCTGCACGTCTCTTCTGTCCCGTTCAAAAAAGTAAACGGTCAGTGGGTTGGCGGCATTGTCACGCCGTGGTCGATTCTCGTGATTCGGGCCTGCGGCGACCCCGCTACCTGGAAAGTCATTCCGGAAACGAAGATCGGCAGTGTTGAACTCCCGGGCGGTGACTTCAGCTTCATGGGTGTGCTTGATCCTGACCTCGGCGGTTACCAGAGCTGTTCGCTCCTCTCCCCGACCTGGGAAATCGGTGATCAGGCCACAGGAGAGGCAGTCGCCCGGATTTCGCTCGACACGATGCTGAATCCGCCTAAAGAAGACTATAAGGAACCGGACCCAAATGAGGGCTCTATTCCCCTCACCCCGGCGAAGGCTCCGGATCCTGAACCTCAGGCTCCTCTGATCGACACGAAGACCCCGATGTCCCGCCGTGAGATCTTCACTAAAACGGTTGAAGCTGCCAAGGACCGTGCTGAAACTGCTTCCGGCAAGGAGAAACTATGACGGGTGCGCTGCCTGATTTCGGAGCCATCATCGTAACGGTTGACACCAAGGACGGCGTGCCTGTCAGCGCGAGGACCCGGAGCACCCGCGGTCCGATGGTGTCAAAGCTGCTGGAAGGCCGTCAGGCTGACGAGTCGATCCCGACCCTCATCTCCATGCTTTACACCCTCTGCCCGGTCGCCCAGTCGACCGCATGGCGGGCTGCCCGCGCGTATGCAGAAGGCGGTCCGACATCTGAGGACCTTGCAAAGTGGGCCGCCGGTGTCCAGCTGGAAGCGATGATTGAACATCTGCGCTGTCTTGCCTTTGAGCTGCCGCGTTCTCTCGATATTGAATCCCGGAGCGACGCGAAACTGATTGGCAGGCTCCGCACCCGCGTAACCGGTGTCTCACGGCTTTCACAGAAAGAACTGGAGGCTCTGAGGAAAGATGTCGCTGACTGCGCGAATGAACTTCTCTATCAGACGGAGGACATTCCGACGCTCGGTGACTGGCGCCCGACTGATCAGGTGGAAACCTGGGTCGATTCAAGGAGCACCGTTCTCCGCCCGGTTTTCTCCTATCTGCTTACTCTCCCTCGGGAACTCGGCAGAAGCAGTGTTCCGGCGCTCAGCACCGCAAGCGCTGCCGTGAGAAAGGATCTCGCGGCTCATCTGACGCGGGAAGGTTTCTGCACGGCACCGTCTCTCACACTTGGATCCGCGCAGACTTCGGCTCTTGGCCGCCGCTATGAGTCGCCTGCGCTGATGCCCGAGTATCTCGCGAACGGCGCAGGCACATTCCTCTATTTCTACGCTAGGCTCCTTGAGCTTGGCTCCTGGATGCAGTCGTTTGAGGAACCGGAGAAACTCGTTTCCGGATTCAGCCCTGAACCCGGGGTCGGTATCGGTTTTGTTGAAACCGCCCGAGGCACCCTGATTCATCGACTGAGGATTGAAAACGGAAAGATGATCGAGTCAACGATCGTCGCTCCGACTGAATGGAACTTCGCTCCGGGCGGAGCCGCCGAACAGGCGCTTTCCCGCCTTGGTGTTACCAACTGGGATTCATGGCGTACCCGCGCGGAACTGGTTGTCCGGCAGTTCGACGCCTGCGTCCCCTTCAGAATTGAAACGGAGTCTGCCAATGCATGAAGTCTCACTCGCTGAAGGCGTGATTGACGTAGTCGAACGCGCCGCGGAAGGCGCCCACGCCACGGCGGTCTCTGAAGTCCGCGTTGCTGTAGGCGAACTTTCCAATGTTGAGATCGAGGCCCTTGCCTTCGCCTTTGAATCGGTGAAAAAAGGCACGGTCGCGAATGACGCAAAGCTCGTGATTGACCGGCCGGAGGGACGCGCCTGGTGCATGACCTGCCAGAAAGATGTCCCGTATCACCGGTTCGGAGACGCCTGCCCGATCTGCGGCGGTTATCAGGTAGTGGTTTCCGGGGGACGCGACATGCGGGTCGTGGATATCAAGGCGACAACACCCGAAGATTCGGATAAGGCCGATTCCTGATAGCCTCACTTTCATTTACAAATAGAAATAAACTGGATTTCTAAAACTTAAGGAGTCAAACGCTATGTGTGCAACCTGCGGCTGCGGTGGTGATCATTCCCATATGCATTCCCATACGGATGAAAACGGCAACGTGACGATTCACGCTGGAGAACACGAGCACGATCATCATCACGATCACGACCATGATCATGCCCACACGCACGATCATGAACATGCCCATACCCATGAGCACGACCACTCCCACGAGTCCACGATCTCCGTTGAAGAAGACATCCTTTCCCGCAACAACGCTGTTGCCGCCGGAAACCGCGCCTTCTTTGCTGAGCATCACATCCTCGCTCTGAACTTCGTTTCGAGCCCCGGATCCGGAAAGACTGAACTGCTCTCCGAAACGATCCGCCGCGCTGATCCCGAGAAGCTCCCGATCACCGTGATCGAAGGCGATCAGGAAACGGCGAACGACGCTGACCGCATCCGCTCGGCCGGCGCAAAGTCCATTCAGATCAACACGGGCAAGGGCTGCCACCTCGACGCTGCCATGGTGCACGAGGCGCTTCATCACCTTGAACCGAAGGACGGCAGTGCTGTTCTGATCGAAAACGTCGGCAACCTCGTCTGCCCGGCTGAGTTCGACCTCGGCGAAGCCCACAAGGTGGTCGTGATTTCGGTGACTGAAGGTGCTGACAAGCCCCTCAAGTACCCGGATATGTTCCAGGCCGCTGACCTGATGCTGATCAACAAGATTGATCTGCTGCCCTACGTGAACTTTGCTATCGATAAGTGCGAAGAGTACGCCCGCCGCGTGAATCCGAAGATCCGCTGCCTCCGCGTTTCCGCCATGAAGGGTGACGGCATGGATAAGTGGATGAAGTGGCTCGAAACCGAGCTCACGCTCGCCCCTCTCTGATTGACGAAATAAGCTTTTCTCTCCACTATCAGGTCGATTTCTCATGCCAGAAACACCGCAGATGATCCGACAGCTTGTCCGCGTAACCGGTCTTGTACAGGGGGTTGGTTTCCGGCCCACCGTTTACCGGGTAGCGCTTGAACGCCATCTGACCGGCTTCGTCTTTAATGATGCGGCCGGTGTCGGGATCGAAATCGAGGGGGAGAGAGAAGCTGTACTGGGGTTTGAAGCGGCACTCCGTGCCGCCAAACCGCCGCTCGCGAGAATCGATACGGTTCTGAGCCGAGAAATTCCTCTGAAGGGCGATCCGTCCTTCACCATTCATGAGAGCGAAGCGGGGCATGTCACTACCGCGATCACGCCTGACGCGGCGACCTGCCGCGAATGCGCGCGCGATATGTTCACGCCCGGCAACCGCCGCTACCGCTACGCGTTCACCAACTGCACGCACTGCGGCCCCCGCTTCACCATCACCCGGCATCTGCCTTACGACCGCCCGCAGACCTCAATGGCACCTTTCAAGATGTGTCCCGAGTGTCTGAAGGAGTACCGCGATCCGCTAGACCGGCGTTTCCACGCTCAGCCGAACGCCTGCCCTGTCTGCGGTCCGAAGCTCATGCTCTGGAAAAATACGGGCGAAACCGTCGAAACGGATGATCCCATCCGCGATGCCGTGAAGCTTCTGAAGGAAGGCCGGATCCTCGCGGTGAAGGGGCTCGGCGGCTTCCACCTCGTCTGCGACGCGGCAAACGCTGAAGCGGTTCACCTGCTCCGCGCCCGGAAGCGCCGCGACGAAAAACCGCTTGCTGTGATGTGCGCCAATACGGTGTCCGCCTCGCGGCTTGTCACGCTTTCAGACCTCGAGCGCGAAACCCTTGAGTCCATCGCGCGTCCGATTGTTCTCGCCAAAAAGACTCCGCTCTGCGACACTGAGCTCGAGGGCGTTGCCCCGGGACTCACTGAACTCGGTGTGATGCTCCCCTATACCCCCGTGCATCTGCTCCTCTTCCATGAGGCTGCCGGACGGCCGGATGGTGTTGAGTGGCTCGACAGCCGCGTGCTCCCCTGGACACTCGTGATGACCAGTGCGAATCCGGGCGGAGAACCGCTTGTAATCGGAAACGAAGAAGCGCTGCAGCGTCTCGGCGGCATTGCGGACTTCATTCTCGCGAATAACCGCGAGATTCTCGTTCGCTGTGACGACTCGGTTGTCCGGGTCGTCGCGGATAAGCCCCGCATGGTGCGGCGCGCCCGCGGCTACACGCCGGAAGCAGTGCCGCTTGCCTTTGACTCTCCTTCGGTTCTCGCGACCGGACCGGGGCTCAAAGTGACTGCCTGCCTGACCCGCGGCAGCGAGGCGTTCCTTTCGCAGCATATCGGCGACCTCGGGAACGCAAGCTCCTGTGAGGCGCTCGAGCTTGCGGTGAAGCATCTCGAAGCGGTGCTTGAAATCACGCCCGAACTGGTGGCGCATGACCTGCATCCGGACTTCTTCTCCACGCGTCTCGCCCACCGGATTGAGCTTGAGCGCGGGATCCCTGCCTACGCCGTGCAGCATCACCGGGCCCATATCGGCGCTGTGATGGCGGAATACGGCATCACAGGTCCTGCCCGCGGCATCGCGCTTGACGGCGTGGGTCTCGGCACTGACGGCAAAGCCTGGGGCGGTGAAATGCTTCATCTCACGCCCACGGGCTTCACCCGCGAAGCGCATCTGCTCGCTCTCCCGCTTCCTGGCGGCGACCGCGCGGCGCGTGAACCCTGGCGCATGGCCTCCTCTGTTCTCGAAGCTCTGGGGCGGGGAGACGAAATCGCTGAGCGGTTCCGTGAAATACCGAATTCAGGCATGATCCGAAAGGTCATTGCCAACTCCAGGCTCTCCGGTGTCACCACCGCCATGGGCCGGTGGTTTGACGCAGCGTCCGCGCTTCTCGGACTCTGCCTCACGCAGCATGATGAAGCGACAGCCGCTATGCGGCTCGAATCCGCGGCTGAGGGGAAGACGCCGCGCGAATTCGGAAAACTCTGGGAAATCCTGCCTGACGGCTCGCTTTCCCTTCTTCCCCTGATGGCGATGCTCGCTGACACCCCTCATGATCCGGATGCTGTTTCCCAGGCATCCGCGGATTTCCATGAAGGCGTCGCCCGCGCGCTTTCTGATTGGATTCTGCAGCTCACCGGACCGGATGAAGCGGATCTGCCGCTTTGTCTCTCCGGCGGCTGCTTCTTGAACCGCCGGATGACCGTCCGGCTCATCAGCCTCCTCGGCCGCGCTGGGATCCATCCGCTCCTCTCCTCGGCTGTACCTCCTGGCGATGGAGGCGTCGCTCTCGGTCAGGCGTGGCTCGCCGCTCTCGCGCGCCGTGAAGGCGTTCTGGACGGCGGAGACCGTGTCTCTCCGTAAACGATTTTTTTACTTAAGGACCATTGATATGTGCTTGGCAGTTCCTGGAAAACTCGAAAAGATTCTGAGCGCCGATGAGGCCATCGCTGACCTCGGCGGCATTCAGAAGAACATCAACATCAGTCTCATCGAGGATCCTCAGCCCGGCGACTGGGTCGTGATCCACGTGGGTTTCGCGCTTCAGAAGATCGATGAGGCGCAGGCCGAGGCCACGCTCAAGGTTCTTGCTGAAGTTGCCCAGTCCGGCGCCCGTGCGGCTGCCGCAGCGGGAGCCGCAGCATGAAGTTCGTCACTGAATACCGCGATTCCGAACAGGCCAAGGGTATTGCGGCGGAGCTCGCCGCCACGGTGGATCCGAACCGTGAGTACCGTTTCATGGAATTCTGCGGCGGTCACACGCATGTGCTCGCCCGCTGGGGTCTCACGGATATCCTGCCGAAGAATGTCCATATGATTCACGGACCGGGCTGCCCGGTCTGCGTGCTTCCGATCGGCCGTATCGATATGGCGATGGAATGCGCGCTGAAGCATAACGCCATCCTCTGCACGTACGCGGATACGCTCCGTGTCCCGGCCTCCGGCGGCAAGTCTCTTTTCAAGGCGAAGGCTGAAGGTGCGGACGTCCGTATGGTCTATTCGCCGATGGACGCGCTGCAGATCGCCCGCGACAATCCGGACCGCCAGGTGGTGTTCTTCGCGATCGGCTTTGAAACGACAACGCCCCCGACGGCGCTCTGCCTGCTGGAAGCGAAGAAGGAGCAGATCAAGAATTTCTCCGTGATCTGCTGCCACGTGCTCACGCCTTCCGCAATGGAACACATTCTTCTCACCGCACCGAAGCGCGCGGACGCCCCGGTGCTCGACGGTCTTGTCGGCCCGGCTCACGTTTCTGTCGTGATCGGCTCTGAGCCTTACGCGCAGTTCGCCGAGAAGTGGAAGATGCCTGTCGTGATCTGCGGTTTTGAGCCGCTCGACATGCTGATGACGATTCTGATGCTGGTGAAGCAGGTGAACGAAGGCCGTCATGAGGTGGAAAATGAATTCACCCGTGCCGTGGTGCCGGAAGGCAACCGCCGCGCCATCGATCTGATGGCCCGCGTTTTCTCGCTCCGCGACTCGTTTGAGTGGCGCGGCCTTGGCCCGGTTCCGAAGTCCGCTCTGAAGCTCTCGCCTGAATTCGCTGAATTTGATGCCGAAACCCGCTTTGGTCTCGTTGAGCACCACGTGCCCGACAACAAGGCCTGCCAGTGCGGCGCTATTCTCCGTGGCGAGAAGGAACCGTTTGAATGCAAGGCGTTCGGCAAGGCCTGCACGCCGGCTCATCCGCTCGGCTCCTGCATGGTTTCGAGCGAAGGCGCCTGCGCAGCTTATTACAGCTACGGCCGGCTTCGTAAGTAAGAGCCTCCCGGTATTCGAAGATTAAAAATAAAAAAGGACAGCTATGGCGGAAGAAAAAAGACGTTATTTCTCAACTCCGATCGACGTGAAGCACGGGATCATTGATCTCACGCACGGCGCCGGCGGCCGGGCAACGGCTCAGCTGATCACTCAGGTGTTCGGCAAGTACTTCTCGAACCCGATTCTTGATGAGGGGCACGACGGCGCGTTCCTCCCGGAAATCAAGGGCACCCCGGTCGTTTCCTGCGACGCTCACGTGATCCGTCCGCTCTTCTTCCCGGGCGGCGACATCGGATCCCTCGCCATTGCCGGTACGGTGAATGACGTCGCGATGTGCGGCGCGAAGCCTCTCTATATCGCGGCCTGCTTCGTGCTCGAAGAAGGTTTCGAAATCGCGAAGCTTGAAAAGATCATCGAATCGATGGCCCGCACCGCGCATGAGGCGGGCGTGCAGATTGTGACCGGTGACACGAAGGTGGTTGAGAAGGGACACGGCGACGGGCTCTACATCACGACCACCGGCTTCGGTGAAGTGATTCCGGGGATTCACGTTTCCGGCCGTCTCGCGAAACCGGGCGACAAGGTGCTGATCTCGGGCTCCATGGGTGACCACGGCATGGCGATCATGTCCGAGCGCGAAGGACTCTCCTTCGGCTCCAAGATCCTCAGCGACTCGGCCCCTCTCAACGCCATGGTGGAAGCCATTGCCGCTGCCGCTCCCCACGTCCACGTGCTCCGTGACCCGACCCGCGGCGGTCTGGCCACCACGCTGAACGAAATCGCAGCTCAGAGTGACGTCGGCATCATGCTGAACGAAGCCTCGATTCCGGTTCACTCGGACGTTGCTCAGGCCTGCGAATTCCTGGGCCTTGATCCGCTCTACGTCGCGAACGAAGGCAAACTGATCGCGATCGTCCCTGAGGACGAAGCCGAGGCCTGCCTCGCCGCCATGAAGTCCGCGCCTCACGGTGAGGAATCCGCGATCGTCGGCACGGTGACGGATGAAGCCCGCGGCTACGTGCAGATGACGACCCTCATGGGCGGCGTCCGCATGGTCGACTGGCTGAACGCGGATCAGCTCCCGCGCATCTGCTAAACTCCCGGGGCTATGGATAAAAAACCCCGTGATCCTCTCCTCAGGCGGCGCACCGCCGCCCGGGGAATCGATTCCCTCATCTGCTTCATCATCGGATTCCCGTGCGGCCTGATGCTGTACAGCGCGGTCTACGAGTATCTGAACGCAGCCGGCCACATCGGTTCCGACCAGACGGCCGGCATTCTCTTTATTGTCTGCGCGGTGGCAACTCTCGGCGTCTGCCACATGTCGTACGAATCCGTCTTTCTCTTCCTCTTCGGTGCCACGCCCGGAAAGATGCTGATGAAGCTGAGAGTCGTGGATCAGGAAACGCTTGGACGGATCAATTACCTTCAGGCCTATCAGAGAGCCCACGGCATTCTGAATTTCGGGCTCTTCTGGTACTTCCTCTACCCCTTCCTGCTTCCCTTTTCCTATCTCTGGGCCTCGAGACGCGAAGCCCAGCCCTGGGATACCATGGCAAAAACCCGTGTGATTCTGAAAAACGGGCAGGACAATAAAACCAAATAAAGTGAAGGACGCTTCATGACTGAAGAAAAAATGGATGCGACAACCGCGAAGCTCAAGGCACTCCTGGATGCCGGCAATATTGATCTGAAGAATCCGGAAACCGTCAAGGCTTTCCTGCGGATTCCTGCCACGGTTGCCCGCGAAAGCTGCCGCCGGATCGGCGATCTGTATCAGGATGCCGCGAAGCGCGGTGTTGACGCTCCTGAGGCTCCTGATGAAGAGACGCTGGGGCTGATCGATCAGGAACATCGCGCGCTTTTCTTCCTCTCGGCGCTCTTCCTCGGACAGTTCCCCGGCAAGACCCTTCCGGGCTGGGCCGGCGTTCCGCTCGTGAAGTGGCTCGCTGACTCTATTCCTGGCAATCTCTTCGAGAAAAGCCCGGACTTCGCGGCCGGCACGGAAGAGGCCGCGATGCAGAACTTCATTCTCATTTTCTCGAACGTCTACAGCAAATTCGCGACATTTGAACAGCTGATGAAGCGCTTCAATCAGCCGGTGAATGAATCGGATTTCGAGGGAATGCTTGATGTGTTCGCGAAGCTCGTTTCCGGCGCCTCCAAGTCTGTGGAACTTCCTGAAGCGTTCCAGCACATGGATTTCAGCGGCGAGCCTGAAAAGGAAGCCTGATCCGGACAGAAATCCCGGACCCAATGAAAAAGGGCGGTTATATATAACCGCCCTTTTTCTTTACTCCTTGTCGTTCCGGTCCTGCCAGGCCCTGGCAAGACTTCGGATCCTGCCAAAGGCAAACCCGAAGTTATACATGACGTTTTTTGTCGTCGACAGCGCGGCCGACACGTCGACCTGAGGCACCCGGCCGGCAATGTACTCGCGAAGGCACTCTTCAAACACCTCCTGAGGTGTTTTGCCCTTGGTTTTTGCCAGGAACTCGAGCGCCTGCTGGCTCGCGGCGGGGAGCCTCGCCATAAGAAGCGCGATTTGAGCGGGATTCAGCGGCACAGCCAGTACTCCGAAAGAATGAATACAGTAAATTTTAAGTACATTTAAGTTTCGGGTGAGAGCGAACCCCCGGTTATCCGGCTAGAATTCACTCCCGTATTTGATGTTTAAAGGAGATTTTCCGTGTCCGATGCTTCCGATAAGCTCTGCTTCCTCGTGGTCGATGACCAGCCGCTCATTACCGGAGCGCTATCCATGCTTCTCACGAGTGAAAATCCCGACTCGGAAGTGTTCACGGCGAATTCCGTGGATGACGCGCGGAAACTCGTTCACAGCCATGCCCCGGAAGCTGATCTCCTGATTCTCGATCTCTCCATGCCTGGGGTTGTCGGCACAAGCCTCCTTGAAGAGTTTGTGCGTGAGGAACCGTCACTTAAGATTCTCGTGCTCTCTGGTGTCACAGACCGTGAAAGCGTAATGAACACGCTGTCGCTTGGTGCCGCCGGATTTGTCCCGAAGACGCTCGACACGGATCTGCTCCTCACCGCGATTCACTTTGTGCTGAAGGGCGGCGTCTATCTGCCTTCGAAGATCATTGAAGAAAGCCAGCGCCGCGGATTCTTCGCGGAGGCCGGTGAAGGTATTGCGGGGCGCATGGCTTCCGCTCCAACGCTGACCCCCCGGCAAATGGATGTGCTCCGGGAGCTCGCGAAGGGCAACCCGATCAAGCGGATCTGCACGAATCTCAGTCTCTCAGAAGGCACCGTGAAAACTCACGTCTCCGCGATCTACCGGGCTTTCGGCGCGCGGAACCGCACCGAAGCCCTGATTGCCGCGCACCGCGCGGGTTACAAGATCAACCTTTAAGAGCCGGATCCGACACCTGAGCGGATCCCGCAGGGGCCGCAAAATCCGGTCCCTTTGCTTCAAACATCCGCCAGAGCGCGCCATTCAGCTTCTCTTCATCCGCAGGCTTCCGCAGAATTTCAGGCATCTCCGCAAGCGCCCGGTGCGGGAGCTGCTTCTGCCACTCGCGCTCGATCATGTCTTCCGGCACCGCTGTCAGGATCACGGTCGGGACAGATGTCTTCAGCGCGTGCGAGAGCTTCAGGCAGGACTCAATACCGTTCGGCGCTCCCTCTCCGAAATCAAAGTCGGTGAGCAGGATCTGAGGTTTGAAGGTCTTCATCTCCTCCAGCAGCCCGTCATCGAGGAACGGAGCCACACGGACAGTCGCTCCCCAGGATTCCAGCAGCGCCTTCACGGAGTCAGACACCGTACGGTTGTCCTCGAGATAAAGAATCCGGGCCGGAATATCACGGAATTCAATCGTTTTCTTCACCTGACCGCGAGGCGAAAGCGCGAGCGGCTCTGTAATCGTTGAGGCTCCGAGCTGCAGTCTGAAAACCGATCCCTTCCCAGGAAGCGACCCCATGGAGAGACCGATTCCCAGCCGGCTGCAGATCCCCTTCACAATAGCGAGCCCCAGACCAAACCCTTCCGCCTTCCTGCCGGCCTCCCCGCGATAGAACGAGTGGAAGATCTTTTCCCGGTCTTCGCGGCTGATGCCAGGCCCGTTATCGTAGACACAGATCTGAATCAGCCCTTTCGCCCGACGGCGGGCGGCGAGAATCACGATCGGATGCTCTTTATCCGAATACTTGAAGGCGTTATTCACGAGGTTCCGGATCACGCGTGAAAGAAGTGCCGGATCCGTGTCGATCTTGTAGTCAAGCGGCCGGATCACGAAAGTGCCGCCTCGAGCCCTGGCGATCGGATCGCACTCCTGGCGCAGCTTCTCGAAATACTCCGGGATCGGCACGAGTTCACGCTGAATCGCAAGCGTATCCGCCGTGATCCGGCTCACTTCCAGAATCTGCTCCACGAGGTTTGAAATGGATCCCGCGCAGAGCGAGAGCTGCTGCACAACCGGAGCAATATCGGCCGGGGCCTTCTTCTTCAGAATCTGCAGGTAAATCGCCATCGCCTGCAGCGGCTGCCGGAGATCGTGATTCGCTGCACGGAAGAATTCCTGACGCTTCTGCCCCTCGCGCACCGCAGTACGGCGGGGGG
>ERZ773217.879-NODE-879-length-26303-cov-16.203558_pt1 | contig 26303 bp, 23 predicted proteins | sample MGYA00580995_ERZ773217 | MGnify/ENA primary metagenome ERZ773217 (study PRJEB29015, sample SAMEA2737772) | human gut metagenome | biome: human gut; feature: human-associated habitat; material: faeces | place: China | collected 2012 ...
ATCGGCACCCGCGGCCCCGGCGAGACCCAGCTGGAGACCGACCGGCGGCACATCCACAGAAAGATCGCCAAGCTGGAGGACGAGCTGCGGGATGTGCGCCGGGTGCGTGCCACCCAGCGGGAGCGGCGGATCAAAAACGAGGTGCCGGTGGTAGCCATCGTGGGCTATACCAACGCGGGCAAGTCCACCCTGCTGAACAAGCTCACCGGCGCGGAGATCCCGGCCAACAACCGCCTGTTCGATACCCTGGACACCACCACCCGGACCCTGGAGATCTCGGACACCTGTACGGTGCTCCTGTCCGACACGGTGGGCTTTATCCGCAAGCTGCCCCACCATCTGGTGGAGGCGTTTAAGGCCACTCTGGAGGAGCTCTCCTTTGCCGACCTGCTGCTCCATGTCATCGACGCGTCCAACCCCGAGTGGCGGGAGCAGGCGGCGGTGGTGGATCAGCTCATCCACGAGCTGGGGGCCGACCAGACCCCCAGGCTGGAGGTATTCAACAAGTGTGACCTGTGGACGGGGGAGATCCGTCCCCATGGGGAGAACATCGTCTCCATCTCTGCCCGTACCGGAGAGGGGCTCCCCGCCCTGCTGGAGGCCATTGGACAGCGGCTGGACAGCGGAGTGAAGCGGGTGACCATCCACCTGCCCTATGACAAGGGTGGGCTGCTGGACCGGCTGTATCAGGAGGCCAAGGTGGAGCAGGTGGAATATGGAGAGACCATCGATGTGGTGGCCGTCTGCACTCCCAGGACCATCGGGCAGCTGGGCCCTCTGGTGGAGGGCTGGCAGCCCCACAGGGAGCCCTGGGAAAGTTAGGAATTAGGAGTTAGGAGTGGGCGGTTTTTTGGCGTGGAGGGGATCCATGCTGAAAAGCCGCCCCTTTATGAAGGGAGGACCTATGACCATACTGACCACGCCCCGCCTGCTGCTCCGCCCCTTTGAGGAGGGGGACGCGGCGGAGCTGTATGACTATGCCCGGGATCCCCGGGTGGGGCCCATCGCGGGGTGGCCGCCCCACACCAGCGTGGAAAACAGCCGGGAGATCATCCGGACCGTGTTCTCGGCCCACAACGTGTTTGCGGTGGCGGACCGGGAGAGCGGCCGGGTGATCGGCTCTGCCGGTTTTGTGGGGGAGCACCGGGAGGAGCTTCCCGGCCCGGACGATGAGCTGGGCTACGCCCTCAGCCCCGCCTTCTGGGGGCGGGGCCTGATCCCGGAGGCCTCCGGCGCCCTGATCCGCTGGGGCTTCACGGAGCTGGGCCTTGAGACCATCTGGTGCAATTACTACGACGGGAACACCAGATCCCGCCGGGTCATTGAAAAGTGCGGTTTCCGCTATCAGTTTTCCCGGGAGACCGACGTGCCCCTCATGGGGGAGCGGCGGCTGACCCACTTTTTTGCCCTCACCCGGCCGCAGTGGGCCGCGGATGGGGGAGAGGACAGACGGTAATGCATACAGCCCCCTCCGGAGTGCAAAATCAAATGCTCCGGAGGGGGCTGCGTGTTATGTAGGGACGGCCATCAGACCGTCCAGAGGGCCCTGGTGGACCGCTTGCAGGGCGGACAGGCGGCAGAAGTCGGCGGGGCGCACCAGGTCAGGATTTTTCCAGAGCTCCACCGCGCCGCACTCCTCCAGCAGCGTGGCCACAAACTGGGAGCAGAAATAGTGGTTCTTCCGGCGGAGCGGGTGGTTGAAGTAACAGGACAGCGCGCCCAGCAGATTGTAGTGATAGCGCTCCCGCTGGCGGTACATTCCGGAGAGCTGCCGCCGGAGGCGGCGGTATACCGGGTCGGAGACCTTCAGTTCATAGAGACAGCAGGGGATCTGCCGGTTCCTGACGCCCGGTCGCTCCTCCACCAGGCCGGCGGGGAGGGCAAAGTGCTCGTATCTGCGGGCGAAGCTGTAAAAGGGCCCGGAGGGGCCGTCCAGGCCGATGGAGGCATGGGTATAACAGTCGGAGGTGACCAGGTGGATGAGCCGGGAGAACCAGGTCCCGGAGCGGGTGAGAAGGATGTAAATGGAGTGGTCCTGTGTGCCTTGCACTGTGTCAGAAGCGAAGCTGACCATCGAAACGCCCCCCTTTCTTTGTGCTCAGGATACCAGACAGAGTATAAAGAACGCTGAAGAGAAGATTAAGGTTTTCTAAAATCGTGTCCGCTGAGGGGACCACAGATCAAATTATGAAGGGAGCGGAGAAAAGATCCCACAGGGCAGCAGGAAAACAAAGACAGAAGGGCGCACCTTACGGTGCGCCCTTCTGTCAAAAATCAAAAGAGGATGTCGAGAATGTCAAGTGGGATCAGGTCAGATCGGTGATCACATAGCCGAACATACTGTCCCGGGGGCTGAGAGTGACCTGGAAGTCCCGCAGGACGCTGCCGTCCTCCAGGGCGTTGAGCTGCCCGGTGAGGATCACGGCGCCGCTGGCCAGCGTAATGGGGGTCTGAAGGACCACCTCGGCCAGGCCCTCGTCACCGCGGGCCAGGTGGTAGGAGTCATCAGAAGCCTGATAGCGGATCCGCTGGGAGATGGGGGAGGGGATGCCGGGCAGCTGCTCCACCTGGGGGTAGAGGGCCGCGGCGTAGTCCCGGACCATCTCAGAGGGGAGGATCAGGGTGTCGTCAGTGAACTCCGCCCGCTCATCCATCTGGCCGTACAGGCTGAGCATATAGTACAGGCTGGTCCACAGAAATTCGCTGTCCTCCGGCGCGTACTCCAGGTCGTTCTCCGTCATGGCCAGCACCAGGGAGTGGACCGCAGGGTACATGGTCTGGGCCGCGTCGGCCTGGGCGGGGATGTTGCCGTGGACCTCCTCCACAGAGAGGTCGGCGGGGGGCGTCTGCTGCTCCGCGGAGGCGGCGCTCCCAAGCGGGAGAGCGAGGATGGTCAGGATCGTCAGGGAAGCCAGAAGCTTTTTCACAGCAGGCCCCTCCTTTCCTATCTGGTATGGACTTAGTATATCATGCCCGGTTGTTATTCTCTTGTCAAAGCGATTACATAGAAATGAAAAAGTGGTTACAAAATGATTGCATTGGGGGACAAAATGCTTTGAATTTCTAGAAAAATCTCTGGAAAGCTGTTTCTGACGCCGGAAAAGGGTGGAATCTGCCCCATTTCGGATCGAAACCCGGCTTCCACAAAACACGGCCCCAGCGGGGCGGGTCCACCCGCGCCGCCGGGGCCGGTCATGGGATCACATCCCCATGGCGTCGGTCAGGGTCTCCACCGCGTCAGACACCGACTTGGCCGCACGGTGGGCGGCCCGCTTGATCTCCCGGCGGGAGGGGGCCATGGTCATGCCGATGGCTGTGCCCGCCGCCAGGCCGGCCGCCATCCCGGCGAAAAACCGCCCGCAGCCGCATCCAGTTCCGTTCATGCTCTGCTCACTCCTTTTTGTGTCATGTCCTGCTGTTTGTCTGTTCCACCGGCCAACCCCAGGAGCGGGATACAGCCGGTTCCTTTTTATTCTTTCCCCTTCTGCGGAAAAATGCGTTGCTAAATCCTGCTGGTTCCGCTATAATTTAACGTAACGGAGTTTGCCCATTTTTGCGGCAGCCCTTTCGTTTTACTACACGGGCCGATCGGCCCTGCCTATTTTTGGAGGAACCATGCTATGAAACTTCTGATTCAGAACGGCCGGGTGGTGGATCCGGTGAATGGGACAGTCTCCATTCTGGACCTGTATGTCGAGAATGGAAAGGTGCTCCAGCTGGAGAAGGATATTCAGACGGAGGCTGACCGGGTGATCGATGCCACCGGGCTGGTGGTCTGTCCCGGGCTGGTGGACCTGCACGTCCATCTCCGGGACCCGGGCCTGACCTATAAGGAGGATATTTTCACCGGAACGGCCGCCGCCGCCCGGGGAGGAGTCACCGCCATGGCCTGTATGGCCAATACCGACCCGGTGGTGGACAGCCCGGAGCAGATCCAGTATATCCGTGAGAAGGCCGGCCAGGCCAACGGGGTCCATGTCTACCCTGTGGGCGCGGTCTCCCGGGGCCTGCGGGGGGAGGAGCTCACCGACGCGGACGCCCTGAAAAAGGCTGGGGCCGCCGCCCTGTCCGACGACGGCTGCAATGTGGACAACGCCAACCTGATGCGGGACGCCCTGATCCACGCCAAGCGGGTGGAACTGCCCATTCTGTGCCACTGTGAGGACACCTCCATGGTGGGCAACCGGGCGGTGAATGAGGGGAGCGTCTCCCGCCAGCTGTGGATGGAGGGCCGCCCCGCCATCGCGGAGGAGATCGTGGTCATGCGGGACGCCATGCTGGCGGAGGAGACCGGCGCCCACGTCCACATCTGCCATGTGTCCACCGCCAAGTCGGTGGACATCATCCGCCGGATGAAGAAGCGGGGGGTGGCCCTCACCTGTGAGACCTGCCCCCAGTACTTCACCCTCACCGAGGATGAGATCCTCACCCGGGGGGCGCTGGCCCGGGTCAACCCCCCGCTGCGCACCGCCAAGGACATCAAGGGCATCATCGCGGGCCTGAAGGACGGCACCATCGACGCCATCGCCACTGACCACGCCCCACACTCCGCTGAGGAGAAGGCCCGTCCCCTGGCCAAGGCCCCCAGCGGGATGATCGGGCTGGAGACCTCTTTGGCTATCGCTCTGACGGAGCTGTACCACACCGGGCGGATGAAGCTGCCCGACCTGATCCGCCGCATGACCTATAACCCCGCCGCCATCCTCCGTTTGGGCACCAAGGGCCGCCTGTCCCTGGGCAGCGACGCCGACATCGCCATTTTCGACCCGGAGGAGGAGTGGACCATCGACCCGGAGCGGTTTGCCTCCAAGGCCCGGAACACCCCGTTTGCGGGCCGAAAAGTAAAGGGCCGCGTGAAGTATACCATTGTGGCCGGGAATATCATTTACCAGGATAATATGTGAGATCCATGAGGCGGCAGGGCAGCCGCCGTCCGGTGCCCCGCCCACGCAGGATCAAAGAGAGAGAAAGAGAGGAAGAGACCCATGTCTTTTGATGTATTACAGGAGAAGATCATTGCCAAGCAGAACCCCACCGTGGCCGGGCTGGACGCCCGCATCGAGTATGTGCCCGAGCACATCCGAAAGGCCGCTTTTGCCCAGTACGGGGTGGGGCTGAAGGGAGCCTGCGAGGCCATCTGGCAGTTCAACGTGGGGCTGATCGACGCGCTGTGCGACGTGGTGCCCGCCGTCAAGCCCCAGAGTGCCTACTATGAGAACCTGGGCTGGCAGGGGATGGAGATGCTGGAGCGCACCATCCGCTATGCCAGGGAGAAGGGGCTGTTTGTCATCGCCGACATCAAGCGGGGCGACATCGGCTCCACCGCCGCCGCCTATGCGGAGGGCTGGCTGTCCGGCGCGCCCATTGAGGGGCAGGTATTCAAGTCCTTTGACGCCGACTGCGTCACCCTCAACGGCTATATGGGCTCCGATTCCATCAAGCCCTTCCTGGAGGCCGCCAAAGGGGAGGACAAGTGCGCCTTTGTGCTGGTGAAGACCTCCAATCCCGGCTCCGGGGAACTGCAGGACCTGAAGATCGCCGACGGCCGCACCATCTATGAGGCCATGGGCGAGCTCAACGAGTCCATCGCCGCCGGAACCCAGGGAAAGTACGGCTTCACCATGGCGGGGGCCGTCACCGGAGCCACCTATCCGGAGCAGATCCAGGATCTGCGGGCCCGGCTTCCTCATACGTTCTTCCTGGTGCCCGGCTACGGGGCCCAGGGAGGCACCGCGGAGGATGTGAAGTATGCCTTCAACGAGAAGGGCCACGGGGCCATCGTCAACTCCTCCCGGGGCATTATGTGCGCCTGGAAAAAGACCGGCGGCGACGGACACGACTTCCAGGAGGCTGCGAGAAACGCCGCCATTGCCATGAAGGAGGACATCGCCCGGTTCGTGACCATCCAGTAAGTGTGCTGGTTCCGGCGAACCCTGTGAGCTGCAAGGAGGACAATATGGAAGAGACACGCATCCGGAACTGTCCAAGCTGTGGGGCGGCGATGGAATGTAAACTGCAAAATTTCTCCATTGGAGCCGACGGCGGCGGCGGTCTGTTGACCCTGCTGGCCGACCAGTATGAGGTGGATTTGTATGCTTGCCCTGCGTGCGGTAAGGTCGAGCTGTATACCGCCGCCTTTTCCCCGGAGCCGGAGCCTGCACCCTACTGGTGTGAGCACTGTCAGGAGGAACGGGAGGATCGGCTCTGCCCGGTCTGCGGACAGGTGGGGCTGTTGATGGAGGAGCATCTTCGGGACTTGGAGCGGGCTGAACAAACCCAAAGCGGCTCTGATGCCCAGGAGGACGGCGTTCAGCCGGAGGAGAGTTCGGGATTTCATTTTCCTTGGCAAAAAAAGAAGGTCCCCTGGGAGAAATAGCGGGAGCTTTCAAAATGAACGGAGGGAGTTTGATGGCAAACTGCATCCTGTGCGGCCAGAAGGTCGGGCTTCTGGACCGGAAGAACTTTATGTTTCACGGCACGGTACAGACGTTATGTATCGGCTGCACCGCCCGGCTGGACAGCGCAGCCCCCCAGGAGCGGGAGGAACTGTTCCGGCAGATGCTGGACTCCCCGGATCTGGAGGACGGGGAGCGCATCCGGGCCGACCTGAACACCGGAAGGCACTGTCCCGCCTGCGGCGGGATGCTGGAGCGCCGGCTGCGGAATTTCTCCATCGGCGCGGACGGCTATGGGGGATTGACTTCCCTTGGGCTGGAACAGTTTGAGGTGGACCTGTATGTCTGCGCCAAGTGCCGCAGAGTGGAGCTGTATGCCGCCGAGCATGAAGTACCCCTCCGGACGGAGCAGAACGACCAGGTGACCTGCCCGGTGTGCGGCACCAGGCACAGCGCCCTGTGCGGTTGCCCCACCTGTGCGGTGCAGGCCGCATACGTGCCCCGCGCCGCCCGGCCTGAGCAGAAGCAGAGCCCGGAGCCCGTCCACGCGCCGGAACAGGAAAAGCATACCTTTCCCTGGCAGAAAAAGAAGGTCCCCTGGGAGAAGTGAGCGATTCCCGGGGCGGTTTGAGAAGGTTCTGCTCTGACAGAGCCAAAAGAAAGCGGTGATCGATCGTGAAAGTAGAACGCAAGTGTAAGATCGTCTCCAAGGAACAGATGGGAGACGCGGTATATATGGTGCTGGAGGCGGGGGACATGGTCCGCACCTCCTTCCGAGCGCCGGGACAGTTTGTTCATGTGAAGTGTGGGGAGGGCCTGCTGCTGCGCCGGCCTATCTCCGTGTGTACCTGCCACACGGATGAGCCCAATGACCTTGTGACCATCGTATTCGAGGTCCGGGGCGAGGGCACTGACTGGCTGGCCCGCCGCCCTGTGGGCCACAGTCTGGATGTGCTGGGCCTGGCGGGCAACGGCTTTACCATGAAGCCGGAGGGCCATTATCTGCTGGTGGGCGGCGGCATCGGGATCCCTCCCATGCTGGGCTGCGCCCAGTACACCCAGGGAAAGTCCACCGCCATCCTGGGCGGCCGCTCCGCAGACAAGATCATCCTGCAAAACTGCTTCCAGGACGAGTGCGCCAAAGTGCTGACCGCCACCGACGACGGCTCTCTGGGCCATCACGGCTTTGTGGACGCCCTGGTCCGCCAGGAGCTTGAGGGGGATCAAAATTACGATGCCGTGCTGGCCTGCGGCCCCCGCCCCATGCTGCGGAATGTGGCCAGAGTGGCGGAGGAATTTGGCGTCCCCTGTCAGGTGTCCATGGAGGAGCGGATGGGCTGCGGCGTGGGGGCCTGCCTGGTGTGCGCCTGCGACATGGCCGACGGCAGCCGGAAGCACGTATGCAAGGACGGGCCGGTCTTTGATTCCAGGGAGGTGAACTGGGATGTCTAATGTGGATATGCGCGTCACCCTGGCGGGGATGACCATGAAAAACCCGGTGGTGGTGGCCTCCGGGACCTTCGGCTTCGGCCGGGAGTACAGCCAATTTTTTGATCTCAGCGAGCTGGGCGGCATCTGCGCCAAGGGGCTGACCCTGCTTCCCCGGGAGGGCAACCCCGCCCCACGTATTGCGGAGACTCCTATGGGCATCCTGAACTCCGTGGGGCTGCAAAACCCCGGAGTGGACGCCTTCATCGCCGAAGAACTGCCCTTTTTGCGGCAGTATGATGTGAAGGTGATCGCCAATATCTCAGGCAACACCCCCGAGGAGTACGGCGTCATGTGTGAAAAGCTGGCCGGGGCCGGGGTGGACATGATCGAGGTGAACATCTCCTGCCCCAATGTGAAGGCGGGGGGGCTGGCCTACGGCACCCGGCCGGAGCTGGCCGCCGAGGTGACGGAGATGGCAAAATCCCACGCGGGGAATGTGCCGGTGATGGTAAAGCTGTCCCCCAACGTCACGGACATCACCGAGATCGCCCGGGCGGTGGAGGCGGCGGGAGCGGACGCGGTCTCCCTCATCAATACCATCCGGGGGATGCGCATTGACGTGAACACCCGCCGGCCCATTTTGAAGATGAACACCGGCGGCCTGTCCGGCCCCGCCGTGCTGCCCGTGGCGGTGCGGATGGTTTGGGAGGTGTCCCAGGCGGTCAAGGTGCCCGTGCTGGGCATGGGCGGCGTCAGCAAAGGGGAGGACGCGGCCCAGCTGATGCTGGCCGGAGCCTCCGCCGTGGCGGTGGGCACCGCCCTGTTTGCCGACCCCTTCGCCCCGATCAAGGTGCGGGACGGTTTGGAGGCCATCGCCGCCCGACAGGGCCTGGAGGCTGTCTCCGGGCTCACCGGCGGCGTGTGCCCCTGGTAAACCTGCCGGGGCCGCGCCCCGGCGTTCTAGGAGGAACTGTCATGCTGGAAGAATTGATCGGACTGATCCTGCCCCCCATTATTTCCATCTGTGAGCTGATGGGTATTTTCGTGGTGTCCCTCTCCGCCCTCCAGGCGTTTTGGAACTACTGCAAGGGTCTAGTTACCAATGTGCCCCTGGATGTGAAGTTCGATCTGGCCAACGGTCTGGCCACCAGTCTGGAGTTCAAAATGGCGGCGGAGATCCTGAAAACGGTCCTGGTGCGGGACCTGAATGAGCTGGTGGTGCTGGGGGCGGTGGTCCTGCTGCGGGCCCTGCTCTCCCTGCTGATCCACTTTGAAATGAAGTCCCACCGCTGACCGAAGGAGGAATACAAGACCCTATGACTACCATCTATCTGATCCGCCATGCGGAGGCGGAGGGAAATCTCTACCGCCGGATCCACGGCTGGTATGACGCACTGGTCACGGAGAACGGCTGGAAGCAGATCCAGGCGCTGGAGACGCGGTTTGCCGGCGTGCCTGTGGATGCGGTCTGGTCCAGCGACCTGTACCGCACCTGCGCCACCGCCCGGGCGGTCTATGTGCCCAGGGGGATGGAGCTGCACACGGATCCCGACCTGCGGGAGATCAACATGGGACGCTGGGAGGACCGCACCTGGGGCGAGGTGCGCCAGACAGAGGGGGAGCGGCTCCTCCAGTTCAACCACAGCGACCCCGCGTGGGTCGCCCCCGGCGGCGAGAGCCTGGGGGACGTGGGGGCCCGGGCAGAGCGCGCCATCCGGCGCATCGCCGGAAAATACCCCGGCCAGACCGTGGCTGTGTTCAGCCACGGCACTGCTATCCGCCAGTTCCTGGCCAATGTCAAGGGGATCCCGCCGGAAGAGTGGCACACCATGCCACACGCGGACAACACCTCCGTGACCTGTCTGGCCTGGGACGGAGAGGTGTTCCATGTGGTATTTGAGGGGGACAACTCCCATCTGGATGACTCCATCTCCACCCTGGCACAGCAGACCTGGTGGCGGAAGGGGGCGCAGAAGAAGGAGGATGTGAACCTGTGGTACCGTCCCCTGGACCCCGCATCAGAGCGGGACTTCTATCTGGACGCCCGCCGGGATGCCTGGATCTCCACCTATGGGGCGGACCTGCCCTTTGACGGTCCTGCGTTCTGGGAGGGGGCGGAGCGGGCGATGGCCCAGGACCCCATGGCGCTGACTGTGGCTATGGCGGGGCAGGAGCCCGCCGGGGTGCTCCAGCTGGACCCCCAGCGGGACCGGGAGGAGGGGGTGGGCTTTCTCTCCCTGTACTACATGACGCCCGCGTTCCGGTTCCGGGGCCTGGGCGTACAGCTGCTGGGCCAGGCGGTCTCCTTTTACCGGGGCCTGGGCCGGACCTCCCTGCGCCTGCGGTGCGCCCCCGACGGAGCCGCCCGGCAGTTTTATGAGAAGCACGGCTTCCTCAAGTCGGCGGAGGGACAGATCGGGCCGCTCTCCCTGGACGTGCTGGAGAAGTACATCGGCTATGACCGCTGATTATGGCGGGATCTTCTGAGGAGATGGCGGGAAAAGCCTGTTGAAGCGCCTGAATTTTGGGTAAGATGCACAGGGAAGCCCGCTTGTTCTCCGGCCGCGCCTGTACTATAATAGGGCGGGACCGGATCCGCTCCCGGCTCCGCCGGAGCAGGGATGCGGAACGTCAGGAAAACCAGAGGCCCGCGTCCGGCGGGTCGATTTTTTGATCGAGGTGTGTCTGTATGAAGCCCGATATTCATTCTTATATCCGCCCCGGCGCCCACGCCCATCTGGTGGGGATCGGCGGCGTGTCCATGTCCCCGCTGGCCGAGGTGCTCCACAATGCGGGGGTGGTCATCAGCGGCTCTGACCTCCATGAGAGCGCCGCGGTGTCCCATCTGAGGTCCCTGGGGATCCCGGTGGTCATCGGCCACCGGGGGGAGAGCGTCCAGGGGGCGGGCTGCGTCATCCGCACGGCCGCCGTTCACGACGATAACCCGGAGATCGCCGCCGCCCGAGCCGCCGGGATCCCGGTTTTTGAGCGGGCGGAGGCCTGGGGGGCCATTATGCGCCGCTATGAGCACGCTTTGTGCGTGGCCGGCACCCACGGTAAGACCACCACCACCTCTATGTGTACCCATATCTTCCTGGCCGCCCAGCGGGATCCCACGGTGATGATCGGCGGGACGCTACCCGCCCTTGGCGCGGGACACCGGGTGGGGCAGGGGGATACCATCATTCTGGAGTCCTGTGAGTACTGCAACTCCTTCCTGTCCTTCTTCCCCACCGTGGCGGTGATCCTCAATGTGGACGCCGACCACCTGGACTTCTTCAAGGACCTGGAGGATGTGAAGCACTCCTTCCGCCGCTTTGCGGAGCTGGTCCCTCAGGAGGGCTGCGTGGTGGCGGACGGGGACGACGCCAACACCATGGACGCCCTGCGGGGGCTGGAGCGGCCCATGCTCACCTTTGGCCTGGAGCAGGGTGACATCCACTGTGAGGGGCTGACCTGGGAGGGTGGGTTCCCTTCCTTTGACCTGATCGTCCGGGGCGAGGATCTGGGGCGCATCGAGCTCAGTGTCCCCGGCGTCCACAATGTGCGCAACGCTCTGGCCGCCGCCGGCGCGGCCCTTCAGCTGGGGGCGCCCTTCTCCGCAATCCGGGACGGCCTGCGGGCCTTCCGCGGGGCGGGCCGACGGTTTGAGCACAAGGGGGAGTTCCACGGCGCGGCGGTGTACGACGACTATGCCCACCACCCCGGCGAGCTGAGCGCCCTGCTGACCACGGCCCGGAGCCTGGGATACCGGCGGGTGATCTGTGCCTTCCAGCCCCACACCTACACCCGGACGAAGGAGCTGTTTGACCAGTTCGTCCAGGTGCTCCAGCTGCCGGACAAGGTGCTTCTGGCAGAGATCTTCGCCGCCCGGGAGACGGACACCCTGGGGATCTCCTCCCGGGATCTGGCCCAGCGCATCCCTGGCGCGGAGTTCTGCCCCACCTTGGAGGAGGTCGCCAGACGGCTGGCCCAGCTGGCCCAGCCGGGGGATCTGATCCTGACCGTGGGTGCGGGGGACATCTATCTGGCGGGGGAGCGCCTGCTGGCGGACCAGTGAGGCGCGGCCTGCCGCTGATCCAACGAAAACGCCGCCGACGCATTCAGCGTCGGCGGCGTTTTCATTTGTCCATGTTCAGATGGCGGGGGTCACAGTCCGTTGACCACGTTGCTGGGACAGCCGCCCTCCAGCATGGCGCGGACCGAGTCCCACATCCAGGCGTGAGAGCGGCGGAAGGAGGCGGAGGTGATGCCGCCCAGATGGGGGGCGTAGACCACCCGGTCCCGCACCTCCGGGGGGAGGTCCACCAGCGGGTGGTCGGCAGGGGTGGGCTCTGGGGAGAGGACGTCGAAGCCCGCGCCCCCCAGCCGGCCTTCGATCAGCGCCTGACGGACCGCCAGGTTGTCCAGAAGATCGCCCCGGGCGGTGTTGATGAGGATGGTCCCGGGCCGGACCCGCTCCAAGAGGGCGGCGTCTACCATGCCTCGGGTCTCATGGGTCACAGCGCAGTGGAGGGAGATCAGGTCGCAGCGGGCAAACAGCGCCTCCAGAGGGAGATAGGAGATACCAAAGCCGGCCTCCACCTCCGGCGGCCGGCGGTGGGGCGCGTAGTAGAACAGGGAACAGCCGAAGGGCCGCAGACGGCGGGCCACCGCCTGGGCGATGTCCCCAAAGCCCACCAGGCCCACGGTGCGCTCACCCAGCTCCGGGCCGCCGGAGGCCATGACCCCCTCCTTGAACCGGATCTGCCGCCCCTCACGAACGGCCCGGTCGCCCGGGATCCCGAAGCGCAGGGACATGAGCATGAGCATCACGGCCATCTCAGCAGTGGGAGCGGCGTTGCACCCCTTGTTGTTGCAGACGAAAATGGATCGGCGGCGGGCGGCATCCAGGTCGATGGCGTTATAGGCCACCCCCTCGGAGTGGATCAGCCGCAGACCGGGCATCCGGTCCATGAGGGCGTCGTCCACCGGCGCGATGGCGTCAACAAAGAGAAAGACGGTGTCGGCGTGCTGGGGAAACATGGACTCCAGGGGCTGCTCCCGGGGGCAGAATACCAGCTCCAGGGGCAGGGACTGTACCGCATGGGGGAGATCGGCGCGGTAGCGGGCCTCGCCGCCCCAGATCAGGACTTTCATGGTGAGAGACCTCCTCAGCGGCGGACCGGGAGGGGCCCGCCGGATTTCTTCCCATTGTAGCACAGCCGCCGGGAGGGCGCAAGCATACGAATGGAAAGCATAAATTAGCACTCGATATATGAGAGTGCTAGAATTTACAATTTGGACATATTGTTTGCGAGAAATGTTCATAATCGGGCCGTATAATAAAGCCAAAGTTTAAGAGAGGTCCGGGGGCGCTGGAGGCAGTGCCCCGTGGACCGAAAGGAGTTTTGACTTATGTACAGCATGATCCCCTTTGGACGTATGAACACTTCCTGGAACGACCTGTTTGATGATTTTGAGCGCCGTATGTTCCCCGCGGACCGGGGTGAGCTCCCTGCCTTCCGGACAGACATCCGGGACGAGGGCGACCACTTCCTGCTGAAGGCCGACCTGCCCGGCTTCCGGAAGGAGGACATCGACCTGCACCTTCAGGACGGCGTGCTGACCATTACAGCCAAGCGCCAGGAGGAGCAGGAGGAGAAAAAGGAGGGCAAGTACCTCTGCCGGGAGCGCCGGATGGGCAGCTGTGCCCGGGCTTTCGACGTCAGCGGCATCCGGGAGGAGGACATCACCGCCGCCTTTGAGGACGGTGTGCTGAAGCTGACCCTGCCCAAGCAGGGAGAGCCGGTCCCCCAGAGCCGCAGGATCGCCATTCAGTGATCGGATCCCAGTACAGCAGCGGGCAGGTCCTGTAGGGCCTGCCCGCTTGATGCTTCCCCGGACAGAAAAATTTTTAGAAAACCGCAAATTTTCTCTTGCAAAAGGGAGAGAAAGGGTATATCGTTACGTTAGCACATGATAATAACGAGTGCTAAAATCCTCGGAACATTTGAAGCCGAAAAAGGAGGTTTCTGACATGAATATGAATCAATTTACCCAGCGGTCCCTGGCTGCCATCCAGGGAGCGCAGGAGCTGGCCGTGGAGCACGGCAACCAGCAGATCGAGCAGGAGCACCTGATGCTGGCCCTTCTCACCGACGAGCAGGGCTTCATTCCCCAGCTGCTGTCCGCCATGGGCATGACGGTGCCCAGCTTTGCCGCCGCAGTCAAGGCGGAGGTGGAGAAGCTGCCCAAGGTGTCGGGCGGGGGCCGGGAGGCGGACAAGGTCTATGTGGCCCAGGATGTGGACCGGGCCCTCAAGGCCGCTGAGTCCGCGGCCCAGTCCATGAAGGACGAGTATATCTCAGTGGAGCACATCCTGCTGGGCCTTCTGGACAGCGCCAACAGCCGCTTGAAGGAACTGTTCCGCACCTATCAGGTGAACCGGGAGGCGGTCATGCAGGCTCTGGCCTCTGTGCGGGGCAACCAGCGGGTCACCTCGGACAACCCGGAGGAGACCTATGACGCCCTGAAAAAGTACGGCGCCGACCTGGTGGAGCGGGCCCGCCAGAATAAGCTGGACCCGGTCATCGGCCGGGACGACGAGATCCGCAATGTCATCCGCATCCTGTCCCGCAAGAGCAAGAACAACCCGGTCCTGATCGGCGAGCCAGGTGTGGGCAAAACCGCCATCGCCGAGGGGCTTGCCCAGCGGATCGTGAAGGGGGATGTGCCCGGCAGCCTGAAGGACAAGACCATTTTTTCCCTGGATATGGGCAGCCTGATCGCGGGGGCCAAGTACCGGGGCGAGTTTGAGGAGCGTCTGAAGGCCGTCCTCAACGAGGTCAAGAAGTCCGAGGGCCGCATCATCCTATTCATCGACGAGCTGCACACCATTGTGGGGGCAGGCAAGACTGAGGGCTCCATGGATGCGGGCAATCTGCTCAAGCCCATGCTGGCCCGGGGCGAGCTGCACTGCATCGGGGCCACCACCCTGAACGAGTACCGGCAGTATATCGAAAAAGACGCCGCGCTGGAGCGGCGCTTCCAGCCGGTCATGGTGAACGAGCCAACGGTGGAGGACGCCATCGCCATCCTCCGCGGCCTGAAGGAGCGGTATGAGGTGTTCCACGGGGTGAAGATCACCGACGGGGCCATCATCGCCGCCGCCACGCTGAGCAACCGGTATATCACCGACCGCTTCCTCCCTGATAAGGCCATCGACCTGGTGGACGAGGCCTGCGCCATGATCCGCACGGAGATCGACTCCATGCCCACCGAGCTGGATGTGATCCGCCGCAGGATCATTCAGCATGAGATCGAGGAGGCCGCCCTGAAGAAGGAGACGGATAAGCTGTCCCAGGAGCATTTGGCGGACATCCAGAAGGAACTGTCCGAGATGCGGGATGAGTTCAACGCCAAAAAGACCCAGTGGGAGAATGAGAAGAACGCCATTGGGAAGGTGCAGAAGCTGCGCTCCGACCTGGAGGAGGCCAACGCCCAGCTGGAGCAGGCCCAGCGGGAGTACGACCTCAACCGGGCCGCAGAGCTCCAGTATGGCCGGATCCCCGAGCTGAAAAAGCAGCTGGAGGCGGAGGAGCGGATCGCCAACGAGGGCAAGGCCCGCTCTCTGCTGCGGGACAAGGTCACCGAGGAGGAGATCGCCCGGATCATCCAGCGCTGGACCGGCATCCCTGTGGCCCGTCTGATGGAAGGGGAGCGGGAGAAGCTGCTCCACCTGGAGGACATCCTCCACCGGCGTGTGGTGGGCCAGGACGAGGCGGTGCGTCTGGTGAGCGAGGCCATCCTGAGAAGCCGCGCCGGCATCGCCGACCCGGGGAAGCCCATCGGCTCCTTCCTGTTCCTGGGCCCCACCGGCGTGGGCAAGACCGAGCTGGCCAAGACCCTGGCTGAGGCCCTGTTTGACAGCGAGAAAAATCTGGTGCGCATCGACATGAGCGAGTACATGGAGAAGTTCTCCGTCTCCCGCCTCATCGGAGCGCCTCCCGGATATGTGGGCTATGAGGAGGGCGGACAGCTCACCGAGGCGGTGCGGAGAAAGCCCTACTCCGTCATCCTCTTTGACGAGGTGGAGAAGGCCCACCCGGATGTGTTCAATATCCTGCTCCAGGTGCTGGACGATGGGCGGATCACTGACAGTCAGGGCCGCACCGTGGACTTTAAGAACACCGTGATCATCCTGACCTCCAACCTGGGTAGCCAGTTCCTGCTGGACGGCATCGGGACGGACGGAGAGATCAGCCAGGAGGCCCGGGACCAGGTCAATGAGCTGCTCAAGCGGTCCTTCCGTCCGGAGTTCCTCAACCGGCTGGACGAGATCGTGTTCTACAAGCCGCTGACCAAGGAGAACGTCACCCACATCATCGACCTGATGGTTACCGATCTGAACCGCCGCCTGGAGGACAAGCAGCTCACCGTGGAGCTGACGCCCGCGGCCAAGGACCATATCATCGAAGCGGCCTACGACCCCATCTACGGGGCGCGGCCCCTGCGCCGGTATCTCCAGCACACGGTGGAGACGCTGATCAGCAGAAAGATCGTCTCCGACCAGGTGGAGCCCGGCTCCCGCATCACGGTGGAGTGCCGGGACGGCGAGCTGACGGTGGACAGCCGGGAGGTGCTCACCGGCGAGGTCGTTGACGGCTGACAGGCCGGATCAAGGACAAAGGAAGAAAAGAGGCCCGGACCACGCTGCGGTCCGGGCCTCAGTTTGATGAAGTGGAGTGGTTCCTTTACGCGAACCACCCAATAAGCTGGTATTTTTAAAGCGGATTATTCCAGTATTCTACTGGCCTTCCGTTCACATCACAAAATGTAATGATACCTGAATTTATCGGGAGTACAATTGCAAATGGTTTTTTGCTGTCAATATCAATCACTTGTATCGAGTTTCCGTCATCTATTTCCAGCCGCGCCACCTGTTGTTGATTCATAGAAATAAAAGCTCGTTCGCTACACCCCTCTACGGTAAACTCTGTGATTCCCCTATCAACTCCTGAAAGGCTTCCACCACCGCGAAAGAAATATCCAAAGGAGAGTCTGGGGCGATTCACATAGACAGAAAAGGTATGGTCATTCATATCTTGAGGATAGGAAATGTAGGCTGCCATCGTATCAGAAACACTTCCGTCAATGACCCAATCGTCTTGTATCTTCTGCGAACTGCGAATATCTGCTTCCAAGTTGGCCGATGTTACACCGATTTCATTACGAACATAGGGGAAAACAACAAATAAAGCGCATATTAGGCCAAGTCCCACTGCTGCTTTGAACATATTTTTCATTTGAGCACGCTCCATCATTCAAGTTCGGATTTACTCTACCATATTTTTGTATCTGAATCAATCCGTCGTGAAATCAGTGAGATCAGAACTGATCGTCCCAAAAGAGAACAGAGATTAGAACCGCGCCCTTGCCCGAAAGCCCGGTTTGTGCTATGATACGAAAGACCCGGGCCCGTGGGCCCGTGATCTGTTACTGGAAAGGATCTCGAAGTTTTATGATGAATTTGAAACGACTGGGCGCCCTCTCACTGTCCGTAGTGCTGGCGCTGTCCGCCCTGAGCGGCTGTAAGAGCGGGAATGATGAGGGGCAGTCCTCCGGCTCCAGCCAGACGGACGCCTCCTCCAGCTCAGTGACCCAGGTGGAGCCGATGGACCTCACCGGGGTCACAGACCCCTATCTGGCCGCCGCCGGTCTGGCCGGTGACACGGTGGTGGCCACGGCGGGAGAGGCGGAGATCACCGCCGACAGCCTGCTGTACTGGCTGACCTATGGCATCGACGGCTCCGCCCAGTATTACAGTATGTTCGGCATGGGCGAGATGCCCTGGGATACTGAGGTGGACGGCAAGACTCTGGAGGACGCCCTGATGGACTCCGCACTCCAGACTGCGGCCCTGTACGCCCTGCTGCCCGGTCTGGCGGAGCAGGAGGGTGCGGCGGCCTCCCCCGATGTGGACCAGCGGGCGGAGGAGGCCCTGGCCTCCATGGCGAAGGACAGCGGCGGCGAGGAGATGCTGGACCACGCTCTGTGGGGCAGCGCGCTGACCCGGGATCTGTTCAAGCAGATGATGCGGGTGAACGATATGAACGGCCAGCTTCAGGACAAGCTGTACGGCGAGGGGACGGCGGGCTATCCCAGCGACGCCCAGGTCCTGTCCTATGCCCAGGACGAGAAGGGGGTCTACCGGGCCAAGCATATCCTGCTCAAGACGGTGGACACCGACAAGCCCATCACCGATGAGAATGGGAATCCGACCGGGAAGTATGAGGCGCTGGACGACGCCGTGGTGGCCGAGAAGAAGGCCCTGGCGGAGGATCTGCTGTCCCAGCTCCAGGCCGCGGAGGACAAGGAGGCCCTGTTTGACCGTCTGATGGAAGAGCACAGCGAGGACACGGACGCCGCCGGCGCGGTGAACAGCCCCGACGGCTACACCACTGTGAAGGGCCAGATGGTGGAGCCTTTTGAGAAGGCCGCCCTTGCCCTGAAGGATGGGGAGATCAGCGGGATCGTGGAGAGCGTCTATGGCTACCACATCATCCTGCGCCTCCCCCTGAACCCTTCCGACTACCGCACGGATTACATCGCCGACCGGATGGCGCAGCTTCAGCAGGGGTGGCTGGATGCCAATCCCCCCCAGCCCACAGAGGAGCTGGAGAAGATCGCCCCCTCTGAGTTCTACGGAAAGCTCCAGTCCCTGCGGGCCGCGGTCCAGGAGGAGCTGGAGGCTCTGGCCCCGGACAGCAGCGCTTCCGGGTCGGGCTCCTCTGCGGGTTCCTCCGCAGGCTGAGGAGGTCGCCAAGATACGGACCTGAAACGGACCCGCCGCTTTGCGGCGGGTCCGTTTGCCTGTCTGGGGGTTGCTTTTTCTCCGAAAACCCGGTAAAATGCACTCGTCTGTGGGCCGCAGCCGGGCTGCGGCAGAAAGGAACGGAATATGAGCGAATTTAAAGGAAGTCAGAACTATGTGGCCTCAGAGGAGCTGATGCGGGCGGTGAACATTGCCATGGTGCTGGAAAAGCCCCTTCTGATCAAGGGCGAGCCGGGCACGGGCAAGACCATGCTGGCCGAGGCAATCTCCCAGGCGCTGGGAAAAAAGCTGATCATCTGGAACATCAAGTCCACCACCAAGGCCCAGGACGGGCTGTACGTCTATGACGTGGTGCAGCGTCTGTACGACAGCCAGTTCGGCGGCGAGGGCGTGGACAACATTGAAAAATATGTGAAGCTGGGCAAGCTGGGGGAGGCCTTCACCGCCGACGAGCAGGTGATCCTGCTCATCGATGAGATCGACAAGGCAGATCTGGAGTTCCCCAACGACCTGCTGTGGGAGCTGGACCGGATGGAGTTCCACATCCCGGAGACGGGGCGCACCGTCACTGCCAAACACCGCCCGGTGGTCATCATCACCTCCAATGCGGAGAAGGAACTGCCTGATGCATTTCTGCGCCGGTGCGTGTTCCACTACATCGAGTTCCCCGACCGGGAACTGATGGCGGAGATCGTTCGGGTCCACTTCCCCAGCCTGGACGAGGCGCTGCTCACCCAGGTGCTGGAGGCCTTTTACCGCATCCGGCAGCTGCCCAGCATCAAGAAAAAACCCTCCACCAGCGAGATCATCGACTGGATCCGGGCGCTGGTCCACGGCGGGGTGGATCCCAGCCGGGTGGTGAAGGAGGTGCCCTATCTGGGGGTGCTGCTGAAGAAGAACGAGGACATGGACGCCCTGCGGCGGACCTGGAAGTGAGCCCATGTTTGAGGAATTTCTCTATACCCTCCGGCGGGGCGGGCTGAAGGTCTCCCTCACCGAGTGGATGGCCCTGATGGAGGCCCTGGAGAAGGGGCTGCACGGCTCCAGCTTCACCGGTTTCTACCACCTATGCCGGGCGCTTCTGGTGAAGAGCGAGGCGGATTTCGACCGCTTCGACCGCTGTTTTCTCCAATACTTCAAGGACGTGCCCTTTGAGCAGGAGGTGTCTCAGGAGCTGCTGGACTGGCTGGACCGTCCGGATGTCCTGCGGGACTATGCCAACTGGGACGAGGAGCAGGCCAGGCTTAACGAGCTGCTCTCCGAGGAGGAGATCGAGCAGATGCTCAAGGAGCGGATGGAGGAGCAGAAGGAGGAGCACAACGGCGGAAAATACTGGGTGGGGACCCATGGGATGTCCACCTTTGGCAACTCCGGGCTGTCTCCCAAGGGGATCCGGGTGGGGGGCCAGGGGATGCACCGCCGGGCCTTCCGGGTGGCAGGGGAGCGCCGCTTCCGGGATTTCCGGGGGGACAACACCCTGGATACCCGGCAGTTCCAGGTGGCCCTCAAGCACCTGCGGCAGTACTCCGGGCTGGTGGACCTGCCTCCCACCGAGTTTGATGTGGACAACACCATTCAAGACACCGCCGAACACGGCGGAATGCTCACCGTGCGCTATAAAAAGCCCCGGCAGAACACGGTGAAGGTGCTGCTGATGATGGACTCTGGCGGCTCTATGGACTACTACGCCCAGCTGTGCTCCGCCCTGTTCCAGGCGGTGAGCAAGGTGGGCCACTTCAAGGACCTGAAGGTGTACTACTTCCACAACTGCCCCTATGGCCGGGTCTATACGGACCCCAGCCTGCTCCCCTCCGGGTCGGTGCAGACGGAGTGGCTGCTGTCCAACCTGTCCTCGGAGTATAAGGTCATTTTTGTGGGGGATGCCCAGATGGCCCCCTATGAGCTGACCGGGGGCTGGTATTACGGAAGGGACCGGGATCCCAGCCTGCCCCAGTGCGGCATGGACTGGCTGGAGCGGTTCCGGGACAAGTATCCCCATATCATCTGGATCAACCCCAGCGAGCGGCCCTCCTGGGGCCAGTACTGGTGTGAGACCTATGACGCCATCGCCCGGGTGTTCCCCATGTTCCCCCTGACGGTGGACGGCCTGGAGGCCGGGATGAAAAAGCTGCTGGCGCGGTGACGCGGCGGGGGGATGCCGCCGTTGGGGAGCAGAGTTTGCCTCTGCGGCGTCACCCGGCGGCCTTCCCGGGAAATATATGGGGGCGGCGCGCCTCCGCTGGGAGAACATGAAAAAGATGGGAGAAAAATGCTGGTTTTACTTGAAAATAATGGCTGAGTGTGCTATATTTGAACATAGAACAAAATTCATATTTTGTTCTATCTGGAACACAGCCCCATGGGGCTGTCTCTCTCCATTCAGGAGAGAGACAAGCCTTTGTGGACTGGCTGGCGGACCAAATCAAATGATGTAAAGGAGTGTCTAGAAGTGAAAAAGCGACTATTGGCAAGCCTGATGTGTCTGTGCCTGCTGGTAGGGTTACTTCCTGCCACAGCACTGGCGGCGGGCGTAACCGATTGTCCCAACGGCGAAGCCTGTAATCATGAAGCGGCTATTGAAGGCACGCACTATGATACTTTGAAAGAAGCCATGGGTGCGGCTAAAAACGGAGAAACTGTTGACCTATTGAGAAATGTGACCCTGACCAAAAGTGTAGAGACTGCGGGAAAAGTTTCCGGCATTACACTTGATCTCAATGGTCATAACATTGATGGCACAGCAGTTACAAGCAGTAATGGTGTTGTATGGATGGGGACCAAATATGGGTGGAAACCTGTAGAAGGTACTGACAACACGATGAAAATTATCAACTCTGTCTCGGACCAAGGCGGCGAGATCAAGGGGACACTGCCGGTCCAGTTCGGTACAGGCGATAGCCGCTATCCGATTCCCGGCGAGATCGGCGAAGGCGTGACGCTGACTGTTACCGGAGACGGCACCGACGCTGTCCAGCTGAAATCTTCTGCCTATCTGGTATACAGTGAGACCTCTAAGGATTATATCAAAAACGGCGGTTTCAAGGTCAACGCCGCTGACGGCACTGAGCGCATCTATGGTTCGTATGCTAATGCAGCTGGAGTGGCCCGCAATGGTGTGGTCACTATGCTGCATGATTATAGCGGAAAAGAGGCTATAAACTCTGGTAACCGGGTAGGAGTACTGGACCTGGGGGGTAATACTTTTACTTATCTGAATCCAGACAAAATAATTGACATCAACTATGATAACGCGGGCATTACAATTCAAAACGGCACACTGACCGCCAATGCAGAGGTATTATCAGAGGGTGGCATTACTGCACTGTATGATAATACCACACTAGTGCTGGAGTGTGTGACCATGAATGTTCCCGGTAATAGCTATGGTATTGTGACAAACGGTACCAATACCGGAAACACGATTACGCTCAAGGACTCCACCCTGAATGTTCCTGATGGATATGGAATTTACTTCCCGTCCTCCGGGAGTGTGGCGATTGAGGATTCTGTGATCAACGCTAAATATTCCGGTGTGCAGATGTGCTCTGGCAGTCTGACTGTGAAGGGTGACAAGACCGAGATCACTACCACGGGTGAGCCTCAGCCGAAGACGGAGAACGATGGCCCCATTGCGGACGGTGCTGCGATTTCCGTTATTAATCGTAGCTATCCTGGCGGAACTCCTACCATGAGTATTACTGGAGGTACCTTCTCCAGTGAAAATACGGATGCCGTCAAGGCATATACCTTCAGCAACACAGACAAGACTGAGGGCGAGTGGGAAGGTGTGAAAGAATTTGTGTCCATCTCCGGTGGTACATTCTCGTCTGATGTGACTGACTATCTTGATGATGGCTGTGAACTGGACGAGACTGGCAGTGTAGTTCCCTCGAATGACTCCGTAGCAAGCATTGAAGGAAAGGGATATGCGTCTTTGGATGCCGCCATCACCGCCGCCCAGAATGGCGATACTATTACGATTTTGAAGGCGGCAGCGGATGAGAACGGCTATAAGCTCAACGATCGTTTAACTTACTCCGGCAAGGCCATTACCATTAAGGCGGCGTCCGGTGTAGATGTCAAGTTTAATATGTCCACTGGGGCAGCACTGCACGGCGCAAAGATCACCTTCGAGGGCGTGACCTTTGAATATAAGACGAACAACAACTATATCGGTCTTCAGCATACCGACACGATGGTGTATAACAACTGCGTCTTCAATGGTCAGATGTTCCTGTATGGAGCGTCTGAGACCTTCAATGGCTGTACCTTCCATCAGGACAGCGCTGATACCTATAATGTCTGGACCTATGGCGCGAAGGAAGTTGAATTCAACGACTGTACATTCAATTGCGCGGGTAAATCCGTCCTTGTTTACAACGAGGGATCGAATTCTGGAACTGACCTGACGGTTACAGATACCACATTCCGTGCGTCCCAGCCCGTGGAGGGCAAGGCTGCGATCGAGATCGACACCAGCTTGATGAAGGGACAGACCAAAATCTCAGTGGATCAGGCGACCGCAGACAAGATCACTGGTTTTGGTGTTGGCTCCAACAGCGGCAGTAGCCTGTGGAACGACAAAAAGAACAATGCTCAAAGCGAAAATATCGCCGTCACGGTTGCGGGAGAAGTTGTTTTGGAACCTCAGGTCATCGACTTTGATGCCTTTATCAAGCGTGTGGAAGCCTCTGAGTATACGTTCGATGGCACACTTGCGAATGGGAAAAAGCTCACCGTTAAGTGGAGCCCCGAAAGTGGCTGCCTGGGCAATAACTGTGGGCAGACACACGAAGGAATTGAGCACAATAGTGCTGCAAGCAACAGAAATGTCCCCAACAAAGTGAACAGCAGCCTTGCACAGTTCTATCTCGCAAATAACGGCGAGAGCCCGAAAGATGTTGATGTGAAGCTTTCTAATGTGAACTTTGTGTATGAGGCAAAGGATTTTACCCTTTATGGAAATACCAACTGGAAGGGTGAATACAAAGCAGATGACGTAAGATCCGCCCAGCTTTATCTGATGAACAGCAAGGATACGCTGATTGAAAACTGCACCTTCGATCATGTCGTATTTACCAGCTTCAATAACAGCAACGGATCTACCACCATCAAAAACAGCGAGTTTAAGAATATCTACAATTCTTATGCGATCAAGGACCTGGTGGGCAAGAACGGCATTGAAGTCAGTGGCTGCACCTTTGAAAACTGCGGCGGCGGTATTATGATTGGTCATGATAACGACAACAATGATCCTGTTTCCCAAGTAACGATTAAAGATAACACATTTAAGAATATTGATGTTGCAGGGGAGTGGACCGCGAAAGGGAAAGCAGGCACCCGTGGTATGATCCAGATTGCCAAAGGCGGCGATTACACCAACGCTTCTATTATCCTTGATGGCAATACCGCCACCAATTGCGGGCCCATCCTGCGCCAGCTGAATCAGGGAATTGCGGACAATGATGTTTTGAAGAACAACCTGAAAGGTGATTTGACTGGATTGGGCGGCAAGCTGACCTACACAAGTGATTCGGTGAAAAAGACAGACGGAAACGAACCCGCCCAGCCCACAGTCTACACGGTCAAATTTGAGAACGCTGATGTGGCTGAAATGAAGGTGATTGAAGGGACAGAGATTGCTCTGCCCACTCCCGGGAATCGGCCCAACTACAAATTTGAAGGCTGGTATGTTGGCAGCACGAAGGTTGGAAGCGCCTACAAGGTGACTGGTGATGTGACCTTTGTTGCAAAGTGGGATTACATTGATGAGGATGGCGGCTCCTCCTCCGACAATGAGCGCACCTATGCCATCATCACCGAGGACAACGGACACGGCTCCGTGACGGTCAGCGCGGACGAGGCCTCCGCCGGCACCCGCATCACCGTCACCGTGAAGCCCGATGCGGGCTATGAGCTGGACGAGCTGACTGTCACCGACGCCAAGAACAAGGACCTGAAGGTCACCAAGCGGTCCGAGACCACCTACACCTTCCACATGGCGGACAGCAAGGTCACCGTGGAGGCCAGCTTTACCAAGGACGGCACCGTCCAGAAGCCCGACACCCGCTTTGACGATGTGGCAAAGAGCGCCTGGTACTACAAGGCTGTGGAGTATGTGGCCGAGAACGGCATCATGTCCGGCGTGTCTGCCCGGGAGTTCGCGCCCAACGCGGGCTTCAGCCGCGCCATGCTGGCCCAGACCCTGTACGCCATGTCCGGCAAGCCCACTGTGAAGGCGGAGGGCACATTTGCTGACGTGGCGGCCAACGCCTGGTACGCCGACGCGGTGAACTGGGCGGCGGAGAAGGGCTATGTCTCCGGCGTGGGCGACGGGAAGTTTGCCCCCGACGCCTCCATCACCCGGGAGCAGATGGCTCTGATCCTGTACCGCTACGCGGGCAGCCCGGACGCCTCCGGCATGGTCCTGCGGGAGTTCGCCGACGGGGACAGCGTCAGCGCCTACGCCGTGGACGCCATCCGCTGGGCGGTCCATGAGGGCCTGATTTCCGGCATGGAGAACAACACCCTCGCGCCCCAGGGCACCGCCACCCGGGCCCAGGTGGCCCAGATCCTGATGAACTTCCATCAGAAGCTGGATAAGTAAATCAAACGCCCTCTGGCCCCTCACGGGGGACGGAGCGAAGCGAAAAGCGCGCCCCGCCGGTCCATTCGGACTGGTGGGGCGCTGTTCCGCCTTCTTACGCTGGAAATGGTGATAATATCACGGAAGATCGGGGGCGGCCTGGGTATAATAAGGCCATAGAAGAAAGAATCGATCCCCGCTCCACAGGGCGGGACGGAATATCACAAAGGAGGAACCACTATGTCAGTGATCCATATCGACCGAAATAATTTCCAGAGCGAAGTGCTGGATTCCGACCGCCCCGTCCTGCTGGACTTCTGGGCCCCCTGGTGCACCCCTTGCCGGATGGTGGGCCCCATCCTGGACGAGATCGCCGGGGAGCGGAGCGACATCAAGGTCGCCAAGGTCAACGTGGACGAACAGCCGGAGCTGGCCGGTCAGTTCGGCGTCATGAGCATCCCCACCCTGGTGGTGGTGAAGGAGGGCAGGATCGTCCAGCAGGCGATGGGCGCCCGGCCCAAGGCTCAGATCCTGTCCATGCTGTAAGGAGCGCCGGATATGGGACTGTTTGACGGTTGGAAGATGCCTGACATCGGACAGGGCGTGGAGGAGTTCCGGGCCACGCCTGGGGCGGTGCTGCTGGATGTGCGCTCCCGCCAGGAGTTTCAGAAGGGGCACATCCCCGGAAGCCGGAACGTGCCCCTGTCCTCCCTCGGGGAGGCCGCCGGCCTGGCGGAGGACAAGGAGACCCCGCTGTTCGTCTACTGTTACAGCGGGGCCAGAAGCGGCCAGGCGGTCCATGTGCTGCGGCGCATGGGGTATGCCAACGTGAAAAATATCGGCGGCATCGCCGCCTGGACAGGAGAGGTGGAGCGCTGAAATGAAAGTCGTGATCGCAGGTAGCGTGGCGGGGGGCGCCGTGGCAGTCCACATCTGCCGTCCGGAGGCCGCCGCCTGCGGCATGGACAAATAACCCCTCCAAAGTCTCAGCCCCGCCTTCCGTTTGGAAGGCGGGGCTGCCAGCTTGTCAAAAAACCTCGCTGGTGGCGAGGTTTTTCTGGTATAATAGAGAAAA